>ULWY01048301.1_pt1 | contig 17529 bp, 18 predicted proteins | sample 1960761 | NCBI WGS metagenome assembly ULWY01 (sample SAMEA4835824, study PRJEB28245) | human gut metagenome | biome: gut microbiome; material: fecal sample | place: Denmark | collected 2008 | reverse complement strand
TTTTTGATAATTATATTCCGAAGAATCCGAATATTGCTTATGTAGGTGCCGACAGCTTTGAAGGAATTGACACCGCAATTGAACATCTTAAAGCACTTCATCATACAAGAATTGCCTTTTTGAACGGTTCTTTATATTCCATGATTGCCGAGCACCGGGAACGGGCCTTTTATTTAAGTATGAAAGCACATGGCCTTCCGATTGATGACCGCCTGATCGTACATACCTCCTTCTACGGAAGTGGTGTTGCAGAAGACCTTCCCGCATTACTCGAACTGGGTGCTACTGCTATCCTCTGTGGCAACGATCCCATTGCCTACGAGGTGATTCATGAGTGCCTCAAGGCAGGATACCGGATCCCGGAAGATGTCAGCGTCATCGGTTTTGATGATCTGCCCGATTCTGCCAAAACCACGCCGCCCCTTACCACGATCCGCCAGAACCGCCTTGATCTTGGCAAGTGCAGTTATTCTACTCTGTGCAGTCTGCTCATGCATGTCACCTGCAGCATGACCCTGTTACGCCCCCGACTTGTAGTGCGTGAATCGACCGGGGAGGCTGCTGCTTCTACTAAATAACTGTGAAAGAAAATAATAAACAGATGAGGTTAACATTAAACCTCTGATTTAATGGAAGTTCATAAACTGCCTCGAATAAACAGGCAGCCATATAATGTCATATTCTGCTTATTGGAAGATCAGGAAACAACCTTTTCTGATTAACTGGAAAGCTCTTGGAAATGCCCATGAAATAATGTTTTGTTTCAATGATATAATACAAAAAACCACCATAATATTAGGTGGTTATCAGAGTACTCTAATTGCCAAACCGGATAATTATATGGCAGGCGTAGCCGCTCCTGCATCTCTCGGGTTTCCCCTGTCGTACCATCGGCGTGTGGTCGCTACGAAATCTACCACCTCATACAACTATCCGGGTAAAGCACTATTATTATATGCTGATAGTAACACCATCATTCATTTTTGTAAAGTACTATATTATTTCTCAAGCGTTGGGCAAATCGTTTTTCGCTTTCGCCTATAGCTGTAATAATTGAATTTTTATACTCCGGATTGTCCGTTTCTATTGCAATCCTTAGTACAAGATTAACATACTTCTCATCCTCAACAATTCTTTTACAAACTAATGCGGTATGCTCTCTTTTCTCTCTAAAAATATAATCAGGAGTTCGAAGAATTTCATCAAACAGACTGCTATATCTAGCATAAAACTCATCTCCACGACGTTCACGAATGTGTTCTATTCTTTCGTCGGTTATTATGACTTCATCCGTTCTAATATCCTCAGTTATACACTTATATATTTCTCTATCGATTTTACCTATTTTGTACACTTCAATATTCCTTTTATCCTTTGATATATCCATTACAGCAGAATGGGTTACTTTTATAATCTTTTTTCTTTGCAGGCGCACCCAATACAGTCCGCCTCTTTCCGGTAATCCTGCCCCTCTTTGGTGTAATAAACCGTTTCCTGATCGGTTAACTCGTTACCCTTAGTATCAAATACATGTGTCTTGGCAGTATATTGTATATAACTCGTTCTCATCCAAAGTAAACAGTACAAGCGTAGTCAAAAAATATACAGAGGAAGTATGGATGATATTCAGAAAAAATTACGGAAATGACGAATTCTCATTTCGTGGAAATCAATAAAAGTTAACACGAAAGTTGACATGAAATAGAAAAACCCTGGTAAATACCAAGGTTTTAAAGCAGGGGCAGTAGGAATCGAACCCACATCGACGGTTTTGGAGACCGCTGTTCTACCTTTGAACTATGCCCCTATTTATCCGGTGTTTCAACCACCGAATGCTATTATAACTTATAGAAGGTTTCCTTGTCAAGATTAATATTTCAAATATGCATCGGTATCTTCTTTAATGATTTTACTGTATGCTTTTACCTCTTCCGAGGGCTCGTAATCCTGCTGATCATAAAGCAGTTCATGAAGCTTCACCACGTTCGTTTTAAGGTCAACCGGTACCACGAATGCTCCGACACCACCCTTGGTTCCACCGTTACGCATTCCCGCAAACGGAAAGCCATCGCTGACGGTCACCTGATAATCTCCTACTACGCTGAGCATGGTAAGAATATCATTAATATCAAGTGAGGTGCTGATATAGGGAACCACCGCTTCGGCGGCAAGACGAAGCTCGTTAAAGGATGCTGTCTTACACTTTTCCATCATGGCCGTAATCAGGTCACGCTGTCTCTGTGCTCTCTGGAAGTCATCTCCGATATAACGGATTCTGCAGTATGCTGTTGCCTGCAGACCATTTAATGTCTGGACTCCCGGTTCGGTAACCGGTATATATGAATCCTCCTGTGCTGTAAAATTCACACCATCCTCGCTTGTTCCGACCATACAGATCTGATAATTATTGAGATGTGGTATTTCCTTTTCGGTAACTTCCAGTTCAACGCCGCCCAGCGCGTCCACGGCCTTAATCAGTCCCTCAAAGCCAACCGTCACATAATCCGTAATATACAGATCCGTATTCATATTAATCATGCTGATTGCCTGTGCCGGACCTCCCTTGGCATAGGCTGCATTACATTTATTATAGCTGTCATTTCCCAGATTCAGATACGTATCACGATAAATGGAAATCAGCTTTACCTCATGGGTATCAGCATCAATGGAGCAGATCATGATCGTGTCACTGCGGTTGCCTTTTCCAAGGCTTCCATCCCTTGCATCCACGCCGAACAGGGCTAACTGATATATTCCGGATAAATTAGGTTTTTGCGGATCCTGCTCCTGATCTTCCTCTGTATCATTCTGAAACTGCTGCCTGATTTCTTCATTCACAGCAATGTCTCCTTCTTTGATCTGCTGCTTCTGAGCCTTCGTTGCATGCATAACAAAATATAATGCCCCGATGGCCGCTGCAAGCACAACCAGTTCCAGGATATAAAGCGGCAGATGACGAATCCATTTCTTCTTATCCATACGTTACTCCTTCGTAACATCATTCAGATTATTATATTGTAACACATTTGTAATATTTTGCCTATCCCCAACCTCAGATGAGCTGCATGGCATCTGCGACACTCTTTACACCCAGAATGGTAATGTCTCTGATATTCTTCACACTGTCCACACACACGGCCGGAATGATGCAGGTTGTAAAGCCCAGCTTCTTTGCCTCCTGTACACGCACGGGAATCATGCTCACGGCACGCACTTCTCCGCTCAAGCCGATCTCTCCCATGGCAATCGTCTTTTCATCAATTACCTTATTTTTAAAGCTGGAAATGATGGCAAGTGCAATCCCCAAGTCAATCGCAGGCTCCGAAATACGGATTCCTCCTGCAATATTGACATACGCATCACAGTTCCCCATCTGTAATCCCAGACGCTTTTCCAATACCGCCATCAAAAGATTTACGCGGTTAAAATCAGTTCCGATTGCCTGCCTCCTTGGAATTCCGAAATTGCTGTGACATATGAGTGCCTGAATTTCAATTAAGATCGGACGCGTTCCCTCCATTGAACAGACCACGATGGATCCGCTTGCCTCCTCCGGTTTACCGTTCAGCATGAATTCCGAAGGATTCTTTACCTCGTGCAGTCCATCCGCTTCCATTTCAAATACCCCAATTTCATTCGTGGAGCCAAAACGATTCTTCACCCCGCGCAGAATCCGGTAAGACGCATGCCGGTCCCCCTCAAAATAAAGCACCGTATCCACCATATGCTCCAGCACTCTCGGACCTGCCACCGTTCCTTCCTTGGTCACATGACCGACAATCAGGATGGAAATATTGAAGCCCTTCGCAAGACGCAGGAATACTCCTGTTGCTTCTCTTACCTGTGAAACACTTCCGGGTGCTGCCGATACGCTTTCCTGATACATCGTCTGGATCGAATCCACGACCACAATTTCCGGTTTCTCCCGTTCTAAGGTTTCTTCGATAATCTCCAGATTCGTTTCACATAAAAGCCGCATATTATCACTGAATTCTCCGATCCGGTTTGCACGGAGCTTGATCTGCTTTAATGACTCTTCTCCTGAGATATACAGCACCTTATGCCCGTCTGCAGACATTTCACGGCAGACCTGTAAAAGCAGCGTGGACTTACCAATCCCCGGATCTCCTCCGACCAGAGTAAGGGAACCCGGTACAAGTCCTCCTCCTAAAACCCGGTTCAACTCTTCAATATGGGTCTGCATCCGTTCTTCCTTTTCCAGGGAAATTTCTGAAAAAGAAGCAGGAACAGCCTTTTCATGTGCAGTCTTTGTACTTTTCCCTTTTCCTGCTGTAACTACCGTTTCCTCCACCATAGTGTTCCATTCCCGGCATCCCGGGCACTGTCCCATCCATTTGGACGATTCATAACCACAGTTCTGGCAGAAAAAGATGGTTGATTTTCCTTTTGCCATAAAATCCTTTCCTTGAAGTAAAAAGCGCTGTTTCAGCAGTGAAACAGCGCTTCTGATCTTATATAACTATCTCGTAACTGTTCAGTACCTTCACTGTTACGATGCAAAATCCATTCCATATCGGCTTCGCCGATGGGATTTTGCATTACTGAATCATTTTCTTACGGCCTTGGCAGTAAATGCTTCGACCTGTACTGAATAGGTTACACTATCTCTTTAATGAATCACTTTAATATGAACTTCCTCTGCATTTTCAAGCTCTACACTGATATTCAGCTTACCGCCGAGATTCGTCTTCATCTTGCCTCTGCTCTTTCCGTCCTCAAATACCTCATATTCGGTATCCTCGCACAGGCCTAATGTAATCTGTGCATCTTCATTTCCGGAAACTGTAAATTCAACACTATCCGTCGTTTCCTTAAAGTAAAAAACGCTCGTTCCAGGAACCGATTCATATACGAATAATCCATTTCTTTCAAGCTTCGTCATCGTCTGAAAGGTCTTCACCTTATACAAATCACCTTCGTATTCAAAATCCTCAAGCTTCTTCTTTTCTGCCAGCTCATGATTGCCGAAGCTGATGGTTCCATCACTTTCTTCACGAAGTAATTCTTCTACAACAGCCATTTGTATTTCCTCCTGATTGTACATTTGCCGTACCTGTTCTATATATGGTAAGTATAAACTATTTAGTTTTTGACGTCAAAGGAAATCTGTCCTTTTCGGAAACCAATCGTAACCTGATCCCCGGCATGGATTTCACCCGCAAGGATCTTCTCCGCAAGCGGATCCTCAATCACGTTCTGGATGGCTCTCTTTAATGGTCTCGCACCCATCTTATAGTCCGCATATTTGTCCACAATATGCTCCTTTAAGGCATTGCTGAAATGAAGCTTTAACTCCATTTCCTTCTCGCACCGCTTCGAAAGATGACTGCTGAGAAGCTGCACGATCTCCAGCATTTCCTTCTTTTCCAGTGTCTTAAATACAATAATATCATCAATACGGTTGATAAATTCCGGTTTAAAGATCTTTCTTACCTCTTCCATAACTCCGGACTTCATTTTCTCGTAATCCTGCTCCCTGGTTGTTTCCGTAAGGAACCCTAAGTTCTTCGGAGCAATGATTCTCTGAGCCCCGGCATTGGAGGTCATAATCAGTACGGTATTCTTAAAGCTGACCTTACGTCCCTTGGAATCAGTGATGTGCCCATCATCCAATACCTGAAGCAGTACATTAAACACATCAGGATGTGCCTTTTCAATTTCATCAAAAAGCACTACCGAATACGGATTCTTCCGGATCTTCTCACTCAGCTGTCCGCCTTCTTCAAAGCCGACATATCCCGGAGGGGAACCGATCATTTTCGATACGGAATGACCTTCCATATATTCGGACATATCGACACGGATCAGTGCGTTTTCCGTGCCAAACATGGCTTCTGCAAGAGCCTTGCTAAGCTCGGTCTTTCCGACTCCGGTAGGTCCTAAAAACAGGAAAGATCCTATCGGACGGTTCGGATCCTGCAATCCGACTCTTCCCCGCCGTATTGCACGCGCCACTGCGGACACTGCTTCTTCCTGTCCGATAACCCTCTTATGGAGCTCTTTTTCCAGGTGCAGCAACCGGTCGCTCTCCTTCTCTGTCAGCTTACTTACCGGAACCTTCGTCCAGGTAGAAACCACCTTTGCGATGTCACCTTCTGTCACTTCGATCCGGCTTTCGGCCTGCTTCTTCTGATAACGATCTTCTTCTCTTTGATATTTCTTAAGAAGCTTTTCCTGTTCCCTGTTGGTTTCTGCGGCTTCCTCAAGTCTTCCTTCCTTTAGCTGTTCTTCCAGAACAGCATCCAGTGCAAGAAGCTCTTCTCTTCGCTGCTGTAAGCCCTCCGGTGCTTTGGAGTGCTGCAGGCGTACCGCTGCGGAGGCTTCATCAATCAGATCAATCGCCTTATCCGGCAGATTCCGGTCATTGATATAACGCTCTGACAGATTCACGGCAGCAATGAGTGCTTCATCCGTAATCTGCACACGATGATGCTGTGCATATTTCCACGCAATTCCACGAAGGATGGAAAGAGCCTCCTCCTTTGTCGGTTCTTCCACATTTACCGGCTGGGATCTGCGCTCTAAGGCCGCATCCTTTTCAATATATTTGTGATACTCGGCAATGGTCGTTGCTCCAATAAGCTGCAGCTCCCCTCTTGCCAGTGACGGCTTCAGAATATTGGAAGCATCAATTGCTCCCTCGGCACCGCCTGCCCCGATAATGGTATGAATTTCATCCAGAAACAGGATAATGTCTCCATCCTCCTGTACCTCCCGGATGACTCTCTTAATTCGTTCTTCAAATTCTCCACGATACTTGGAGCCTGCAACCATTCCGGACAAGTCCAGCGTCATTAACCGCTTATTCTGAATCGTAAACGGAACATTGCCTTCCACAATACGGTTGGCCAACCCTTCTACCACGGCAGTTTTTCCGACCCCCGGCTCTCCAATGAGACACGGATTGTTCTTCGTCCTGCGGCTTAAGATCTCAATCACACGCTGAATCTCCATATCTCTTCCGATGACCGGATCCAGCTTTCCCTGCGCAGCAAGCGCGGTCAGATCCCTGCTGTACTGTTCCAGTGTTGAGGGCTGCTTCCTGCTATTATTCTTCTTATTCCGCAGATCCTCCTTGTAAATCGCCGGATCTGCCCCCATAACCACCAGCGTATCAACATAAACCTTCTGTACCGAAATGCCAAGGGTATTTAAGAGACGTACCGCTGCATTGTCCGGGTCCTTCAAAAGGGCCAGCAGAAGATGCTCTGTTCCAGCACTGTCTGCGCCAAACCGTTCAGCCTGCACATACGCCTCCTCCAGTACTCTCCGTGCTCTCGGTGAATACATTCCCCGCTCTTTCACGGCGGTCTCCCCATCGGGAGCAATCAGATCCCGGATCATTTCCAGAATTTTATCTGCATCAGCACCATTATCTTCCAGAATTTTGGCTGCTACGCCACTTTCTTCCTTAAGAAGTCCCACCAGAATATGTTCTGTACCCACATAACCGGTATGCAATCTGGCTGCCGTTTTCTCTGCAAGTGTCAGCGCCGCCTGCGCGTTCTTTGTAAAACTACCTGACCACACGTTTATTCTCCTCCATATTCCTGATATATCTCATTGACGAGTTCATAGACCTCGTCCTTACAAATTCCCTTACAAATTCCCTTTGCAAGGATTCCTTTCATCTGCTCCCGCATGCTTTGAAGTTCCCTGAGCTTATCCATATCAAGGCTGATTACTGCACCCTTCCGACGATCAAGCTGGATAAAGCCCTCCTGCTTTAAGACCGTATAGGCCTTGTTCACCGTATGCATATTAATTCCGATTTCATCTGCCATCTGCCGCACCGAAGGGAGCTCATCCCCCTCCTGAAGCTGCAGCGTGGCGATTCCATGAATAATCTGGTTGCGCACCTGCAGATATAAAGCTTCCTCACTGTTAAAATCAATTTCAATTATCATTTTTATAATCCATTCTTTTGAATAAAAGGAATAGCAGATGCTATTCCTTTTGTTTTTTATATGTCTTTATCGTCCATGTTCAAGAATTCAAATTCAAACTCATCGTCATCGGTCAGGAAGTTCTGCGCCTTCCGGGGCGCTTTCTTCACCGTTCCTTCGTTATTTTCTGCAGGTCTCCTCACAGGCTGTCCCTGTCGTTCCGGATTACTGTTACGCGAAGGTCTTCCTTCTCTTTCCGGTGCTTCTTCGCGTCCACGCTCTCTCCTTGCCGGACGCATTTCTTCTTCTCTTGAAGCCTTACCTGCACGCTCCTGTCTGCGCGGCCGTTCCTCTACTTCATCTTCCTGATAATCACGTCTGCGTCTTCTCGGAGCAGGTTCATCGAACTCTTCTTCGTCTTCTTCCTCATCTTCATCATAATCATATTCATATGCCCCCCTCAGCTTGATGATCAGGATAGTAAGTCCGATGAAAAGAAGAACGATCACAACTGCAAGAATAATGATAACAATATTTTTCTGGGATGACTCGGATTCCAGACGCGCTACATTCTCATTTGCTGTCGTAACAGAGGAAAATAAAACCTCCACATCTGCCATCGTACCATCAATGTTATTGTACAGATAATACTTTCCGGTATCCGGATTCTCTGTATCTGTCATATAAACCACTTCATAATCATTGTGCTCCGGCTCCGGCTGTTCTTCCGGTGCTTCTTCACTCCCATCGCCTTCCTGCACCTCATCCGGATTTTCTGCTTCGGCACCATCCGTTACCTCTGCTCCGTCTACTGCTTCTGAGCCATCCGCTGAGGCTGCATCCGTACTATCTGTTCCATTTGCGGCAGAAGCATTCGAACCAATTGCAATCAGGTCGGAACGAATGTATCCTTCTACAGTCTTCCCATTATATTCGCATCTTAACTGATACCATTTATTTCCTGCTGCATCATTTGCCTCTCCGATCAGGGTAATTGCTGTTCCATCAGGCAGACTGGTCACTACATCATGCTTCGTGGATGCACCTGCACGTACCTTGACATTCGAAGAACACTTTACTGTCGCTGCCTGCTCACCAATTGCGGTCGGCACGGTTGCTTCCGGTTTGGAAGCTGAAGCAGAGGTCGAAGCATCTGCGGACGAGGATGAACTATTGTCTGTCACATCAATCTTATCACTTGTTTCTACCAGATCGCTTCTTACATAACCATAAGAGCCACCGCTTACCGGCACCTTATACCATACGGTTCCGGAGCTGTCCTTTTCTGCTCCGACAATATCAATCTTAGCCCCCTTTGAGGTCGATGCCACCACTGAGCTGTCTGTGCTTGCTTTCTCTCTGATTTTCGCTGTTCCGGCCGTTACGGTTCCCGTTGCTGCAAGGCTGGAAATGGTAGAAAGTCCAAAAACCATCATTGCAACTGCAAATCCAAGAATCCCTTTTTTCATAATTATCCTGTACCTTTCTTTCACTATCTTTCAAAACGCCTTCGTCCGCTCTCACCCTCCGGCCTTTCGCCGCTGAATCCGGACATCTGCTTATAGTTTTTCCTCTGCTGGCGCGCCTCATCTTCAATCTGCCTGTGATATGCCGCTTCGCACTTCGGACAAAGCCTTCCACTGCGGATATTCTCTCCACAGATCTCGCACCGCAGATAACCGCCTTTACTTTCAACAAGCTCAAAACGATTTTCCTTAATCATATCACGGATTGCCTTGTGTGACACCCCTGTCTGCGAGGAAATTTCTGCCACGTTAGCTCCATGGTGCTTTTCAAGGTACGATCTTACCTTTCCGTAGTCATCATATTCACATGCATTGCAATCCTCACACTGGTATTCTCCCAATCCTTTATAGATAAGGATTCCTCCGCAGGCTTTGCAGATTGTTGGCCGCAGAAAGCCATTCAAAGCCACCAGCCGCCGTTTCTCATTCATAAATTACCCTTTCCACACCACGAACAATTTACGCCTCGTCAATTGCCTTTCCGATATCATGGCGCATATATTTATTTTCAAAGGAAACCCATTCGGTTGCCGCATAGGCATTCTTACGTGCTTCCTTTAAATCCTTACCCTTTGCTGTAATGCCAAGAACACGTCCCCCGTTTGTTACAATTCCTTCCGGAGTCTGTTTCGTTCCTGCATGGAAGCAGAAATAATTATCCTGCCCTTCAAACCTTTCCAGTCCGTGAATGAGGAAGCCCTTTTCATATCTGACCGGATATCCGTCAGAAGCAAGTACCACACAGACTGCTGCGTTATCCTCAAACTGCAGATCAATCTGATCCAGCGTGCCATTAATACAGGCTTCCATTACTTCGATCAGATCATTCTTCATACGTGGCAGCACCACCTGAGCCTCAGGATCTCCGAAACGCGCATTGTACTCTAACACACGCGGTCCCTTTTGGGTCAGCATCAGTCCGAAGAAAATAATACCCTTAAACTCTCTTCCTTCTGCTGCCATGGCATCTACGGTTGCCTGATAAATGTATTTCTTACAGAATTCATCCACTTCCTCCGTATAGAACGGGCTCGGTGAAAAGGTTCCCATACCACCGGTATTTAATCCCGTATCCCCGTCTCCTGCACGCTTGTGATCCTGTGCAGAGGTCATGGTTTTAATCGTCTTTCCATCGACAAAGGAGAGCACGGAAACTTCCCTTCCTGTCATAAATTCTTCAATTACCATACGATTACCGGCAGTTCCGAACTGCTTATCGAGCATGATGGATTTCACGCCATCCTGTGCCTCTTCCAGGGTATTGCAGATCAACACACCCTTTCCAAGTGCCAATCCGTCTGCCTTTAATACAATCGGGAACGATGCAGTCTTTAAATAGTTGAGGGCATCCTCTGCATTGTCAAAGTTCTCATAGGCAGCCGTCGGGATTCCGTATTTCTTCATCAGATCCTTGGAAAAAGCCTTGCTTCCTTCCAGAATTGCTGCATTTTTACGGGGTCCGAACGCTTTTAATCCGGCATCTTCGAGACGGTCAACAAGTCCACCGACAAGGGGATCATCCATCCCGACAATCGTCAGATCAATTTCCTTTTCTTTGGCAAATGCAACAATTTTATCGAATTCCATTGCTCCGATCGGTACACATTCCGCGATCAGACCGATTCCTGCATTTCCGGGTGCACAATAAATTTTATCTACTTTACTGCTCTTTGCGACACTTGTTGCAATGGCATGCTCTCTGCCGCCACCGCCTACGATCAATACTTTCATAGCTTCCTCCGTCTTCCTGTCCTATGATTTCACATTATGTAAACCATTATGGTAATTCTGCCTCTTCGTAACTGTAAGCCGAGCAGCCGGAAAATGATTATTCTTCTACGACTGCGATTCCATTTTCTACCTTTACCCTGCCATGTGCAATGAGATCAATGGTCTTCGGCAGAATCTGCCATTCCGCTTCTTCCATCACACGGTGCTGCAGTTCCTCCGGCGTATCACCGTTCTTCACATAAACCGCCTTCTGCATGATGATCGCACCATGATCGTATACCTCATCCACAAAATGCACCGTAGCGCCGGTTACCTTCACACCGCTTTTCAAAACAGCCTCGTGCGGACGGATTCCATAAAAGCCCTTCCCGCAGAAGGAAGGAATCAGTGCCGGATGCACATTGATGATCCGGTTATGATATTTCCGTACCAGCTCGACCGGCATCATAATCATCATTCCTGCTAAAACGATGAGATCCGGGGCTTCTGCATCAATCGTTTCGATCAACATCTTCTCAAACTCCGCACGATCCGCATAGGATTTCATATCCACCACGATCGGTTTGATTCCATGTGTCCTCGCACGCTCCAAAGCCCGTACACCCGGTTTATTACTTAATACAAAGCATAACTCAACATCTGTAATTTTCCTGCTTTCCACTGCATCAATAATGGCCTGCAGATTCGTTCCGCCGCCTGCGGCAAGAATTCCAACTCTTAACATAAGTCTACACCCTTTTCACCGGCAATGACATTTCCAACCACATAGCCTTCTTCTCCGGCCTCTTTGATTGCTGCAAGCACCCTGTCCTGATCGGCAGGATCAATTGCCAGCACCATGCCAAGTCCCATATTAAAGGTATTGTACATCATCTGCTCTGCAATATTTCCGGTCTTCTGTAATAATTTAAAAATGGGAAGCACCGGATAGCTGTCCTTCTGTACCTGCGCACGCACACCGTCCGGAAGCATACGGGGAATATTTTCATAGAAGCCGCCGCCGGTAATATGGCTGCAGCCCTTTACTGTTACACCGGCATCCTTAATTGCCTTTAAGGTCTTCACATAGATTTTGGTCGGTGTAATTAACGCTTCTCCCAAGGTCATACCAAGCTCATCATAATAGGTGGTAAGAGACTCCTTCGTCATTTCAAACACCTTACGAACCAGTGAAAATCCGTTGCTGTGTACACCGGAGGAAGCAATGCCGATTAACACATCACCTGCCTTGATATCCGCTCCGGTAATCAGCTCCTTACGGTCTGCCACACCGACTGCAAAGCCTGCGAGGTCATATTCATCCTCCGGCATCAGTCCGGGATGCTCTGCGGTTTCTCCACCGATGAGGGCTGCTCCTGCCTTCTTACAGCCTTCCGCAACACCCTTTACGATCGTGGCAATCTTCTCCGGATAGTTCTTTCCACACGCAATATAATCAAGGAAAAACAGGGATTCTCCACCGGCACAGGCTACATCGTTCACACACATGGCAACCGCATCAATTCCAATGGTATCATGCTTGTCCATTAAGAACGCCAGCTTCACCTTCGTGCCACAGCCGTCAGTTCCTGACAATAATACCGGATCCTCCATATCTTTAATATTCTTTAAGGAAAAGGCTCCCGAAAAGCCGCCCAGTCCTCCAAGGACCTCTGGTCTCATCGTTTCCTTCACATACTTTTTCATTAATTCTACGGATTCATATCCTGCTTCGATATCCACACCGGCTGTCTTATAATCCATGTCGTTCTCCTTTTCTTGTTTCATCATGTAGTTAACATAACATTAATTAAATCCTTTAATAATTTGCATATCCAACCTGCTGCAGCTTCGCGTCCTTGGCCTCTACCTGCTTCTTCAGGTTCCCGGTATAGCTCTCAATCTTCGCAAGCAGCTCCTCATCCCCGGTTGCCAGCATTTTCGCTGCAAGAATAGCTGCATTCTTCGCTCCGTCAATCGCAACCGTTGCAACAGGAATTCCGGGAGGCATCTGCATAATGGAAAACACAGCATCCATTCCCTCAAGATTCTTACCCGAAAGCGGAACCCCGATTACCGGAAGCGGGAATAATGCGGCACACATTCCCGGCAGTGCTGCTGCCATGCCCGCACCTGCGATCATTACCTTAATTCCACGATCCTTCGCCGTTCTCGTCCATTCAATTAACAGATCCGGTTCCCGATGAGCGGAAATAATTCTCATCTCATATTCGATCCCCAGTTCTTCCAGCATTGCTGCCGCGCTGCTCATCACCTTAAGGTCTGAGTCGCTGCCCATCACAATTCCTACCATTGGCATTTCTATTTCCTCCTGTAATTGACGCTTATCTCATCATTTAAAAGTAACTATTAAAAATGATATACGAATTATCTCTTCATTGCAAGAAAAACGAAATATTTTCGTATTTAATCCATACTTTCCTGATCAAACGGAGCATTCAGTTCCTCACAGCCCGCAAGGACAAATCTTCCTTCCTCGATGATCGGAATGACTTCTTCTGTCATGGTCACCACGCTCACCTCTCCCAGTTCATCATACGGAATCGTAATATCCGTATGACAGTTAAAGTAGGCCTTGCGGCTGTCCTCCTTACGTTTGATGGAGCACTCGTTGTCCTTTGCAATAATCTCTTTTCCGTCCGGATTAAAAAGGCGCACCTCTTCGCTGTGGGAATAGCAGGTATCCCCTACTGCAAAGTGGGGACCGGTTTTCTCTGCAATCAGAATCGGCAGCTTATCCTCTATATGGTATTTTCTTGCTGCCACAAATGCGGTCGTGTTCGTTCCGATCGCAAACTCCCCAATCGGAAGTGTCTCATGGTGGAACAGAATATTGTCCTTAATCAGCTTCCGGTTTTCTTCTTCGGCTGCAAAGTTTGCACAACTGTAATCCGTCACCCTGCCGTCCTCAAACCGTAAGGTCAGATCCTTATACTCTAACTCGTCCAGATAAACATGGCTTACATGAAGGGTTCCTTCTGTTCCTGTCAGTACCGGAGAGGTAAACACTTCGCCAACCGGAATATTCACATCGGCCACGCAGTTCTCAAAATTCGTTTCCTTGTCCGGATTCTGCAGGGTATGAAGCATCACCTTCATATTGGTACGATTGCCGTTCATTCCCTTTACCATCACATATTTGCCCTGATCGAGCACATCAATGATCTTCTGCTGAATCCGTTGATATAACTGGTAATCAAGGGTATTGATCCGGATCACCGCATTGAAAATCTCCGGATACCGGTCTTTACCTTCTTTGCCATCCTCCTGTCCCGAAGCAATCTCCGGCACCGGGAACGCAATAATTGTAAAGCTCCGCTCTTCCCCGTGAATGTAATTGTTCTGCAGTTCACCGGCTGACGCTGCATATTCCACCAGCATCTGCTGCTGTTCTTTGGATAAATGCAGTGCATGCTTCTGACTGACTAACTCTACCGACCTTTCACCGAATACTTCCACTACCGCAGGACCTCCAAACGTGCCTGCCTGCTCCTTATATTCCTCATAGGCTTCCCTCAGGGCTTCGAGCCGCACCTGCAAAAGTGCTTTATCCAATATAAGCGCCTGATCGTCCTTGTGGTCAAAATCATACTGCTTATTGGGAATGCCGCCATAATACCCGATCCGGCTCATCCCTCTGCCCTCCAGCACCGAAGTCGTTGCCCGATAAATGGTCGCTTCCAGTCCGATCTTCCGGAAATTCTGCACGGCTCTGCGGATCATCCGTTCAAAACCAAGACTGTAGCGGATGTTTACAATCTTTTTCTTCGTAATATCCTTATTTCCTGCCTCAAAGCCGATCCGGTAGCCTTCCGTATAGGTGTCTGCCATCTTCGCAATCATCTCTTCCGGAAGGGTATTTAAGTAAGCCGCCGTCTTTAATTCGTTTTCAGAAATATATTCTCCAAAGTAATACAGATATCTCACATCGGAAAGGTCTGCTTTCTCGATGATCTTCCTCGCAAAATCCGCATGAACATCCAGCATGTTCCGGATCTTTGTATGGTATGCTTCCCGGGTATAATCACTGATATAGTAATACAGGGATTCCTTTAAGTGCTCCGGCTTTGGCAGATCGAACTGTCCTTCCTGTTTCCTGGTTTCCTCCGTCTCTTCAAAGCTGCACCGGAAAGAACCGTAAATTTCAAGGAATAATTCCAATCCCTTTAAAAGATCCTCATCCCTGCCCTCATAGGTATAGGGAATCATGGCCCGAAGTTCCCCATATAAAAAGCACAGAATATTTCCATACACTTCTCCAAAAACCTGTGCACAATACTCCGGATTTCCAAAGCTTGTACCGTAATGCTCCGGCAGGATATCCTCGTAAAGCGCATGATTGTTCTCCTGAAGCTGCAAAAGCTCCCACCGGAACAGCTCTCCGCTTTCTACAAGCTCCCGCTGTTTCATTAGCAGCACAAGAAAAGCTGCTGTCTTTTCAAAAAAGCCGGAAAAGCTTCCGACATTGCTCTCATTTTTAATTTCTGTAATACGTTCCTCCGCCAGTTCCAGGCGTTCTTTGATCATCGAATTCAATCTATATACGCTCCTGCAAATAAAATTAAACTGAGTACAATAAAGGAAAGCACGTTCATCACAATCCCCAGAATCCGGAACAGCCAGAACTTCTCCTGTTCTCTTAAGGAAAGGACTCCGAGAATCAGCCCGATCACCATAAACACCGAGGCGAGTAATGCCGCCGTTGCATACCGCACCGATGGCTCTCCTTTATGTAAATACGAAAAATAGACCGCTGTCCCTAAGGTGATCAGGGAAAGCAGTCCTAATATGGTCGACATAATACCTTTTTGTGAATGAACTTTATTGGTGAAAATATATCCCTTTGTTCTGTTCCACATCATTTTGTTTCCTTAGAAGATTATTTTGGACTTACTGCTTAACAGTCTCGCTCCATTCACAATCATCATTACACCACAGGCAAGCCCTACGACCAAGGAAATGACTCCTACTGCAATACTCCAGGCTCCGGTGTTGTTCATCGTCTTATATACTTTCTCATCCATAGGGGAATCTCCTTTCCAAAATAGCGGCCTCTGATTTTATAACCTCTTAGCGTGCGCCATATTCCTTATAATATGCATCAATGGCTTTCTTTATTTCATCATCAATGACAACCTGACCCTGGCAGGGACGATTATACAGATGCTCTACGACCTCATCCATATTGACAATGGCTCTGGCATCAATACCATACTTCTCCTTGATCTCATGGAGGGCACTCTTGTCACTCGACAATCCGCGTTCCATACGGTTTAAGGAAACCATCAATCCCTTAATCTCCACATCAGCCTGTGCTTTAATAATCGGGAAGGTCTCTTCAATGGACTTGCCGGAGGTGGTAACATCCTCGATCATAACTACGCGGTCTCCATCCTTTAATTTACTTCCTAATAAAATTCCGGTGTCGCCGTGATCCTTCACTTCCTTACGGTTTGAGCAGTAACAGATATCCTTTCCGTATAATTCACTGATTGCCATGGTTGTTGCTACCGAAAGGGGAATTCCCTTGTAAGCAGGTCCAAACAATACGTCAAAATCAAGTCCGAAGTTGTCATGAATTGCCTTCGCATAATACTCTCCCAGCTTACGAAGCTGTGTTCCTGTAACATATGCTCCCGCATTCATAAAGAAAGGAGATTTCCGTCCGCTCTTCAAAGTGAAATCGCCAAATTTCAGCACCTGACTCTCCACCATAAATTCTATAAATTCCTGCTTATACTGTTCCATTTATCTTAAAACCTCCTGTTTATAAGGCTTTCACGCCTTTATTATTGTCTCATCGTCAAGCGTTACATCCTTTGTAACAACAATGAGTGCCTTTTCATCCTCATACTGTTCGTTTCTGAGTTTCTGTCTTACCTCATTCAGCGTCTTTGCGTAAACCGTCTGCTTCTTGCCAAAACGATTCACGAATCTTCCCTGGTAAAGACCATCCTTTCTCTGTGATAAGCCTTTACCTAATTCTTTACCATTAAGGGATTTACCCATATGTGCCTCCTTCCTAAGTGTAGAATAGGAAGGATTCCAAATATCGTCCCTATTCTACCATAAAGCCTTACAATTATCAATCCGTTTCAAAAATTGAATTCTCATTTTGAAACTCCTCCGTGTTCTTATTTATGAAAGAATCTGATTCAGTAACCAGTGGTCTAATCTGCCCTTATGAGCATATAGTCTGTTACCGATTCTTACCGTGAAACCATTGGCCGGATTGGAAAGCAATTCTCTTGCTTTCGTCTGTCCAATACCAAGGTACTCACACATTTCCTTTACATTTAATAACGCTCTTGTATCAAGTTCTGTTTTCATGGTAGTCCTGCCTCCTCTCGTAATATTCTCATTAA
>ULWY01031635.1_pt1 | contig 17683 bp, 15 predicted proteins | sample 1960761 | NCBI WGS metagenome assembly ULWY01 (sample SAMEA4835824, study PRJEB28245) | human gut metagenome | biome: gut microbiome; material: fecal sample | place: Denmark | collected 2008 | reverse complement strand
GCCTACAACTCATTGTTACTACTAAAAAAATGGCTTCACTACTAGATAATTTGCATTTTTGTTGATTACAAAAGATGCATTTTTTTGCCTAAACATCATTGGTATAATTAAATGCATATGTAATTTCATAGATACATATTGAAAAAATAATTTTTTTGAAAAAGTGAAATTGTTGTTTAAAATAACAATATATATGGTAAAATATATGTACAAGGTATATTTGCTAAAAATAGGCATATACTATAATGTCATATGACATTGGGCTGGCTTTTGCCTTGGTCCACCAACGGCGGGAAATAGTCCCGCTTTTATTTTGTAAAGGAGATGTTTTGATGGAAAAAATACTTAGTGTATTTATAGATGAATCAGGAGATTTTGGATTTATTAAAGATGCATCTAAATATTATTTGACAACATTAGTATTTCATGATCAAAGCATTGATATAAGTTCTAATATTGAAAAAATTAATGATAAACCAGTATTTCATGCTGGGCCAATAATCAGACGAGAATATACATTTCAAAATGAATCAATAGAGGATAGAAAAAAATATTTCAAACAGTTTTTATGTTTACTATGGGATTACAAATAAAATGTAAAACTTTAATTTTTATAAAAAAAGAGTTTAATAATGATATATTAAAATTGGAAAGAAGAATGATTCGAGAATTATATAGCTTCTTTACTGAGAATTATGAAATGTTCAAAGACTATAAAATAATTTTATATTATGATAATGGACAACATCATATAACTAGAGTTTTAAATAATTCATTAGCTATTACGGGATTAGATTACGATTTTAAGAAAGAAGTTCATCCTTATAGCTATAGATTGTTTCAAGTCGCTGATTTTATATCTACTGTGCGATTATTGGAATTAAAGCAAAATTATAAGGAACTTTCAAAGTCTGAATTGAAGTTTATTGATTCGAAACATTTAAAGAAGAATTATCTTAAAGTAATAAACAAAAAAGAAATCAATTAGGATTGCTTAGGCTAAAAACTTAAGCATTTTTTATTTTGTAATTAAATGCTAAAATCTGGTATACTGTAGTTATTCTAAGCTTGTACTTGCATCACCAACATATAATGGAGATATATTTCCTTATATGAAGTAGTTTATTCATCATTTGATTGACCATAATTATCAAAAGCGTGATGTTGCATTAATTGAAAATGGAATGTTGGCACCAATGGCTAATAAAAATATGAGGTTATTGTTAGATAATTTAAAAGATATTAGTATTATTGATACTATAACTATTAAAGGTATGGTATCGGAAAAAGTTAAAAATAAGCTTAATGATTTGACTTTAATACTTAAATAAAAATTAATTAATTCCTAGGTTAAGCTCTTGGAATTTTTTGTTATAAGCTGTTAATAAATGTTAAAATCTGGTATACTGTAGTTAATAATTGTAGTATCGAGGTGTTAATGTATGTTATTAGAAAATAAGGAAATTCAGTTTATTACAAATCAAGATGACTCGACAGTATATGAAACATTAAAGGGACTTTTGCAAATTGTAAGTCGTTTTGCTTATCAGTTGCATTTATAAGCTTTTCTGGCTATCAACTATTAATTGACACATTAACGGAAATGGAAGAAAAAGGAATTAAGGGGAAAGTTTTAACATCAGATTATTTAGGTTTTACAGATCCAGTATCTATTAATCGATTGCACCAATTTAAAAATATTCAATTAAAAATGTACCAGGTTAATCAAAAGACTGCAGGTTTTCATAGCAAAGGTTACATTTTCGAATATGATGATTGCTATAAAATCTTAATTGGGTCTGCCAATATTACCCAAAGTGCTTTAAAGTCAAATATTGAATGGAATCTTCAAATTATTTCAAAAAAAGATAATAAAGTAGTGGAAAACATTTTAAAAGAATTTGATATACTTATGAATCAAGCTACAACAGTAACTGATGAATTTGTGGAAAAGTATGAAAATTATTATCAAAAAATTAAAAAAATCAGAAGTAGTGCGGAATTAGATGCAGAAGGCATTGTTTTAGTGCCTAATTATTTTCAAGAGCTTGCATTAGAAAGATTAAAAGAACTTAGACAACAAGGCAAAAATAAAGCTATTGCAATCGGAAGTACAGGTATTGGCAAAACTTTTTTTGCAGTGTTTGATGTATTACAATTTGAACCAAAAAGAGTCCTTTACTTAGTTCACAATGAAAATATTTTAAAATCTGCAAAAGCATCATTTGAAAGAGTGATTAAAACTAAAAAATACGGTTTTTTTAGTGGTGGTAAAAAAGAAATTAATGAAGATTTTCTATTTTCAACGGTACAGACAATGAGTAAAGATAATAATCTTTCTTTATTCCATGATGATACATTTGATTATATAATCTATGATGAAGCTCATAGAGCCACTAGTCCATCATATCAAAAGATTATGAATTATTTTAATCCAAAATTTATGTTGGGTTTAACGGCTACGCCTGACAGATGTGATGGCGAAAATGTTTACAAACTTTTTGATTATAATATAGCATCTGATATAAGAATGGAAGAAGCATTAAATCATGATTTGTTATGTCCATTTCATTATTTTGGAATTAGGGATAATGTAGATCTTTCTAATATAGATTATAGAAATGTAGATAAGATTGCTGATGCTTTAATGGCTGCTCAAGACAGAGTTAGTTTTATAATTTCTAAAATGGAACATTATGGGCATGATGGTGAAAAAAGAAAAGCATTAGGCTTTTGTCAAAATAAAAAACATGCTAAATTTATGACTGATGCATTTAACTTGGCAGGATATCCAAGTGTTTGTCTTACCGGTGAAGATTCACCAGAAACACGAGAAGAATATATAAAAAAACTTCAAGACGAAAATGATAAAATACAGGTTATATTTACAGTAGATATTTTTAATGAGGGAGTAGATATTCCGTGTATTAATTTAATTTTAATGTTAAGACCAACTGCTTCACCTATTATTTTCACGCAACAATTAGGTAGAGGTTTACGAAAAGCTCAGTCAAAAGAATTTTTAACTGTATTGGATTTTATTTCAAATTACAATAGAAATTATATGATTGCTTTAGCTCTATCAGGTAAGCAATATGATAAAGATGGAGTTATTGTAAGAGCTAAAAATAATTTTAATAATTTAAGAGGGAATACTAATATTGAGTTAGACCCAATTACTAAACAAGAAATTATTAATCAACTAAATAATACAAATTTTAATGAATTAAAATATTTAAGACAAAGCTATAATGAATATTCAAATTATAAGGGTAAAAAAATATTAAATTTAATTGATTTCTTTAGTTGTGATAATGCACCAGATCCGGTTAAGTATATTAATTACGCTGGACATTATTTAGCGTTTATTGAAAAGGTATTAGGTGAAAATAAATATAATTTAAATTTAGAAGAAAATCAGTTATTGAAATATTTTAGTAATTTGATGCCTCTAAGGAGAATAAATGAGTTTTTATTGCTAAAAATGATTCTATTAAATGAAAATGTTAAATTTGAAGATTTCTTTATAGAATTACAAAAATTGGTTGATAATTTGGATGTGGCATCTGCAAGACATACTTTCAATTCATTTAAAGGTGATTATCTAGATAAAGAAGAATTTAAAAAATATGGAAACTATTTTGAAATTAGGGATGATATTATTTCATTTTCACTTAAAACAAAAGATATTTTGCAGAATAAAGATGTCTTCTTACATCTACTTGATTTAACTGAATATGGAATTTTGAGATATTTGGATGATTTTAAAAATATTAATTATGGATTACCATTTTTAAAAATATATGAATCATATAAAATGAGAGATATGGGTAAATTATCAAATTATACAAAAATTGAGTCTTCAATTCGAGGTCAAGGAGTATGGCATGATAGTTATGATAATTATTACTTGTTTGCAGATATTAATAAAAGTGAAGGTATCAAGGATAGTTTAAATTATGATGATTATTTTAAATCTAATAGAATTTTTCATTGGCAATCGCCAAATGGGACGACGCAAGATAGTAAGGAAGGTATTATTTTTACTAAGGGAACGAAACCACTGCATCTTTTTGTTAGAAAAGATAAAAAAGAAAATATGTATTTTATATATGTTGGTAAAGTAAGACCTATTTATTATGATGGAAATAAACCTATAACAATAGATTTTGAATTAGAGTATGAGCTTCCAAAAACAATTTTTGAAGAAATGCAAAAAGTAAAGAAAATATAAAAAGATTGAATTGAGGTTAAGATATAAATGTATGCTTTATCAATGTATGAAGAATACCTATTAGTTATATTAAAAGGCGTAAGACCATGTGATGTAAGGCTTCATCCTACTAATAAAAGAGGGAAAATTGCACTAATAAAAAGTAAAACAAATCGTATTTATGGATATGTTGATTTTATATCAATAGATCAAATATCTTATGAAGATTATGTGTATTGGCATGTTGGAGAAAATTTTACATATTAAGATGCTGAAGATGAAATTGAATCTAATAATTATTTGGGTCAAAAGAAATTTAAAAGAGCATATATGTATAATTTTAAAAATCCAGTTATATTTGATATCCCTAAAAAATAACAATATTAAATAAAACAGGTTCTTGGATTGAATTTGATGAAAAAGAAATTCAAGAAGGATATAAGAACACATATTAAGATTTAAAACTAATTACAAAATTTATTTAATAAGCTAAAATGTCATTTAACTAAATGAATAAAAAAAGTTTTATATTTAGATAAATATTTTAAATATATAAATAATCAATTGTTTTATAAAACTGATTAGAAAAAAGTGCATTTTTTATCAAAAAGTGGCTATAAAAAGGTGTAATATACTATTGAAAGTGACTGTAAAAAAGTGTATACTTAAATTGGCGATAGATATGTTTAAACGAAAAATAATGAATGAAATTAAAAAATGGGAGAATTCTTTAAAAATAAAAAAACGTGCCCTTATATTACGAGGCCTAAGACAAATTGGCAAAACAACAGTTGTTAAAGAGTATTGTCAAAGTAAATATGAAAATGTTGTATATATAAATTTTATGGACTTAGAATCAATAAAAAGTATCTTTGATAAAGATTTAATTGTTGATGATATCATAAGAGATTTGTCAGCTGCTCTTCCAGGTAATAAATTTATTCCTAATAAAACAGTTATTATTTTTGATGAAATTCAAGAATGTGTAAATGCTCGAGCTTCTATAAAGCCATTTATGTTAGATGGTAGATTTGATATTATTTGTACTGGATCATTAATTGGACTAAGAGGTTATAATAAGAAAAAAGGAAAAGGAATTCCAACTGGTTTTGAATATCCTATTCAAATGTATTCAATGGATTTTGAAGAATACCTATGGGCTCGTGGTATTGATGATAATTTAATAGATTATATAAAGGATTGCTATAAAAAGAAAGAAAAGGTTAGTGAAACTGTTAATAATTCTTTTATGAAATATTATAAAGAATATTTATGTGTTGGTGGTCTTCCTGATGCAGTTAATACTTTCTTGTTAACAAAGGATTTGAATCAAGTATATGATATTCAAATAGGAATTTTGGAAAACTACAAGGATGATTTTGCAAAGCACCTTGATGAAGAGGAAGAAAAATATGTAGATAAGAATGAGCTTACCAAAATTATGGAGGTTTATAATTCTATCCCTTCTCAACTTGCAAAAGAAAATAAAAAATTTCAATATAGTAAAATTGATAAGAAGGCTAAAGGAAGGGAGTATAGATTTGCAATAACTTGGCTTGAAGAATTTGGACTTGCAAAATTATGTTATAATTTAAACAATATTGAATTACCATTAGAAGGTAATAAAAATGAGGAATGCTTTAAATTATATATTACAGATACAGGCTTATTTATGGCTATGCTAGGAAATGATACATATAATGAAATACTTAATAAAGATATGGAAATATATAAAGGCGCAATCTATGAAAATATAATTGCTGAATCATTTATAAAAAATGGTAAAAATTTGTATTATTTTAGTAAACCTTCTGGGCTTGAAATAGATTTTATAACCAAAATAAAAAATGAAATTGTTGCTGTCGAGGTAAAATCTACAAATGGTAATACTAAATCATTAAATGAATTATTAAAAAATGATAAATATAATGTTAGTAATGCTATAAAGCTTATTAATGGTAATATAGGTCAAAATAATAATATTTATACTATTCCTTTATATATGTCATTTTTAATTGGAGGTCAAGAATGAATGAATTATTATTGTTAAGTAAAGAATATATTTCTAAGGATGATTTTTTGAATGAAATCAAAATTAAAAAATATCATTTTGAATTGGGTGGTTTAGATGACCAATTATGGCTTATAAATGATGCAAATGATGTATGTGATGTTGTAATAAATTTATTGTTAAAAGATGGTAATGGAGATATTATTGAAGATGAAATTGATTATCATTTGTATGATGGAAGTGATGCTCCATATAAAGGATTTTTATACACAATCGAATACAAGAAATCAAACATTATTGAAAAACTTCTTAGCCAATTAGTAAATGATACTCGCAAATTATATGTTGAATATAATGCAAGTGGTAAGTTTGAGCAAGTGAAAAGAAATTAATATTTAATTATTGATAATTAAAGAAATAGATGAGAGTAAATGAATATAAAAAAAATAGAAGAATTAATTGAAGAAAATAAGAAACTTGAATTAAATGATGACTGTGCACAAGAAAGAATTTGGCAAGAAATGTATGATATACTTTCTGTTAACCTTAATGAAACAATGTAATATCTTGATGGTATTTCTAAAGAAGATATTAGTTACGTTTGTTCTATATTTGATGATTTGAGTGAACATTTTCAATAAAAGGAATTAATCGAATGTATGGAGAAAAATGCTAAACGTACAGGTTTTGATTGCTCTGTAGATATAGAATGTGCAATAGAAATGTTAAAAAAAATTTAAAATATTCCAAAAGCTCTTAAAAGATAGTCCAAAAATATTCCAAAATTGATAAAATAATAGTCAAAAAATATTCCGAAAATATTAAAATAGCTATCCAAAAATATTCCTTTTTTAAAAAAATATGATATAATCATATTGTATTAAAGGATGCGATTGAAATGATTAAACGAAAAATGTATAAGTATTTAATTAACTGGAAACAAAAAAAAGATAAATCTGCTTTAATTATTAAAGGTGCTAGACAGGTTGGGAAGAGCTACTTAGTAAGAGAGTTTGGTAGAAATGAGTATGAAGGCTATATTGAAATTAATTTTTTAAAGAATCCTTTATATAAGAACATTTTTAAAGGTGATTTATCAGCGGAAGAAATTTTTAAAAGGTTGAGTGCATATATTCCTAATTTAAAAATAATTCCTTTTAAGACACTTTTATTTTTAGATGAAATTCAGGTTTGTGCTGAAGCTAGAACTGCTGTTAAATTTTTGGTAGAAGATGGTAGTGTTGATGTAATTTCTTCAGGATCACTTTTAGGTTTATCTTATCTTGAAGATGATGATAAAAATGTAACTGAACCAACATCATTACCTGTTGGATACGAAGAACAAATAACAATGTATTCACTTGATTTTGAAGAATTTTTATGGGCAAAAGGATATAATGATGATGCAATAGCATATTTAAAAGATTTTTATATTAGTAATAAAGAAGTTCCTAAAGAATTAAATGATAAATATTTAGAATTATTTAGAGAATTTATGATTGTTGGAGGAATGCCAGAGGTTGTTCAAACTTTTATTGATACAAATAATTTTCAAGAGGCTTCAAAAATACAAGGAAAGATTTTGGCTGATTATCAAGATGATATTTCTAAGCATGCTAAAGGTCAAGAAAAAATTAAAGTAAGGCAATGTTATGATTCAATTCCAAAGCAGCTTGCTAAAGAATACAAGAAGTTTCAATATAGTGTAGTTGAAAAAGGTAAAACAAGTAAAAAATATGGTGGAAGTATAAAGTGGTTATGTGATTCAAGCCTAGTTAATAAATGTTCAAATGTTAATGAAGCATATATTCCATTGCTTGCTTATGAAATGGATGATCAATTTAAATTATATTTAAATGATACAGGGTTGCTATTATATTTATATGGGCCTGAAACAAAGCTTGCTATTTTAAATAATACTTTAAAAGGCAATGCTAAAGGTGGAATTTATGAAAATATTATTTCCGAGTCACTTTTGAAAAGAGGATATAAGCTTTATTATTATAAAACTCAAAATTCTTCTATGGAAATTGAATTTGTGATTGAAAAGAATGGTGAAGTAATTCCAATTGAAGTAAAGGCAGGAAATGATTCAACGCCATCTTTAAATAGTTTTATTAATAAGTATCATCCTAAGGTATCATATAAGTTTGTAAATAGTAATGTTGGTTTTCTAGATGGTAAAAAAACACTACCTCATTATATGGTAATGTTTATATAGATGAAATTTATTTAATTAAAGGTGATAAGATGAAACATTATGAGGTTGTCTGTGCATTAATTGAAGACGAAAAAGGTAGAATATTTTGCTGTAAAAGAGGTCCAGGAAGAGCTTTAGAAGGAAAATGGGAATTTCCTGGTGGTAAGGTAGAAAAAGAAGAAACGCACGAAAAAACAATTATTAGAGAAATAAAAGAGGAATTAAAGTCAGAAATTTTACCAATAAAGTATATTGGTTTATCTACGTATGAATATCATCATATTGAACCATTTGCTGATTTTGGAATTACCTTATATGCTTATAAATGCAAATTAATTGCTGGTAATCTTACCTTAACAGAACATACTGATTATAAATGGTCTTCAAAAAAAGAAATGCAAGAATTAGATTTTGCAGAGGCAGATAAGCCATTTATTAACTTGATATAAAATACAAGAGAAAAAAATAAAAAAACATCAAGTAATTATGATGCAATAAACTAAATGTTTACTAATTTGTATTATTTATATTTTGATGAGTAGATAAATAAAAAAATAGCATTTTAAGTGCTATTTTAGTTCTTTGTAATCAATTCGTAGGCTTTAACATCAAGCATCCTTTTTACTTTTTCATATAACTCTTCGGGAGAAGTTTTTCTTTCCTTAGACCAATATACGATAATGGATGTCACAAGTCCATATTTAATTTCGATAAAGTATGGATCTGTATTTGGCTTAGAATCTCTAATCATACAATTTTTAATAATATCGAGATTGTTTTCAACAATAATAGTTAAAAGGTCACGATGTAAATACCAATAACGGAAGAAGAAAAGAAGCTTATCATTTTCTTCTTTTTTTAATTCTTGATATTCATTAAAATACCATTTGAAAATAACATCTAAAACATCAATAATATTTCGGTAATTACGATAAAAGGTAGCTCGTGAAATATTACATTCATTTTGAAGATCAACAACCGTAATATCTTTTAAATCTTTTCTTTCAAGAAGTCTTCTTAATCCTTTATATATTGCTCTTTGCGAATCTTGGGCTCGTTTATTATTTGAAAATTCCATATATTCCTCCGCAAAACAAAAACATTTAGTAAATATATTATAAATAAAACGCTTACATTTTGCAAATAGAAAATCGTTACAAGTTTAAAAAAAGTGTAACGAAATTTGAGTAAACTATGTCATATTTAGTAAAACACGTTTACAAGTAAAACTTACTTTGCTATAATCTTATCATTCTAATAAAGCGCTTACATCGGGCGTTTTATAAAAAAAGAAGGAGAAAGAAAAAAGATGAAAAAGAAAATTGTTTCGAAAACATTAGCTATTTTATTAGCTGGTGGAGCCTTAGTAGGTGTTACATCATGTGACAAAATATCAGGAATTATTCCTACGGAGACTCCAAGTAATACGACTGGAGGTGTAGTTACGCCAACCCCAACGCCAAATCCTACACCAACCCCAGAGGTTCATGCTGCGATTGAATTAAATGGTGTTGAGTATAAGTCAATTAAAGAAGCACTTGCAGCAATTCCTACAAGTGGAGATACTGCCACTTATACAATTAGGCTTGAAAAGGGCACTTATAATGAAAATGGTTTAAGCTATAATGGCTCTGCTACTATTAAAATCGTTGGTGCAACTGATACAAAATATGGAGCAGATGTTATTATTAAAGGTCACGGAAGCGATATGGGTAAAATGCGTGGTCGTGAGCTTTTAGAAATTCAAGGAACAGGAAATATTATTCTTGAAAATATTACCTTGGAAAGCGATTGGTCACGTGCAGATCATAAAGGTGATGTGCAAGCTGAGGTTTTAGGTACAGATACTAAGGGTAATACAGTTGCATATAACTGTTCATTTAAATCACATCAAGACACCTTAAGAACAGCAGGCAAAGCTTGGTTTTATGGCTGCTATATCGAGGGTGATACTGATTTTATTTGGATGGAAGCTGCAGGCTCAGTGGCTCTTTATGAAAAGTGTGAAATTGTCTCTTTATATGATGAAAATGCTACAACTCATGCATCATATTTAACAGCTCCAAGAATGGCTGTTTCATCTAAGGTAGGTAAGGGCTTAGTTATTTATAATTCAACTGTAAAAGAAGCTAATAAGGAACAAGCAACATATCTTGCTCGTACTCCATGGTCTTCTGGATATTATAATCAGGTTGCATATATTAATACAACCTGTGAAGGAGTAGAGGCTAATCCTTGGTATAAAAATCAAATAGCTACCGAATATCCAAAAACTATTATTGGTTGGAAGATGGATAAGGCAACAGCTGATTCAATAGGCTATGAAGGAAATAATGATATTCTAGATGCTGATACTGTATCAAAGGAATATAGTGGAAGAAAGGCTATTTTAAATCGTATTTATAATACAGGAAAAGGAAAATATGAGAAGGATATTGCCAATAGCTGGGATATTGACGGATTAATCGCTGAAAATAATTTCTTGGTTGATGATGATTCATCATCTGATGTACTTTCAGGTGAAGTTATTGGCGAATCAACAATTTATGAATTTGATGGTTCTCAAGATCAATCAGCATTATGTTCAGGTTTTGCACGTGAAGGAGAAAAAAATCATTATCGTGGTGGTGAAGGTGATACTATTACAATTCCTGTAAAGGGAAAATCTTATGTCGAGGTTTATGGCTATTATGCGGGAACTGCTGAGGTAAAGGCTGATACTCAAAATGAAGCGATATTATTCTTTAATAATGGTTCGACAAAGACTCAAGTTGAACAAGATTATGTTGTGTATGATGAAAATGCCAAGAATATTGTTATTACTGCTACATCTACAACTTATATTACAAGAGTAGTTGTAACTGAAGATTCGACAATTGCTCAAAAGGATGTTTCTGAAATTAAGGTTACAGGAAGCTCTACTAAATACACTGTAGGTGTGGCTTTACAACTTTCAGCTGCTGTTTCATCTGATGCTACAAATAAATCTATTAAATGGTCATCATCTAATGAAGAAATAGGTGTAGTTGATAAATACACAGGAAAAGTAGCATTTAAGAAGGCAGGAACAGTAACATTTACGGCAACGGCTTGTGATGGAAGTGGTGTCTCAGATTCAATTACATGTGAGGCAAAGGACTCAAACTGGACTGTTTCTGAATGGTATACAACTGATAAAGCCATTGATGCTGAGGATGGTGCACAAGGAATTGATAATTTCGATATTAATAATTCAGCATATAAAGATTTAAAAACATCTATTACTTATACTAATTTAGCTGGTGAATCATTTACAACATCTTGTGGTTTGAAGCTTAATAGTGCTGGATTACTTACAATTTCAACCACAAAAGCTGTTACCTTAACAGTAGTTACAGCTGATATTGGTAATTTAGCTGCGGCTCCAAAGGTTAATGATGGAACAAATGATGCGACTCTTGTTTCAACTACCACACAAGATAAACTAACTGTTTATGTTTACAGATTAGAAAATGCTTGCACATGGAATATTGCCCGTTCTAATACTTCTAAGGAAAATAATCCTATTATTTATGCTAAAGCCGAATGTGATAAGGATGTAATATCAGAAACAACTGGTTATAATTTTAAAGGTGCTACTTATTCAGGAACAAATGTAAAAAATTGTAATAGTAATGAAACAATCTTACTTGATGCGAATAAAACAACATATGAAAAGGTAACATTTGAAGGCTGTCCATCAAATGGCCAAAATAATTGGTTAAAATTTAATGCAGGTGCTACAATTTCTTTCAACGTTTCTAAAGCTTGTAAGTTAAATATATGCTTTTATAATGGTAAGAATAATGCAGTTGTTAAGCTTGGTGAGGCTGAAATTTCAACATCAACTGATCAAACTGGTGCTGTGGACATGACAAAATATGAATATACTATTACAGGAGAAGGACTTGTTACAATTTCAGCATCTTCTAATGGTGGATATATTGGCTATTTTGAAGTTGTGATGGAAGGTTAATATATATCAGGTTGACTTTAAGGCTTCTGCAAATGAAACTGTAACAGTTGATCCATTTGATGCAAGCTATGAATATTGCTTATTAAATTGAGCCTCAAATGAAAGTCAAAATTATACTAATATATTTGAAGAAGAAACCGTAATTAGAATTGCTTTTAATAATTAATTAAAAATAAACCCATAGGAATGATATTATTTATTAAACCTATAGGTTTTTTGTTTTATTGTATTTAAAAAAATGCCGAAAAATGTTAAAATAAAAAAGGTAATATGTATGGAACATGTTTATTTAATTTTGAGAGGTTAATATGAAAAAGAAAATCATTTTACCATTTTTGGCAATTATTGCACTTTCGTCATGCAACGTTAATATAGAAAAAGTTATCACAAGTACAACACCAATATTATTAACAGATGATGTTAATCAAGATTTGGCTTATTTAAGAAATATTGCATCATCGTACAATAAGGATGAATCTTTATCGTTTTATAATTATTTTACAAATGCCCTAAATTTACCTATTTATAACGATAATACAATTTTATATAACAATAAGGTTTATAAAATAGAAGGACAAGATATATCTTTTAAAGAAGATTATTTAAAGTTGAACTATTCAAATGAAGAAGATGATATTTTAGCATTAAATACCAAAAATTATCAAATATCAGATATTGTATATATTAAAAATCTTGATACGGCATATGAAATTGTAGATGATAATATGGGCTTAGATATTGCTCTTGAAACTGAATTTTATGCAAGACCAATTGCTTATAAAGGTGTTATAAATGGAAAAGCATTAGGTCTTATACCAAAGATAGATAATTCGCAAACATTTATAAATATCTTTAATTCCTTAAAAAATTATAATATTACTACGTTAATTTTAGATGGAGAAGCTTATTTATGTAATAATAGAATTAGTCTTAATAATCAAAGTGATTTTACGATTTTAGGAAATAATTCAACAATTTTAGTTAATGATTCTTACAATGATAGTACTTATGGTGAATTTTTCTTTAATATAACTGGTTGTACTAATATACTATTTTCAAAACTTAATATTACCTATGATATGAAAAGAAGTATTGATGGAATTAAAACGCAGCTTGGCGTTCATAGTAGTAAAAATATAGAAATTAAAGATTCAAATTATTTGATTCCTGATACTGTTTTAACTATTAATAATAAGGATAGAGAATTTACTAATATGGATTTATATAGTAATTGGGAAAATGTAATTATTAGTAATTGTTCGTTTACAAACCTTTGTGATAGTGAGGCTGGAGGATCATTATGGATTCGTGATTTTTGGCAAAAGGGTAGTAAAAATTGTAAGGTTTTAAATTCAAACTTTTATAAAATTGCTCATGATGAAATTCTTGCAGTGTTTTCGCCAGGTAAAATTGATAATGTTTTAATTAAAGGAAATAATTTTACTATTCCTGATGATGGTACATCATCGAGCGTTATGAATTTTACTCTTGGAACGGGAAATCAACATTCAAATATTAGCTTTGAGGATAATAAAATAGATGCATGCTCAACTGGTGGTTTGATTTGGTCAAAGGGACAAAACGTTGTAATAAAGAACAACGATATGAAAATTCATTTAAGTAGTAAAGGAACAGGTAATTTTAGAGCTATTGAAGCTCAAGCTACGTCAGACGGAAAAATTAATTATATTGAAGACTTTTCAGGAAATAGAATTTCGGTTGATTCATATCTTGATAGCTATAAATTTCAGGTTCATATCCTTCATAATGTTAAAAATGTTAAGAATAATGAGATAACTATAAATCTTGACTCAACTGATGTTATGCTTAATGTTAATAATATATCTAATAATAAAATTATAACCAATAAATATATAAATTATGTTTTATACAATGTAAGTGGTCAAATTAATGAAAACCAGATAACTATTAATTCATTAATTGGAACTATTTTTAGATATTATGGCCAAAATTTAAATGATAGTATTTTAATTACAAGGAATAATATAAAATATTTATATGAAGAAGGTGACTCCAGCTCTTGTTGGATTATGCTTAATGGCATGAGTATGATGGGCTATTCTATCGATTTTATTGAAAATGATTTTTTTGCGATGTCTTTAAATAGTCAAAGTAGAACATTGTTTTATGCTCCGGAAGATAATGAGGTACAAACATCGAAATTTATGGGTAATTGTACTACGGGACTCAATATTAAGAATAATTATCTGAAAAATTGTGAAATTCAATATGAATAGTTGATTAATTTTAAAAAAAATATTAGAATTATGTTATAAAATTGTTTTTTAAGGAAGTGAGTTCTATGCCTAAATATTTTTTTGCTATGTTTAATCTTGTTGCAATCATTTTGCTAGGATATGTTACGTGCTTAGCATCAAAGTCTAAAAATAAAGATAGAAATATTTTTTTAGTATTAATTAGTTTTTCAGCTTTAAGTAATTTTGTTTATTTTGCTTATCTTTTGTCAAATAATTTTTGGCTGATGAAAGTAAGTCAAACGGTTATCTTAATGCTTGAGGATGCTCTTTTATTGTCTTTACTTGCATTTACAAATAGCTATACGGGACATAAAAGAAATTCTGTTGTAAGTACGATTATTATATGGCTAGTTATTGCGGATGTTATTTCGTTATTTGTAAATATTTTTACAAATTATGCTCTAACATTCGAGGTTTTTGAAAAAAGTGGCTATAAATATTTATTGATTAATGCCAAATGGCCTTATGTTTTACACCAAATTTTGAGTTATGGTATGTTTTTTCTTACAATGCTACTGTTAATCTGTGAGAGTGTTGTACAGCCTGTTGTATATAAGATTAGGTATTCATCAATTTTGATATGTACATTTATAACTATTTTAGTAAATGGAATTGCCTATATTTTAAGATTTATAGTAGATCCATCTATATTTATGTATAGTATTATAGCTATAGTTATATATTTTTTAAGTTTTAAGTATACTCCAAGAGTTTTAATTGATAAAATTCAGGGTATTATTATTGAAGATATGAACGATGTTCTTATAATTTTTGATAATTGTGGGGAATTGCTATATACTAACAAAAAAGGGAAGGAATTAGCTCATAATAAATCCAATGTTTCTTTAAATGATATTGAAAAATATTGTCAGGACCATATTGATCGTTTTAATAATAGTCTTTTAACTATTACTTATAATGACCAAATATTATATTTTGATATTGAAACAAATGAAATTAAAGATTATAAAAAGAGACTACAGGCAAGTGTTTATTTATTCCATGATGTAACCTTAAGAGAAACAGAAAAAAGGCTTAGAACATATGAAACATCACATGATGATGTCACTGGAATATATAATAGAAGATATTTTCTTGAACAAGCTACTAAAATTTATAATACATATAAGGATAAATATGATATTTTAGTTACTAACTTTGAAGGCTTTAGAATTGTTAATGAAATGCTTGGTGTTAATGGGGGAAATATAATTTTAAAACAGGTGGGGGAGGCATTAAACGCTATTGATAATAAAATAGGAATTATTTATGGTCGCATGGAAGGCGATAAGTTTGCTATCCTTATAAAAAGTGCGAAACTTCCCGATGGATTAAAATTAATTAAAGAATCAATTGATAAAATTATAAATAGAACACCATTGATTTTGAAAATTGGTATTGCAAATATTTTGGATGATAATATTGAGAGTGCATATGGAAGGGCTATAAAAACACTTCATTATATTGCCCATGATTATTCAAAAGCAATTGCCTTATATGACGAAAAGGTTAATGAATCTTATATTAGAAGTCAAAATTTAATTTTAGATTTTGATGATGCTATCAAAGACCATCAGTTTTTAGTATATCTTCAGCCACAAATAAATTCTTATGATAATACAATAATTGGAGCGGAAGCTTTAATCAGATGGCATCATCCTAAATATGGAATGATTCCTCCTTCTGAATTTATTCCTTTATTTGAAAAAAATATGATGATTAATCGTCTTGATATGTTTGTTTGGGAAGAAGCATGTCGCTTCTTAAAAAAATGGAGTGATGATGAATATAAAAAACTATCTATTTCTGTTAATATTTCAACAAAAGATTTTTATCTTATTGACGTTGTTTCAACAATTATAGGATTAAAGGATAAATACCAAATTGAAACAAATAGACTTAAGCTTGAAATAACAGAATCAGCATTCGTAAATGATCAAGATTTATTAATAAAAAATGTTGTTGCCCTACAAAAGGCTGGATTTATAGTTGAGATGGATGACTTCGGATCAGGATATTCATCTTTTAATAGTCTTAAGGATATTCCAATTGATGTTTTAAAGCTTGATATGAAATTCCTTGATGGAGATATTAATAATAAAAAGACATCTGAGATATTAACATCAGTTATTTCGATGGCTCATAGAATTAATCTTCCGGTTATTGCTGAGGGTGTTGAAACAAAGGAACAATGTGAACTCCTACATGAAATTGATTGTGATTTAATTCAAGGGTATTATTATTCTAAGCCAATGAGTATGGATGATTTTGAAATATTTATGAGTCAAAGAAAACTTACATCATTTATTAGCTTTTGGACAAAATCAAATGAAAATAAAGAAATATTTTCTTTATTTAAAGAAATTCATAGGACGTTTAATAAAAGCCCCCTTTCAGTATTGATTGTTGGACCATCATCAGAAGATATTGATAATATGAACATATATTATATCAATTCAAGTTATATAAAGGAGAATAATATTGATCCTAAGGAGTATTCTTTAAAACCATTAGATGAAGCTTTTGGTATAAAAAAAGAAAAATATTTGCCACAACTTAAGAAAATATTAAATGATTCAAAGATATATTCTCTTAATGTCACCTTAAGAAATGAAAGAAAGGCTCATATTAATGCTTATAGCTTAAAAAATCGGTATATATCAATCATTATTACATATTTAGATGAAAATGATGAATTATAAAAAATCAAATTATTGAATAAAAACTACGTGTAAAATTAAAAGGTAAGGCAAATTGTCTTACTTTTTATTATGAAAACGTTTTCAATATAATTTTTTTTAAAAATCACAATTTTAGCTTTTTTTAATGAAAAATCTTATTTTTGGAGAAAATATTTAAGTGAATTCTATAAAGTTAAATAATAGAATTGATTTTGTCATTTATTTTTATCAAACGACCCTTTTTTGGTGTAATTGACACATTTGTACCTTGATGCTAATATCAAATTATATATTGGCATGCACTA
>ULWY01073219.1_pt1 | contig 17753 bp, 15 predicted proteins | sample 1960761 | NCBI WGS metagenome assembly ULWY01 (sample SAMEA4835824, study PRJEB28245) | human gut metagenome | biome: gut microbiome; material: fecal sample | place: Denmark | collected 2008 | reverse complement strand
GATTCGCTCAACCGCGCCGGCGTGCCGGCGCTGGTAATGCAGGGCAGTTCGGATGCGGAAGTAACGCCGGACGGTTGCTCGCTTTATGCGCACCGCGAGCGCGTGAGAACGCCGAAGGTGACGTTCCGACTCGTTGACGAGGACGGAAGCAACGGACATATGACGATCGTAAGACGGCAGGATAATCCCGCAGGCGTGAACCCCGATACATTTCCCGCCACCGCGGAATTCATTGAAAGCATCGCGGTGGGAAGAGAATAAAAATGTGGCTGTCAAAAAACTCAAAGCGAGTTTTTTTGACAGCCATTTTATATGGTGTGCGGAGTTATATCACTTACCAATGAAATTTTTTACGGATGCTATCATATAAAGCGGGATGTTCAGTACCGCATCGCCGTCCGTGTCGCTACGCATGGAGGTTTTGACTGCATAGGCAGGCGCATATTTCTTTCTGTATTCGGCGAGAGAACGCGCTTTGACGTTTTTTTCGGATTTGACCTCGATCGGGATTATTTCTTTCCCGCACTGTATCACAAAATCGACCTCGGCGGTGTTTCCGCTCGACCAATAATATGCTGTGTCGTCTACCAAACCGAGCAGCTCGCAAAGCACATAATTTTCGGTCAGCGAGCCTTTGAATTCCCGATATGTCGGCGCGGTGTCGAGAATGACCTCATAAGGCAGCTTGGACAGTTTGCGCAGGATACCGATGTCTGCCATGTAGAGTTTGAATGCCGTATCGTCCGCGTATGCGGACAGCGGAATGAACGGTTTTTCGATTTTGCTGACCTTGTATACAAGCCCCGCGCCTATCAGCCATTCAAGCGCATCCTCAAGGTCCTTTGAGCGCCAGCCCTTTTTGACATGGCTGAAGATGAATTTCGTATTTTCCTTGGCAAGCTGCTCGGGAATGGAGCGCCAGATCGCCGATAGCTTCGGAAAGTCCTTTGCCGGCGCGTGCTTGGCAAAGTCAAGCTCATAGCTGTTGATTATCGCCTGCTGTATCCGCTCGACCTCCTCAATGTTTTTCGTTCTGCACCATGTGCTCACGACCTCCGGCATACCGCCGGTCATATAGTATTGGCGCAAAAAGCCGGTCAGCTTTTCGGCGATCACCTCCGGGAGCGTATCTCCTTTTTTGAACTCCGTTATATAATCCGCAAGCTGAGGGGAGCCGGCGGCGCGGATAAATTCCGAAAAGCTCATCGGATAAAGCGTGAGAAAATCCACCTTTCCGACAGGAAACGAAAGCTGATTTTGCAAGGCTATGCCGAGCAGCGAGCCTGCGCATACGATATGATATTCCGGCGCATTTTCGCAGAAATACTTCATCGCGGTAATAGCTCTGCCGCACTCCTGAATCTCATCCAGAATGACCAGCGTATGACCCGCCTCGATCGTTTTGCCGGCAAACAAACCGAGCTCAAACAGAATACGGTCTGTGTCGTAGTCTTTTTCGAATACGGTCTTCAGCGCTTCGGTTTCCTCAAAGTTGAAGTAGGCGAAGCTGTCATAGCATTGCTCGCCGAAGGCTTTGAGCAGATATGTCTTCCCGCACTGGCGCACGCCCTTCAGTATCAGCGGCTTGCGGCACGGTTTCTCCTTCCAGTTTATCAGATCTGCGATCAATGCTCGTTCCATGCGCACTTCTCCTTTTTTATCTATCTCTTTTGCGGATATCTTCTGCATTTTCCATACTTATTATACGCCAAATGTTGAGATGTGTCAAGAAGTATGCGAAATAAAAATTATCTTTATTGTCAGGTGGACGCACAGCGGCGTATCCTGTCTGCCCCCAATAGATTTGTCATAGTGTCCCGCACTGTTTTATAGGTGTGAATGGATATGATTCTGAGCTTCTTCACCATCGGGGTATAAAGCTATGACTCTGCTCTAACGTCACCCGAGTTCAAGGAAGAAACGGATTGGGTTTTCTTCACCATCGGGGCATAAAGCTATGACTCTGCTCCGGCGTCACCCGAGTTTAAAAGAGGAAGGGAGCGGGTGGAGGCGGTGAAGCAGAAGCCGTCTTTGTGGTTCAGCTCGTGCGCTATGATGAGAAGCGCGATGATGAGGTGCGAGGGGGAGAAGCTGAAGAGCGTGCGCGGGGCGCCGTCAATGTCTATCGTGTAGTGGTCTGCGATTTGGTGAAGCCCGGTCAGATCGTCGAGCACAGCGCCGATCTTTTCATCGTCGATGCCGCATTCGCGTGCGAGAAAGCTCGCGTCGAATACAAAATCTTCGGTTTTTCCGTAAAGATAAAGCACCGCGCGCATCGTGTTGGGGTCGGAAAGACATGAAAATATCTTTCGCATCTCCTCGCCGTCGCCGATGACCTCGCGCCAGCCCCTGCCGTCATCCGGAAAGAGCGCAAAGAACGGCGCTTTGCCGTTGGACATTGCCGTGAAGCCGTAGTCGTTGCGGATGAAGGAGGATAGCCCGCGGTACTTTTCAAGCTCGCCGGGGTTGTATTTGCCGGAACAGCCGAATCTGAAAAGACCGCGTTCGATCTGCCAGCACAGCTCGCGCGCAAGTCCCATGCAGTCGGGGTAGGGGGTGGCTTTTATAAGCGCGCCTATCCTCTCCGCAACGTCGGGCAGTGCGGCGCGCGGCTCCATTTTGTTGTCAAAAAGCGTGTCGAGCGAGACGCCGAGCAGGTTGGCAAGCGGAACGAGCATCGAGCCGTCGGGGTATGTTTCGCTCGTTTCCCATTTTGATACCGCCTGGGGCGAAACGCGCAGCGCTTCGGCAAGCTGTGCCTGAGTCATGTTTTTTGCGTTTCTGGCTCGCTTTATGTTTTCACCGAGACTCATTTTCCGCTTCTCCTTCCTTGGCTGCTATCATTTTTGCACTTTCAAATGCATTGTAGCTGTGGCCTTGGTTGCCGCACATCATTTCGCCGGCAAGACTGATGAGCGCCAGAAGATTGCCGCATCCGTACGACCGGTAGACCGTCACAGTGCCGGAGCCGAGATGCGCCGTTTGCTTTGAGCATATCTCCGAGTCGGCGCGGAGCTCGCAGGCTGCATCGAGGATCGCCGCGGCTTCCTTTTCATCGATCCCCGCTTTTTTTGCCGCCAGCGCGGCGGTAAAGTTTACGGGAAGCTCCTCACTGTGAAGAAGTGTGAATATACGCAGCGCGCTGTCGCTGTCAAGAAGATGAATGAGCTTCAGTATCTTTTGGCGCATGGCAGGGTCGCCGAGCCACGCAAAGTTTGTGCGGTTGCGGAAAAGCGTAACGGCAAGGCACATATCATTTGATGCTACCGAAAACATATGGAGCTCGGACTTTGAGATCTGATTGCACGAATAGGTCCTTGCCTGTTCGGGAACATAATACCCTGCCGGGTCTTTCTCATGCATATTCGTGTAGCGCGAGGGCAGAAGCTCGCGCAGAAGGCGAAAGGTCATCTGCGTTGCTTCTTTGCGGCTCAGCCCCTCGTAAAGCGCGCGTAGAGCCTCGGTCGGGTCCTTGTGATCGACAGACTTCCCGGTGCAGAGAAGTGTGTCTGTGGTGACGCCGAAGAATTCGGCGAGCTTCAGGAGCATCTGAATACCCGGCTCCGACGCGCCGTTTTCCCACTTCGATACAGTCTTGCCGGATACGCCAAGCGCTGCCCCAAGTTCATCCTGGGTGAGCCGGCGCGCCCCTCTGAGTTCTGCGAGTTTTTCTGCAAACATGGTGTTACCTCAAATATAGATTCAAGTTCCGGAGCTTGTAGCCTTATTATACAGTAAACCCACGGTGGAGTCAACACCGTGGGTTTTGGTTTATTCTCCGAAACGGAGAGTTGAAATGTATAAGTATAGACAGAGTGGATTTTCAGCTCTTCTTTTTGCCGTAGCCGAGCGTTCTCATCGCGTTGAGGATGGCGATCACGAGCACGCCGACGTCCGCAAATACCGCAAGCCACATTCCCGCGTGGCCGGTCGCACCGAGCACAAGTACGATGGCTTTTACGGTGAGGGCAAGGATTATGTTCTCCCAGACTATACGCATGGTCTTGCGCGATATCTCTACCGCGCGGGCAAGACCGGTCAGCTTGTCGTCCATAAGGACGATATCGGCGGCTTCTATGGCGGCGTCGCTTCCCAGCGCGCCCATGGCAATGCCTATGTCGGCACGTGAGAGCACGGGGGCATCGTTTATACCGTCGCCGCAGAAGGCAAGGGGAGAGGCGGTGGGGGCGGCAAGCAGCTCTTCAACGGCGCTCACCTTGTCGGCGGGCATGAGCTCGCTCTTTATCTCGTCAACGCCAAGTTCCTTTCCTATCGACTCCGCAACGGCGCGGCGGTCGCCCGTCAGCATTACCGTCTTCTTTACGCCGAGAGCCTTGAGCTTTGCAAGCGCGGACTTGGAATCCGCCTTCGGTCTGTCTGCGATAACGATGTAACCGAGATATTTGCCGTCGGCGGCAACGTGAATGACCGTTCCGACCACGGTCTGCGCCCCGGCTGTCACACCTGCGGTCTTCATAAGCTTGTCGTTGCCGACCCACGCGTGCCTGCCGCATACGGTGGCTTCAACGCCCTCGCCGGCGCGTTCGGTCACATTGTCGGCTTTTTCGGAGCTGTACTTTTCGGGGCATGCGCGGCGCAGCGCCTTGGCTATCGGGTGCGAGGAGAAGCCCTCGGCGACGGCGGCGATGCCGGAAAGCTCATCGGCGTCAACTCCGTCCGCAGGGTGTACGCCGGTCACGGCAAACGAGCCTTCGGTCAGCGTGCCGGTTTTGTCAAACACGGCGGTCGAAAGGGTGGAAAGCTGCTCAAGGTAGTTAGCACCCTTGATAAGTATTCCCTCGCGCGAGGCGCGTCCGATGCCGCCGAAGAATGAGAGCGGGACCGACACGACAAGAGCGCAGGGGCAGGAGACTACAAGGAAGGTCAGTGCGCGCTGTATCCACGGTATGACCGATTCGCGGAGGATGAGCGGCGGCAGGAACGCAAGGAGAACGGCGCCCACTACTACCGCAGGGGTGTAGACACGCGCAAAGCGGGTGACGAAGTTTTCCGTCTTTGCCTTTTTTGCGGAGGAATTTTCAACAAGATCGAGTATTTTCGATACGGTGCTTTCGCCGAAGACCTGTTCGACGTTTATTTTTATCACGCCGGAGAGGTTTACCGAGCCGCTTACCGCGCGGTCGCCGGGGCGAAGCTCGCCGGGAACGCTCTCGCCTGTGAGAGCGGAGAGATCGACCGTGCTGTCGCCCTCGGTCACTGTGCCGTCAAGCGGTATCTTTTCGCCGGGGCGGACGAGTATCGTCTCGCCTATCGCCACCTCATCGGGGGAGACAGTAAGCTCCGCGCCGTTGCGCAGTACGCACGCCGAGTCGGGGCGGATATCCATCAGCGCCGCAATGCTTTTGCGGCTTTTTCCGACGGCAATGCTCTGGAACAGCTCGCCCACCTGATAGAAAAGCATTACCGCGACCGCTTCCTTATAGTCGCCGGTCGTAAACGCGCCGACGGTGGCAAGCGTCATAAGGAACTTTTCGTCAAGTAACTGACCGTGTACTATGTTCAGCACGGCGTCCTTTACCACGTCATATCCTATCACTGCATACGCGGGGAGGAAAACGAGGAACTTCCACACGCCGTCAAGCGGCATGAGAGAGGCGGCAATAAGCAGTACAAGAGAAATGAGGAGCCGCAGGAGCGTGCGCTTCTGGCGGCGCGAAAGATCCTTTAGGAATTTCATTGTAACGCGCCTCCCTGCGTCAAAGCTTTATGCTCATGTCGGGCTCGATGCGGCGGCAGAGCTTTACGACTTTTTTCATAACGGCGTCGAATTCGGCGTCGTCCGCTTCAACGGTCATTTTCTGCATGATGTAGTTTACATTCGCGCTCTTTACGCCTTCGAGCTTTGAGATCGCGTCTTCGATTTTAGCGGCACAGTTTGCGCAGTCGAGATCTTCGAGTTCGTATGTTTTTTTCATTGTGGGGTACCAAGCCTTTCTTTTGTTATGTTGAAATAATTATTTTCAGATCTTTTCGGCGTGTTTTTCACGCAGGTGGTCGTAGCCCTGTGCCACGATGGTGTGAACATGATCGTCCGCAAGATAGTAGAACATCGTTTTTCCTTCGCGCCGGCAGGCAACGAGGTTGTTGTCCTTAAGCACCTTAAGCTGATGGGAAATGGCGGATGAGGTCATTCCGAGCCGCTCGGAAATATGCATCACGCACATCTCGTCGTCGAGCAGTGCAAAAAGTATGCGCAGGCGCGTGGTGTCTCCGAATATCTTGAAGAGGTCTGCAAGGTCGCAAAGCATTTCCTCGGAAACGTTGTTTTTTGCGGCGTGCATGCAGTGGTCGTGTGTGTGTGGAGCAGTCTCCATCGGTTCGCCCTCCTTATTATTGAGCGATCATTCATTTGAATGTTCATTCACTTGAATCATCGTTCATATGATAGCACGTTCAAATGTTTTTGTCAATACCTTTTGCGAAAAAAACAGAGGAAAAATAAAAAATTTTTTGATGCCCAAAATGTTTGACCCCAAGCGTTAAAATAACTTGCGATCGGATGATATGTGTGGTATAATTAAGATAAATGATACAATCAAGAGGAAAAAGGAGATATGCGCTATGTCAAAAAGACGTAAAAGCAGTTCTATCGACTATCTTGAGGGGGCGCCTGTCGGTGCGTTTCTCATACTTTTATTTGCGGCAAGATCGTATATTAAAAAATACTGGTACATATTTTTGATCATCGCTGTGGCTGTTGTTGCCGTCTTGATTTTTATAAAAATGAAAAAGAAGAAAAGCAAAAAGACGTTTGCTATCGATGAAATAGATGCCATGGACGGTATCGATTTTGAAGAATATACAGCTGAGCTGCTTCGGCGTATGGGGTATAAAAATGTCCGTGTTACGCAGGCAAGCGGGGATTTCGGCGTTGACGTTACCGCAAAGCTGAATGATGAGATATGGGTGTTTCAGTGCAAAAGATACACCGGTAATCTCGGTGTAAAGGCGGTACAAGAAGTATTTGCCGGCGCCGCGAAATACCGCGCCGATAAAGCCGTAGTGGTCACAAATTCATATTTTACAGACGCGGCTGAAGAGCTTGCCGAGGATACAAACGTTATGCTGTGGGACAGAGATCATCTGTGTAGGGTTATAAAAAATCTTAATAAAACAGTTAAGAGCAAAAACAGTCTTTCAAAGTGAATGAGAAGATGCTGACATTATGCCGTTCCTCTTGAAAAAATCCGCTCGTTGTGATATAATTATATTGTAGCGATCGAAAAATCCGTGCATACTATAAAAAAGCGCGGAGGTTTTTCATGAATGCAAAAATGCGAGATTTTCTCATCGGGCTGGGGCTTGGGCTTTTGCTTTTCGGCTGTGTTGCCGTTATAGTGCTGACGATGTGACGATCCGGCGGAGGACTTTGATGCGGCTTGACAAATATCTTTCCGCGGCGGGGGAATGCTCTCGCCGTGATTGCGCGCGCGATGTGCGCGCGGGGCTCGTGCTCATTGACGGCAGTCCGGCACGCAGTGCGGATGCCGACGTCCTGCCGGGCGTCAGCCGTGTCGTGCGGCGCGGAGCCGTTGTGGAATGGCGCGAGCATGTCCACATCATGCTCAACAAGCCGGAGGGGTATGTCAGTGCGACCGAGGACAAAAAGGACGGTTGCCCGGTGGTCACCGAGCTGTGTGCCGAGCGTGACCGCGCACGGGTCTTTCCGTGCGGCAGACTCGACAAGTACACCGTGGGGCTTATGCTTCTGACCGACGACGGCGAGCTTGCTCACCGCCTCCTGTCGCCGGCACGACACGTGGGCAAGACATACCGTTATACGGCGCTGTCGGAGCTTTCTCATGATGCGCGTGAACGGCTTGAGGGCGGCGTTTATATCGAGGGCGGTGTGCTTACCGCTCCGTGCCGCATCAAGCCGGAGGACGGCACTCACGGGCTTATTACGATACATGAGGGGAAATACCATCAGATAAAGCAGATGTTCGGCGCGGTCGGCAACAAAATAACCGCGCTTGAGCGCGTGAGCTTCGGTCCGCTGGCGCTCGACACCGAACTGCCGCGCGGCGGTTGGAGGTATCTTACCGATGACGAGACGGTAGCGCTTTATGCCGCCGCGGGCTTGAAGCGGTGATACGATCCCTGCGTACTTACGGAACTGAATATTATAAAAAGGAAGACATAAAAATGATAGATATTGAAGCAACACTGGCGGAGGAACTGGGACTGGGAGTCGAACAGGTAAGAAAGACCGTGGCTCTGATCGACGAGGGCAACACGATCCCGTTCATAGCCCGTTACCGCAAGGAGGTCACCGGTTCGCTTGACGATACCGTCCTGCGCGATCTGTTTGACCGTCTGAACTATCTGCGCAGCATCGAAAAGCGGCGCGAGGAGGTCAAAGCCCTTATCGCCGCGCAGGAAAAGCTCACGCCTGAGCTGGAACGCGCCATCGACTCGGCAAAAACGCTTACCGAGGTCGATGATATTTACCGTCCCTACCGCCCCAAGCGCAAGACCCGCGCCTCGGTCGCGCGTGAGAGGGGACTTGAGCCGCTCTCAGAGCTTATTTTTGCTCAGAACGAAAAATATGACGCGCCGATAGCGGAGCTTGCGGCAGCGTACATAGACGAGGAAAAGGGCGTTGCAAGTGCGGACGAGGCGATAGCCGGCGCGCTTGACATCATTGCCGAGAATATCTCGGACAACGCCGACTGCCGCAAGGGGGTGCGCACGCTCACCGCAGAGCATGGCATACTTGTTTCAAAGGCGGCAAAGGATGAGGATTCGGTATACGCGCAGTATTACGATTTCTCGGAGCGCGTAAAGCGCATCGCGGGGCATCGCGTGCTTGCGGTCAACCGCGGCGAAAAGGAGGGCTTCATCAAGGTCTCGGTCGAACCGGGCGGCGAGCTTGTGATGAGTTATCTTTACCGTAAATTCCTCAAGGACAACGCAAGCCCGGCGCACGAGCTTGTAAAGTCCGCGATAGACGACAGCTACGCGCGGCTCATAGCGCCGTCCGTAGAGCGCGAGATAAGAAACGATCTTACCGACCGCGCGAGCGAGGGCGCGCTCAAGGTTTTTGAGGACAACCTCAAGCATCTGCTGATGTCGCCGCCGCTTCGCGGCAAGACCGTTATGGGCTTTGACCCCGGATACCGTACCGGGTGTAAGCTCGCGGTCGTTGATAAGACGGGAAAAGTCATCGACACGGCGGTCATTTATCCCACAAAGCCGCAGGAACGCATTGCGGAGAGCAAGCGTGTGGTCGCGGGACTCATCCGCAAGTACGGCGTCAATGTCATTGCGATAGGAAACGGCACCGCGTCAAAGGAAAGCGAGATATTCATCGCGGGACTGCTCAAGGAGACGCCCGGCGACTGCAAATATATCATGGTCAGCGAGGCTGGCGCGTCGGTCTACTCCGCGTCCAAGCTCGGAGCCGAGGAATTCCCGGATTTCGATGTTACACAGCGCTCGGCAGTATCGATAGCGCGTCGCCTTCAGGACCCACTTGCGGAGCTTGTCAAGATCGACCCGAAGTCGGTCGGTGTGGGACAGTACCAGCATGACATGAAGCAGGCGCGGCTCGACGAGGCGCTGACTGGCGTGGTCGAGGACTGCGTAAACTCGGTCGGTATCGACCTTAATACGGCGTCATATTCGCTTCTTTCGTATGTTTCCGGCATAAGCGCACCGGTCGCCAAGAATATCGTTAAATACCGCGAGGAGAACGGCGAATTTCTGAGCCGCGCGGAGCTGCTCAAGGTCCCGCGCCTCGGAAATAAGGCGTATGAGCAGTCGGCGGGCTTCCTCCGCGTTTCCGGCTCCGACGAGGTGCTGGACGCGACAGGCGTTCACCCGGAGTCATACGGAGCGGCGCACAAGCTGCTCGGGATGTTCGGCTTCGACGAGTCGGAGATACGCTCCGGCGGGCTTCACCTGCTCGGGAAGAAGGTGGCGGAGAAGGGGCGTGCCAAGGTCGCCGAGGAGATAGGCGTCGGCGAGCCGACGCTCTGCGACATCGTAGCCGAGCTTGAAAAGCCCGGACGCGATGTGCGCGACAGCTTCCCCGCGCCGGTATTGCGCGACGATGTTATGGATATTTCCTCCCTTAAGGAAGGGATGATCCTCACCGGCACGGTCCGCAATGTCATAGACTTCGGCGCGTTTGTCGATATCGGCGTGCACCAGGACGGTCTTGTCCACATCTCGCAGATCTGTGACAGATATATCAAGCATCCCGGCGAGGTGCTGTCGGTCGGCGATATAGTGAAGGTCAAGGTCATTTCGGTAGACGCTGCGCGTCACCGCATAGGTCTTTCCATGAAGCTCGGCAAGGACGAAGAATAAAGCGGTCCTTGCGCCGTTGCATGTATTGCGTTCATGGTAAATCACGTTTACATCAAAGGGTCAAAAATTGCGTTCAAGGCGTCTTGATGGTATCAAAACGCGTATGTTTGTGCAATGTGTACAAATTTGAACCTGAAAATTTGGGGAATAAGCCTCTATCATTTTTGACGAAAATTTGCTACAATATTATAGTACAGAATATAGTCCCGGATCGGTGAGCGTCCGATCCGAATTTCAAGGAGGAATCACATCCTATGGCAAGTGTATCGCTTAAACACATTTATAAAAAATATCCGGGCGGAGTTACCGCTGTATCCGACTTCAACCTTGATATCAAGGATAAGGAGTTTCTGATTCTGGTCGGTCCTTCCGGCTGCGGTAAATCAACGACCCTGCGTATGATAGCAGGTCTGGAGGAGATCACAGAGGGTGAGCTGTTTATAGGCGATCAGCTGGTCAACGATGTTGCTCCTAAGGACAGAAAAATCGCAATGGTGTTCCAGAACTACGCTCTGTATCCTCACATGACCGTTTTCGAGAACATGGCGTTCGGACTCAAGCTTATCAAAACACCTAAGGAAGAGATAAAGAGACGCGTTGAAGACGCTGCGCGTATACTTGATATCACCCACCTGCTCGACAGAAAGCCGAAGGCTCTGTCCGGCGGTCAGAAACAGCGTGTTGCGCTGGGTCGTGCTATCGTTCGTAAGCCCAAGGTCTTCCTTCTTGACGAGCCGCTCTCCAACCTCGATGCTAAGCTCCGTGCGGCGATGAGAACCGAGCTTACAAAGCTGCACCAGAACGTTCAGACCACATTTATTTACGTTACACACGACCAGGTCGAGGCTATGACCATGGCAACGAGAATCGTTGTTATGAAGGACGGTCTCATTCAGCAGGTCGATACTCCTCAGACCCTTTACGATGAGCCCGTAAACCTCTTCGTTGCAGGCTTTATCGGAACTCCTCAGATGAACTTCATCAACGGCAAGCTCGTTAAGAAGGGCGATGACGTTTACTTCAACTTCGAGGACAAGTCCCTCAAGCTGCCCACCGAAAAGGCTAACAACCCCGATCTTAAGGATTACATCGGCAAGGAAGTTGTCGTCGGTCTGCGTCCCGAGTGCATCCATGATGCTCCCATGCAGCTCGCCGCCTTCCCGGACAGCGTTGTTGACGCTTATGTTGATGTTACCGAGCTTATGGGCGCTGAGATATATCTCTACCTCACCATAGGCGAGACCAACCTCATCGCGCGCGTATCCTCCCGCTCCACCACCCGTGCGGGCGACAACATCAAGGTCGCTTTCGATATGACCCGTATGCACATATTCGATAAGGACACCGAGCGTTGCATCATTCACTGATAAAGCTTAAATAAATCGATAATGGGCTGCCGCAAATGCGGCAGCCCATTGAATTTTCGGCGGCGCTGTGCCGCCGTTTTTTGCAATTGACAAGCGTATATTTTTATTGTATAATATACAATGTATGAAAATATGCCGACAACGGCTCGGCAGGAGTGCGGAGGGAATGTCATGAAGATCGGATTTGAAATGGCGGATGACTCCCGCCGTTTACGAATGACGGCGGGCAAGCTCGGAGTCACCATGATATTTCACACGATATTGCTCGATCTTCTTTATGCGCTGTCGGGCATTACGGAACCGCTCATCTGGATCATCTTCGGGGAATATCCGGGAGTCCTCGGTCCGTATGCGGTCAAGATCATATCCGGGATCGTCGATGCCGCCGTATATCTTGTAGCCTTTATGCTTCCGGTCGGGTTCTTCTTTATGATCTCCCCGCGCGCCATGCACCGCCCGATGCGGCTTGATGTCAAGGTGCCGCGCGAGCTGTGGGCGCTGATCCTCTTTGCCATAGGCGCCAATACTGCGGCGTCATATGTGAACCACTACTTCCTTACAGCGGTCGGAATGCCGCAGACGTCATCGGGTGTAGAGGCAAAGGATGCCGTCGGCATAGTGCTTTCATTTATCAATGTGGCGCTGGTCCCTGCGGTATGTGAGGAATTTTTTTTCCGCGGATGCGTGTTGTCAAGCCTCCTGCCATATGGCAAGACAACTGCCATTATCGGCTCGGCTATGATGTTTGCGCTGATGCACAATAACTTCTGGCAGTTCTTTTATACCTTCATCGCGGGGATAATACTCGGTGCGGTTTATGTTTACACCGGTTCGATATGGGCGGGGACCTTTATACACCTGTTCAATAATTTCTCGTCCGTAGTGCTTGACGCTATACTTGAGCGTGTCGCGCCGGAGCGTGCGGCGGCGATATCATTTCTTGCCGATGCCGTGTTCATTCTTGCGGGGCTTTGCGCCGGGGCGTATCTTGTGATAAGAAACGGAAAAAATAAAAGCGCGGAGAACGGAGAGACAGTCGAGACCGGCGCGGTGTGCCCGGATACGGTAAAAAGCTTTTTTGCACCGTCGGTGATAATATACGTTGTTATAGCCGTCGGTCTGGCGATATTAAGGGAGATACCCTTCTCATGAGCGGAAGTAATATCGATTTTATGCGTGAAGCACTTCGTCTTGCCGCCGAGGCGGCAGAGGCGGGTGAGGTCCCTGTCGGTGCGGTGATCGTGCGGCACGGGGAAATAGTGGGCAGAGGCAAAAACCGCCGCGAGAGCGGCGGCGGGGCAGCGGCTCACGCCGAGATCGAGGCGATATCCGAGGCGTGCCGGGCGCTTGGCGGCTGGCGGCTTTCGGGGTGTGAGCTTTACGTTACGCTTGAGCCGTGCCCGATGTGCGCCGGCGCGATAATAAATGCGCGTATCGAGCGAGTGATCTTCGGCGCGCACGACCCGAAGGGTGGGGCGCTTGGCGGTCTTTTTGACCTCACATCCTACCCGCTCGGATGCCGTCCGCTCATAGAGGGCGGCGTGCTTGAGAGCGAATGCCTTGCCATTATGCGTTCGTTTTTTGCCGAAAGGCGGCGTGCCAACGGCAAGCCGCGCCGCCTGCTGCGGGAATTTTATTCGCAGCATGCCGATGAGCTGGCTCCGCTTTTGCTCGGCAAGGTGCTTTGCCACCGCGACCGGTCGAGCGGCGAGGTGCGGCGCGCGCGGATAACCGAAACGGAATGCTATCTGGGTGAATCCGACACCGCCTGCCACGCTCACCGAGGCAAGACCGAGCGCACCGCAATGCTCTGGCGGCGCGGAGGAACGGTCTATGTTTACCTGTGCTACGGAATGCACAGCCTTGTGAACTTTGTCAGCGGCTCCGAGGGCGAGCCGGAGGCTGTGCTGATACGCGGCGTTACCGGAGCGGACGGACCGGGAAAGCTGACCAAAATGCTGGGGATCGACCGCACGCTGAACGGTCACGATGCGGTGTTCTCGGACGAGATATGGATCGAAGATGACGGCACACCGGTGCCGGAGTATACCGCACTCCCGCGTGTGGGGATCGATTACGCATCCGAGGAGGACCGTATGCGCCCGTGGCGCTTTACCGTCCTTGACCCGGAAAAATAAAAAATCAAAGAAAGGCAGGGAAGCTGTGATGAAAATAAGTCGTAAGCATGCTTGCGCCCAGGCATTTATACTTGCACTCGTTTTTGCCGTGAGCGCCGTTTTGCCCTGCTTTGCCGCCGGTGTGGCGGATGATACGGCTGATGTATCGGCAAAGTCCGAGGCGCTCGGGGTGATGACGGTCTGCTCATATGATGCCGACTCGCGTACCCTGAAGGTCGCAGGCACGATAAACCATAAGGTGCTCACGGTGTCAAAAAACTGCCGGATAGGGCTGTTCCGCGTACCCTCGTGGCGCACTGCGACAAGCGTTATAGCCGAATCCGAGCCTCTGGCGGAGAGCGCCATGTCGATACGCTTTGAGTTTTCGCTTGAATGCGGCAAGGCGGAGGACATCATCTCCCTCTATGCCGTGGCGCTCATCTACCCCGACGGCAGCCGTGCGCTAATTGCCGAACCGGAATTTCCCGCAACGGCGACCGCCAATCCCCGCAAGACGGGCTTCAAGGGCGTGGGTACGGATTCGGCGGCGCAGATCGCCGAATCGGGAGCCGGCAGTGTTATTATCGATGTGTTTCTCGACCGCCTTGAGGATGGCAGACACAGCGGATATCTGCAGACCGTGGACGGTATGTCCTTTTACTACAACCGCGATTATGTTGACGATCTTGACATGCGTGTAAGAAGCGCATCGGTGGCTGGCGCGTCGGTCCTTCTGCGTCTGCTGGTATCTCCTGCGGATTCGCCGGACGGACTTCTGTATGCCGCGTCGGCTTCGTTCGGAGCGGCGTACCGCGGAGTGGTCATCTCCGATGATGTCTCAGCCGTCACCGTATATGCATATCTTTCGTTTCTTTCGTCGCGCTACAACGGCAGCGCGCACGGTGAGATCGACGGTCTTGTTCTCGGATTTTGTGCCGATCAGCCCGAAAAATTCAACTTCTGCGCCAGCACCGATCCCATGTATTATGAGATCTACGCCCGGACGCTCGCGGTAATGGGTATCGCGGCGGGCGCCGGCGTTCGCCTTATCGTTCCGGTGGGGGATGCATGCCGCGCCGACGGAATGCCCTCCTTCCTTGATTTTGCCGGGGGCGTGGGCAAGTATATTTCCACGCATACCGACCTGGAATTTACCCTGATGGTGGATTCGACCCACAACGCATACCACCTTGACGACAGCTATTTCGATCTTCCCATAGACAGCGGAGACAACACCGCGGCGGTGAGCGAGCCTTCGCAAAAAACGCCCGACCCGGTGCCGGTCACATCGGCGGAAGATGAAGAAAGCAGTGCCGATACCGACCGAAACGACGACGGCGAGCGCGAAAAGCTGACCGTCACAACGCCGGCTGACGGCTATTTTGCCGCAGACAATACAACGGCTCTCATTACTGCGATAGACACGCTGAGTTCCGCATATCCGGCGGTGGACAGAGAGTTTATCTGGTGCTGGACGCCGGGAGAGGATACCTCCGGCAGCGCCCTCAGCGTGCTTTACACCTACAATTATATGGCGCTCACCGCCGCTGGTGCGGCATCGTTTATTTTGCGCACCGACAGCGTGCGCTTCCGCACTGTTGCACATCTCGTCAAGTATATCGATACCGACGCATATGACGCCGATGCCGCATACGCGCTTGAGGTCTTCGGCGCGGATTCGTGGGAAGCGCTTATTCCGGGCTTCTCCGGGATAGGCAGCAGCGGCAGGAGCATCATAGAGACGGAGCTTTCCGACACAGTGCCCGCGTATACCGGCAAATATATGCTTTGGAATTTTTCATCTACCGCAGGCGCGCACGGGTGGTCTGCCGGTCCCGGATGCATTTCACTGCGAAGCGTGTACGACGACGGCGTGGGTTGCCTGAAGGCTGTGCTCGATTACGAAAGCGGCGGAGCGTATTCCGATATATGCCGTGTGTGCGATCCCGCAGAGCCGATAAAATATACGCCCGTGATGGGCTTTGACCTTTCCTGCACCGGAGGTAATGACGGCGACATTTACGAGGTCAAGATAGCCGTATACAGCGCCGGTACAACGCTTGAAGGCAAAGCTCTGCTCACCGAGGGTGAAAGGCAGACGCTGTATCTTGACGTGTCCGGACTTGACGGGAGCGGCGGCATTGACGCCGTGCGCATTGCGGCGAGGCGTGTATCCGGCGACGGCGAATTCGCCTTGCGCGCATACGCCGTGGGGCTTTACAGCGCCGGACATTCCGACCGCGAGCTTGCAGAGCTGATCGAGGCGGCGCGCGGAGCGGGAAAGTATACCGACACCTCATCCGACAGCGAGGATCACGGAAGGCTCCTTACGGCTGTTCTGCTTACTGCCGCGTCTTTGGCATGCGGCGGATATGCCGCGGTGCTGCTTGCGCGCCACGAAAAGCGTCGCGCCGATGATCGATAATAAAGAAAAATAATTATATTTTAAAAATACAGAGGGATAAAACAAATGAAAAACATCGACAGAAATCTTACCATGCTTTGCGATTTTTATGAGCTTACCATGGCAAACGGTTACGAAAAGTGCGGTATGGGCGATATGTACGTGTACTTTGACGTCTTTTACCGCGACAACCCCGACGGTGCCGGCTATGCGATCGCCGCAGGTCTTGAGCAGATCATAAACTATATCAACGAGCTGCACTTTGACGATGAGGACATTGAATACCTGCGCGGTAAGGGGATATTTGATGAAAAATTCCTTGAATACCTCAAGACCTTCCGCTTTGAGGGAGACATGTGGGCGGTGCCTGAGGGAACAGTGATATTCCCCGGCGAGCCTATCATCACAGTGCGCGCCAAAGCGCCGCAGGCACAGTTTATCGAGACCTATATCCTCATGCAGTTCAACCATCAGTCCTGCATAGCTACAAAGGCAACGCGCATAGTGCGCGCCGCAGACGGAAGAGCGATAAGCGAATTCGGCTCGCGCCGTGCGCAGGGCTCGGACGCCGCGATCCTCGGAGCGCGCGCCGCATATATCGGCGGTTGTGCCGGCACAGCATGCACGATAACGGATGAGGCATACGGCGTTCCCGCGACCGGTACCATGGCGCACTCATGGGTGCAGATGTTCCCGGACGAATATACCGCGTTCAAAACATACTGCGAGATATATCCGAGCGCCGCAACGCTGCTTGTCGATACCTACAACGTTATCGAGTCCGGCGTGCCGAACGCTATACGCGCCTTCCGCGAGGTGCTCAAGCCGATGGGAATCACAAAATGCGCCATCCGTATAGACTCCGGAGATATAACCTACCTCACAAAAAAAGTCCGCAAAATGCTCGATGCGGCAGGCTTCCCGCAGTGTAAGATAGTCATTTCCAACTCGCTTGACGAATATATCATCCGTGACATAATACGTCAGGGCGCGTGTGTTGACGCCTTCGGCGTCGGTGAGAGACTTATCACCTCAAAAAGCTCGCCGGTGTTCGGCGGAGTTTATAAGCTCTGCGCGGTCGAGGATCCCGCAAGCGGCGAGATAATTCCCAAGATAAAGCTGAGCGAAAACGCGCAGAAGATCACCACTCCTCACTTCAAAAAGGTGTACAGACTTTACAGCCGCGAAAACGGAAAGGCGGAGGCTGACCTTATCTGCCTGCACGATGAAACAGTGGACGACAGCCAGCCGGTCGAGATATTTGACCCGCAGTACACATGGAAGCGCAAAATGCTTGAGGATGTGCGCGCAGAGGAGCTGCTCGTACCGATCTTCAAGAGCGGCAAGCAGGTCTACACACTGCCCGCGCTGGAGGATATAAAGCGCCGCTGCTCCGAGCAGCTAGGCACGATGTGGGAAGAGGTGCTGCGCTTTGAAAATCCGCACAACTACTACGTTGACCTTTCGCAGAAGCTCTGGGATATCAAGCACGAGATGATAAGAGGAAACAGATAATTTTAAATACAAAGA
>ULWY01061110.1_pt1 | contig 17947 bp, 10 predicted proteins | sample 1960761 | NCBI WGS metagenome assembly ULWY01 (sample SAMEA4835824, study PRJEB28245) | human gut metagenome | biome: gut microbiome; material: fecal sample | place: Denmark | collected 2008 | reverse complement strand
TCTTGTGCTTTCGCATTCATCATTTCTGCAAAACCTTCTATATTTCCACCAACACATTCTGCCAAAGCTACTGCTGCATCATTTCCGTGAAACCATTAGTAGACCATATAATAAATTATTAATAGAAATTTTATCACCGCTTTTAAGGCCAAGCCTAGAGCCACCTGTTCCTGCTGCCTTTTTAGAAACTGTAACTATATCATTTAAATTTGCATTTTCTAATACTACTATTGCTGTCATAATTTTTGTAGTAGATGCCATTGGACGTTTTTCATTTTCTGCCTTGCCCCATATAACTCTTTTAGATTTTCTATCATATATTATTGCTGCGCGTGAATTAAGTTTTGGCTCTTCATTACTATTAGTTGTTTGTACCACGTCTTCAGACCAATTAATTATTTCCATATCATCTATATCATCAGCATATACTACACTTGTAAAACTCAAAACTATAATAATTAATATACTTAAAGTTCTTTTAATACACACAAAAAATCACCTATTCAAATATATTCGAATAAGTGATTTTTATTCTTTTTTATTATTCCCATGGTGATTTTCTTTCTTCTGGCCATCCATGACCATCATCATCTTCTTTTTCTTGTTCTTCTTTCTTGCGTTGTTCTTCTCTTTTTCTTTCTTCTTCTATTTTTCTTTCTAGGTTTTCTTTATTACCCTTTTCTTCTTCTAACTTGTATTTTTCAGCATCAAGATCTGATGGTTGATAATTTGAAGTATGTATTGGCTCATTTGTATCTCTATTTGTTAAAGAAATTTGACCATAGTTTATATCAATTCCTAAGCTTGATGTAGTACCATCTTTTCTTGGAACTACCATATCAACACTACTTTTACCACATTCTCCAGGTTGTTCATCTGTTCTTGCAGCTCTTGCTCCAACAAAATCAGGATTAAGTTCAAATTTATTATCTGGTCTTAAACCTAATAAGCAAATTGTACCATCTTTTGTGATTCCCATATATTGCTCTGCATACCCTGTCTCTCTTCCTACTACGTCTCTAGAGAAATTTTCATCTTCTATTCTTACTAATGAAACTAATTCCAAACCAGTATCTTCTTGCATTTTATTTACTGTTTCTTTTTGTTCTTCCTTTTCTTCTTCTTTCTTTAAATCAGTTTTATCTTCTTCTTTAGATTTTTCCTCTAACTTGTCTGGTTCTATTTCTTTTAAGTCTAGATATTGCGCTGGAATTAGTCCTTCTAATTCCTCTTTATACTCATCAGTAACCTCTAATAGTCCTTGCTCATTTGTAGTAGCTACTAGCTCATAATCTTTATATAAATCATATTCTCCAGATCTATATGCAATTAAAGCTAACTGCTTTGCTTTTGCTTTAATTTCTGCTATTTCTATAGCTGATAAAGAATATATATTTTCGATATCTCCTTTTGCTTTTTCCTCGGTTACCAATTTTTCTTTAAGAGATACTAAGTATTTTCCATCTTGTTCTTTATCTTCTAATTTCTTTATTTTGTTTTCTAGCTCTTGAATTCTTTCATTTTGTAATTGTAGTCTTTCAGGTAAATCTTTTTCTGCCATTTACATCCCCTCCAATTTATTGTTTTACATCAAATGATAACTGAAAATCATTAAATCCATTTTCTATCAAAATAAATTTTTGGTCCATAGAATAACTTGAATCTAATGGAGTTTTTATTGTAGTAAATAATATATAATATTTTCCTTGTCTTTCTATATTGTTATATTCTACTGCTATTAATGTTGATGGAAATTTCTCCTCTGCATATTTTTGAAAATCCTCTACAGTTTTGAAATAATTATTTTTAAAGTCAGGATATAATAAGGCATAAGCCTTATCATAATCCTTACTTTCTATGTATCTTATAAACTTTCCACAATATTGTTGTATTCTAGTTCTTTCGTCTTTACCTTTTAAATCTTCTATTTCTAGCTGATTTGTATTTTCTTCTATCTCTTCTGCAGTTAATATGTTTTCTTGAGCAACTCCATTTACTAAAGTATTCTCTGATTTATTAGATTTTGTCATAAAAACTGTATTTACTATTACAATTATTACAATAACTATTATTAGCAAAAAGAATAATATTTTAAATCCTTTACTATCTAAAAAATTTTCTTTCATATCTTCCTCCCATTATTCTGCTGAAGCATATATAATTTCTGGATTTGTAGAAGTCATATTTGCAAAATATACTCTTAACTGCAATTGATTTTCTTGGTTTTCGTATTTTAAATTTATTATAAAACTTAAATATCTATTTCCACCTGCAGTTCTATATGAATTAGAATCTATTTCGCAATATTCAAATTTATTACTACCATAATTATTATTTTGTAAGTATGTTGCTAATTTTTTAAAGTCATCTTCTTGAGTTATTCCTAAGTTTTCAGTTATTTCAGTTTTCTTTTCATTAAATAAATTTGTTAATTGACTATCACTTAATCCATTTATATCTTCAAATAATGTTGGTAAGTATTCATTTACTAAATTGTCTAAACTTTCATATAAATCATTTTTGCTATTTTGCCCCTCATATTTAGCCATTAATTCAGATATTCCTCTTGGAAATACTTTTCCCTCAGAATAGCTTTCTACACTTTCTTGTACTAATTGCTCATCCGTTTGAGCAACTTCATTTACAACTTTTTTATTAATAGATTTTCTAACTAAAACAACTATAATAATTACAACAACAATAACAATTAATGTTATTAAAACTTTCTTTCCTAATTTCATATAAGCCCTCCAAATTAACCTAAAGTAGCAATTTCAGATGAAGGTGTTCCATTTATAAAGTCTGTCCATGGAGTTTCTGTATTAAATGTATATTTAGGGAATGATTGATCATATGGATTCCTATATTCTTCATCTACCGCTAATACACCACGTACATGTCCTCTTCCTCTTAATTGGGTTTCATAATTTGTATTTGTACCCCAATGGTCTTCGAAATCTTGTACTGTTAAAGTATTCTTTTGATTAAATACTTCTATAATCTGGTAACATTCAGACGGACTTGCATGGTGTAAATCTACCAGAGCATCTAACATACTTTCCGACAATGCACTTTGATTCGTTATTTTTTCTAGAATTGTCTCTCTGGCAGCTTCTAATACTAATACAAATACGTCTTGTGCTTCCTTCTTTGGAACTCTTCCTGCTGCTAAATGTTCTGCAAATTGTGGATACATATTTGGAACTTCTCCTGTTTGTGCAACTGCTTTTGTTAAACCAAATGCTGTTGTGTTTCCTGCACCATCTGCTAAAACTTCTACTCCATAACTATCTCCTAAGTCATATTTTCCTTCGCAGGCACCTTCTAGTTCAACACCTAGCCAGAATATAAATTCTTCTGGGAATTCTGTGTCTATTCCTTTCTTTACTAATCTAACATAAGACTCTACATCTTCAACCATAGAATTCTCTCTATTCATTAGATATAATCCTAAGTCTGATCCAGTTGTTGTTCCTAATACTGTTCCTTCCTTAATATATCTCTTTCCATCTTGTTCTATGTATGCTGGTGCATCTACTCTTTTTTGTTCTGCTTCCTCAAATGCTGTTGCATATGGCTCTACTTCTGTATAGTCATCTGCGAATCCCATTTCTATGAAATATCTATCTGTATGTGTTACTTTTTGATATTCTGATACAGAATTTGCATCTATAGTTCCTTTTTGGAAACCTCTAATATACATAATATATCCCGTACAAATTCCTTTATATTCATTGTAAAACTCTTCATATCCAGGAACAGCAGATGTATCTAATACTTTTATTTTTATGTAATCATCACCCTCTTCTAAGATTTCTCCAGTTACAGGTGATACTACATTTAGACCTGCTTCAAAACCATCTATAAGTGTATCTGTTGGATTTGAAACTTCGTCTGTTTCTTCATCGTTTTCTTCTGCATCTTCATCATCTAAATCTGGAACTCCATCATCATTTATTGCTCCTGTTGTATCTGCATTAAAGTTAGCTTCATAAATATATGCTTGTGTTTGCTCCTCTGTTCTTTCGCTACCATCTGCATTTAAACCTGCTCTTATGTTATCTGTTGAAGCTTTACTTCTTATTAATGTTCCATAATCTGCTTGTTGTTTTTCGAATCTTCTTTGTGGCCAATATGTATTAATATATCCACTAATTGGCCATTGGAAAACATGTGTATCGTCTTCTCTTAAATCATCCTTTGTAAAATATCCTAATTCTACAAATAATTTCTTTAAATCCCTTAAGATATACTCTGAATCTTCTGTTTTAGAATTTTCTAGTATAGAGAATGCTGAAAGAGCATTTTGTCTAACATTAACTTCCTTATAGAAGTCTGTTCCGTCTTGTGCCTCTTTAGCTTCTACAGCATCTTCTGCTGCTTGTCTTGCTATTGAATCACTTTGTATTAAATCCCAAGAAGCAGAATATGCATCATCATATACTTTTCTTAATTCATCTATTTTCTCTGCTGTTTTTGTACTTCCATCATATATAAAGTATTTAGCAGGTCTATCTGCTGTACCAACAAATAATTCTTTTGTATGTTCATTAACAGCACCTCTTACAGCATCTTCAACTTGTACTAATTCTCCTCCTGCACTAACAGTCTCTATTGTATAGAATGCACCTTTGTCGTTTGGTGCTAAAGAACTATCATCTGATTGTTGTACCGGGTTAAATATGTTTTCATATGTTGCTTCACTCTGGCTAACATCATATACATCAATATCAAGATCTTCATTATAAAATATTACATCTCTATACCAATGTTTTTTTACTTCTTTTATATATGGCTGAACTCTTTCTATTTCAGTTCCTTCTCCTGTACCTTTATCATTATTATAGTCGATTGCGTCATTGATAGATGTTGTTGTTAATCCTATTTTTTCTAGTTCTTCATTAAATGCTTTTAGTTTATCCTCTGTTTCAGCATCATATTCTTTAATCTTTTGAATATCTGCTTCTACATGTGGTAATAATTCCTCTAATTTATCCTGTAAAAATTCATATACTTCATTTTGCTCATCTTCGGTAAACTCCCCATCACTCTTAGCTTCACTATACTTTAAATAGAATTCATTCATAATACCTGTTGTTGCACCATCTTCATATGTTCCTGTAGAATCCTCTACAGAATGAACTGTTTTTCCAACAATTTCAGAATATGTTTTACCAACTTCGTCTGTATAGAATTCAGCATCTGGATATTGTTCTTTTATTTTTTGGATAGATGAATCCATTATTGATTTTTCATTATTAAATAAGCCCCCACCATTATTAAACATATATTCTATAGATTCTGAATCATTCCACCATGCTACTTGATCTGGTGCATCATAAGTTTGAAGTATTGTTTCATTAATTTCTAGATAATGTCTATTGTTTCCTGTATCTATAGAAGAGTCAATAAACGCTTTTAAATTTGAATAACCAGCATCTATTCTTTCAACCATATCCGAATTTTCATGATCATCTATGTAGTCTTTTAAAGTTTGTAAATCTTCTACAGTTAGAGTATGATCTTCTCCTTGAATATGATTATCTATATCAGCTAATGATTCATCTACTCCGGCAAAATTTGTTCCTTCTTCTGGAACATTATTAACATGATATTCAAACTTTATTCTAACTTTGCTTTTTGTTGTACCAATATGTATCTCTGTATTTTCCTCTGCATCCATGTCAAATCTATACACTAAATCTGGCGCCATTGTTGCTAAATGTAATGTTAATGATAATTCTAGTGGCTTACCATATCTTGCAGTCCATCCTTCCATATTATATGTATAATATGAACGTGTAAATACAGATTCCCAAACGGTAAATGTCAATGTTTTAGCTTCAACATTTGCATCAACACTATCTAAAAATCCCATTTTTTTAGCATTTAAGTCATGTCCATCTGCATTCTCATACAATCCAGAGTCAAAATATAGCATACCAAATTGTGGTTCTCCAGTGTCTTTTTCTGTTTCCATTCCCAGTACATAGCCAACAGCATGTCCTATAACATTAAGTACTTTTGAAACTCCAGCCTTAAATTTTTCATAAGGCACATAAGTATTGTAATCTGCTGTTAAATATGCATTTAAATACTTACTATTCATCGTTGAGTCATCAGAGTCTCCGTCTTCTATGTAATTTCCATCTTCATCAGTATATCTACCAAATCCAAATTCATAAGGTGTATAGCCCATGTTGGTTAAGTATTCTGCAAGTTCTTTTTGTGGTTCACTACCAAACCTAGCAGAGTTACCTTCATAAAATGTTTTTAGTTCTGTACAAAAAGCTGTTGCAATATCTGAAACCTTATTAGTTATAAGACCTGGCATCTCTAAGAAGAAACCTACAATTCCTACTATTACAATAATTGCTATAATAACTATTATAATCACGATACCTGCTACACCTAAAGCACCTAAACCTTTTAAACTTTTTATAACCTTTGCCAAAAATTTTCCTTTTTTTACAGCACCTGCTGCAGCATTTCCAGCTTTTTCTATTTTTTCACTGCCTGAAGATTGCTTAGTTTGTGTTGTATCATTTAAGTTTTGATTATCGTCTCCCAAAATCTCACCACCTCTACTCTGCAGTATGGAAATTAATTCTTAAACTATATATTCTAATCGCATTATCTAATTCAGCTTGTTTAGTATTTTCATTTCCAGAATATGATTGCAATACTCTAATGTTATTAAGCATCATATATTGTGGAGCATTTCCATCATCGCAATATTTTGTAAATACAAAAGTATAACTTTTATTTTCTCCTGGTTGTAGAACTATTCCATAAGTTCCTACATTTCTTTCGTTTCTATCATCTTCTCCTGTATTTAAAACAACTTCATTGTTAGAGCTCCCATCAGCTATTACAATTGGATGCTCAGACCTATTAGTTAAAGTAACTTTATATGTTTCGTGATCATAAAATACATTTTTGCTATCTATATTTATTTTTAAATTCTCATCTTCTGCAAATACATTTAAGTCTGTCTTTCTAACAAAACCATCTATTGCGAGTTTTAAAGAATCGTCATCTTCAGTAAATACAAATTTTTCTTCGTCGAAATAATATTCTTTTCCTGTAAGCCCTGTTGCCATTAAATCTTCCATAAGATTTACATCATATATATATTGTTTACCTACATTTGAAAAATTCTGAATACTATATGCCCTTTTCTCTTTAAATTTCGCATCTACAAATTCTTGGAAAGAGCTTAATGTTGGGTATACCTCTGCTTTACAGTCATCTGAAAGCATATTATATGCTGCTTCATACTCTTTATTATTACATCTTTGTACAAATGTTTCTATAGTACTTTCTATTGTTTCGTGCCATTTACTTGGTACTTCATCTTCTGCCATAACAGATACATTAGGTTCGTATGTTGTTTCAGGTATCTCGTCTCTTGGCATATTTTTTAATATATAATTTACTACAAAAATTATTGCCCATAATATAACAATAAATATGATTATTTTTTTATATTTCTTAAAAAAACGTCTTATTTTTAATCTAGTATCTATAAAGCTCATCTTCGCTCCTTCCTATCTTTTAACTATTAAGGATTATTATTATTTTGTCTTGCTTGTAATTCTTGCATTCTTGTAACTGTTCTTTCCATGTCTTTAGCAATGTTCTTCTGTGATGTTCCCATTTGTTCAAATGTATTCTTAAATTGTGCTAAACTTTGTGCTAATTGTTGGTCTTCTGTAGCAAAAGAGTTTACATCTTTTCCATTTAATACATCTCTTGCGACTCTATTAAATTCTAATCTTGCGGCAGTTGGATCGTTTTCTAATCCTTGAGCACGTACGTAATTATTATATGCTTGTCCAAGTTGTGCTCTTTCTGCGACTTGAGCATCTCGTTTTTGTTGTGCTCTTTGTCTCATTCCTTTAACAGCTGTATATGTAGAACTTCCTACTTGATATCCAAGAATTGCACCTTGTGTTCCAGCTGTACCTGCTCCCATTGCAGTAAACGCTATTTGTGGTGCAAATTTTGCCATACCCTTTGCAGCTGCCCAGTAACCTCTTGGAATTGCAGTAATTACTTTTCCTGCTGGTGTATTTGCAAGTCTTGCTGCTCCTTCTTTCGCTTTTGTTAACTTAGAAGTAGGTTTGCTTCCTTGTCTAAATCCTTTTGAAATCTGTTTATTAGATTTGTTAATATTTCTAGCTTGATTATTTTGTCTAGGAGCCTGTGTTCCAGCAGCTGCTGGCGCTGCTCCAGCTGCTCTTCCTGCTGTTCCTCCACCTGCTATTGCTCCTCCTAATTTTTGCGCTCCTTTTCCTAATTCTTTCATAAGAGTTAATGTCATAAATGTATCTCCTAAGTTATGAGCATGTTCAAAGCTGAATATTCCTCTTACTATATGCTCTGCTTGGTGTATAAATAATAACATTATACATCCTAATATAGCTGCACCCAGTGTCCTATCTTGCATTAATGTTAATGCTGTCGTTGCAAATACTATATATATTAAACACTGGAATGGTTGTATTAAAACAGTGTATACAAACTCTTTAACCCATTTATTTAAAGCTTGTGATTGATTATCTCCCATCTTATCTATAGAATAAGTTATTGTTACAATTGGTGAAATTATAACTAAAAATGCTAGTGTAAGCATACGTTTTATATAGAATACTAAGAAAGATAATGTAATACCTACTAATATACAAAATGCTATTGCAGAACCAAATCCCATTGTAAATGATAATGGGTCAGCTCCCTGTCGAGCAAATGTATCCATTATATCTGCATAAATTGAATTTTCACTTGCATTCGTCATTGCTTTTTCCATAATGCTAACTAATGCATTATTTGCATTTAATGTAAAAGCAATTATGTATTGCATTAAAAATACTAATACAAAGCTAACTAGCCAATCTTTTAACATTACTTTATATTTCGCTTCTTCAGAGGCAACTGTAGAAATTGCCATTCTTATTCCTACATATATTAATATTGCAAGCAAAATTCCTATTGCTAGATTTCTTAATGCATAATACCAAATTGCAATATTTTTCCTAATTGTTAATACTCCATCACTTAAACTATTATCGAAATTAAAGAAGTTAACGTCTGTAATTTCCAGCTTATCAAATAGAATATCATTTGGACTAATATTAAGATTAAATTCTCCTCCTGCTATTGATGCAATTCCTCCAATTACCAACCTTACCGCATACCCACATGCTAAAATCAACATTCTTAATGGCCAAGTAAGTAAACCTGCAATACCATCCATAAATTGTCCAAAACCAGTTTCATATCCCTCTGTGGCTCTAGTTTCTTCCTTTTGGGCTTCTGTTGTTTCTGTATCATCTGCATATACAACATAATTAACACTTGGTAGTACGATGTTTAACATGGTAACTATACATATTGCAATCGTTAGTATTTTGAATAAACTCCTTTTCATGTTATCTCCTTCCCCCATTTATATCTATATTTCTAAAAGTTAAACTTGATAGTACATTCTTAAGATTTGTTCTGCTTTCATCTGCTGATTTAACGTCTGTTCCAAATTTATATAAGTATGTTTTTTCTTTATTTGCTTTAGAGTTAGCATACTCTCTATCTATTCTTTGTAATTTTTGCATTTCGTCTCTTAATTCTTCCATTCCGTCATCTACTTTTTTATCTGCATCATGTCGCTTCATCATATCTTCTATTGTAGATTTTAATGTGTCTGAATTAATTGTTTCTGAATAATCAAGTTTATCTCCTTTTAAAATAGTTGGGTCATTTGCTAATTCCGCATGTTTATCTGTTTTATCGTCTATTTCTCTTTCTAAGTCTCTCATAAACATAGATACTCTTGCATCTGTTTCTTCTTGTATTCTTCTTTCTGTAGATGCATCTATATTATTATTTGTTCTAGCTTGATATTGTTCTCTAATCTTTTCAGCTATATTGTCTCTAGCTTTTTGCTGTACTTTTTCTTTTACTTCTTCTATACTTCGTTTTCCTATTGTTCTTTCGTCAAACCCTAAACCACCTTTGTATCCTCGTAAAGAGTTATCTGCATCAACGGTTTTATCTACTAATTCAGATACCTCAAATACATTGTCTACAGTTCTTTTATATGAATCATTAAATGATGTTTTTGCCATTGCTTTTACAACTTTATCATCTCTTCCAGTTGTAGCTCTAATTTCATCTTCTTTATCTCTTCTACCACTTTTATATAAATCAATAATTTTAGATTCAGCCTCTTGTGCTTGACCGATTTGTGCCATTCTGCTTTCGTATGAATCTTGAATTTTTTCACCAGTTTCATAGCCATCCACTATAGCATCCTTTATTCCTCCTACAGCTCCAGCTACAAGAGGACCAGCAAGTATTTTTCCTGCAGCTTTTACTGGCTTTGGAATTTTAGATCCAATCTTAGCTATTGGTTTTGGAAGAGTATATTTTTTACTACTTTGTTTATTTTTTAAGTTTCTTCTCTTTATAGAATTTGCTATACCATCAACTGATGCAGTGGTAAGATTAGCAGCACCAATACCAGCATATCCAGATATTCCCATTAACGGAATAGCGGTAGTTAATTTTAAAGCATTTGTAAATTTATTGTTGTACGTAGATTTTAAATCTGATGCAAATTTCTTTCTTTCCTGTTTTCTTTTATCATTAGATAGTTTCGTTTCTCTTTCCAAATCTTCAGAAAGTGAATGAAGTGCCTCTCCTTTTTTCTTTGCATTCTTTTTACTTAAAACATATTGACCTGTTGCTGCGTCTATATTCTTAAGCTCTCCCCAACTACTGCCTAAGGCTTTTTTACCTAAATTTCCTAAACCTATTGCTTGTGCTTGTATCTTTTTATTCCTATCTATTTTTGTTGTCATAGATGACTTCAAATCTCTTCCGAAGTCAACAGCAATTCCTGCAGCTCCACTTATCATACTACCTGCAGTCTTAGCAAAAAATAATTTTTCGTATATTTCAGATTTTGGATCAGAGCCTAGAATAGTTCCTAAAGATTTAGAACCACCATCTTTGTCTCCAACCATACTAAATATACCTGTAAATATATCTGAAGCCTTTAGCATAAAGTTCATAACAATTAGTGCTAATACAATTCCTGCTATAGATTCATTTGTAAGCTGTAGCACTACAGTTACAAAACATGTATAAATCAGTGCATGTACACTTTGTATTAAAACCAGTAATGTATAATCTTTCATCCAACGTGTAAATGCTTTCGCTTTTCCTGTTCTAACTTTAGATATTGCATAACTTGCTCCCATCATTGGTGCCATAACTATAAGTATACAAACCGCTAAAAATCTCTTTAAATAAATATATAAAAATTTTAGCATTAAGATAATCAAAACAATATATAAAATAGTTCCAACCATACCAGATGAGAATTTTATTTCATATGCTTTTGTTCTTACTGTTTCATAAATACTATCTTCATAGCCCAAATTATCTTGAGCTCCTGTTATCCATCCTAAAATTGTAGAATTTATATTTAATACTAATAATAAGAAATAATGTATTACAAATATTATTATGAATCCTACTAGCCAACTTACAAGCATTCTTTGATATTGTGCTTTTTCTGATGCTATTGTAGAAAGTGCCATTCTTATTCCTACATATATTAGTATTACTAGCATTACTGCTATTGTAACATTACGTATTATATAGTACCAAGTTGCAACACTATCTCTTATGATTAATAAAGATGAATCTTCTTTTAATGTATAACCTGCTGCTGTATCTGTAAATACGTTAACATCTAATAAAGGTACTTGGTTAAATATAATCTTATCAACAGTTAATTTGTCATCACCTTCTGGTTGTAACTCTGTTGATGTTGGTGTATATAAATTATCATTGTCTAAGATAGATTGTGTTTCATATGTATCTGTTGTATCTCCTCCAGTTGTTGTATCTTCTGTTTGACTATCATCTTGTACTGGAGCTTCTACTGCTTCACCTGTAATTGCATCTAATGCATCTGTAACTATATTAACAAAAATATTGGCCCAACCTATAATAACAACTTTTATTATCATAGTTAAAAATCCTACTATGTAATCTACTAGTTGAGAAAGTAAGTTAAATAACCATGCTAATATGTTACCTACACTACTTGTACCAGAAAATGAACCTTGTGCCAAACCTTGATAGTAAAATTCATCTGCTGGGTCTTCTGTAGCATTGTCTTCTTCTTCCAAACTGTTTGGAGTATTTGGTACAGTTCCAGAAGGTGTAACTTGTACATTTTCATTAAGACTAAATACTTTAGTAAATGAATCAGAACCTCCGTGAATATTCATGTTTGCATTTGTTCTACCACTACCAAAGTTAAAGTGTGTTGCTCCTCCGTCTGTTGCAACCATTTCGGCATGTCCATCTCTTACTAAGATATCACCTGGTCTAGATTGTGACAAAGGCACTTCTGTCCAGTTTTCATTTTGTAATGATGTTAAGTTGGTAACTGCCAAGTCACTAAATCCAAGATTATATATATTTAAGCCTAAGAAGGCATTATATACATATGCAATACCAGATGTACAACATGAGTGGAATGTAGTACCAACGAAATTAGCAGGTAAAACCGTTAAACTATATACAGAATCTCCGGTGTATGTATTAATAAAGTTCTCTGTTTGCTCTGCAAGAAATGCCCTAGCAGCATCATCAAAATTTCTTGCATAAGAAGATGATGTGTTAGCTATTATTATATAAAATATTAAAAATGAAACTATTATATTTTTAAAGAATTTCTTTATTTTGTTCATCATCTTCTCCTTTCTTTATATTTCTATTTTTACATCTTTTCCATCATATGTTAGTGTTTTATTTGCATAATCAAAATTTGTTATATCATAGTTATCTGTTCCTGCTGTTATTGTTTTTGTTTCTCTAGTTGTTGCATTGTACATGTATATTCCTTGGTGAGCTATGCTATATATTAAATTGTCATCATCATACCAATATGTTTTACTTGCATATATATTTTTACTTAATTCACTATCAGGATTACTTTTATCTATAGAGAAAAATGCAATATTATATGCTTTATTGTCTTCGTTAAAATCTGCTTTCATTACATACTTTGTGCTCTTATAACTTCCATCTGTTACATCTGCCCTATCTGTTTCTAAAAGTATTCTGTTTTTCTCTTGTTCTATAATCAAGCTTTCATTTGTCTTATAATATAATTGATAGTAATCTTTATGTTCATCTTTAAACGAACCACTATATTCTTGATAAACTTGTATGCCTTCCATACTTGTTCTACTGTTGTATATCTTTATTCCTTTTAATGGATACCAGATTTCACAATAACTTGTATCATATCTGTATAAAGAATAATCTGGCCATAAGCTTGTTAGGCTGTTCATAAATGAGTTAAAATCTTTATCTTCGTTATATCTTTCTACTAATTTCTCGAATTGAGTATAATTATATGTAATTCTTGGATATATTGAAATTTCGTTAGAAGAAAAACATACATATAAATCTTTACCCATATATTCTAATATTCCATTTTTCTCTATATAATTATCACCTAATGATTGTTTTATTTTGTCGAAGCTATCTCCTACTTTAATGTCGTCTATAACTCCTTTTTGAAATTTATTTGTAAATACTATATTAAAAACTTTTCCATTAATATTTCTTATTCTATATCCATTATCAAAATAGATATCATAGTTTCTAAATGTACTAGTTTTTTGTCCAAAATTTATATTTTCTGTTTTCCATTCATTATTTATAAGTGTTTGTAATTCACTTGTTACATCAAAATCTGTTTCTTTGAATGTACTCTCATTTTCTAGATTAATTTGTGATAATAGCTTACTAAAATATTCAGACTCCTCTACATCATTAAAATATTTTTTAGTAATTGAAGTAGAATTAGTATCTACTCTAATAGTAAGCCCTCTAGATTCATCAATTAATCTTATACTATTATATTTTAAGAATTCGCAAATTCCTTCTATAGTTACATCATAGTAAGGTTGTTTAGATTCTCCATCTTGATATGTATCATATTTAAATTCCAAATAAATATCTAATGAATATCCATCTACTTCTGATTCCCTGCTAGATATAAATTTACATTCGCAAAATTCTACTATGCTTTGTAAAGAATTAGCCTCATCTTTAGAATTAATTGGCTTATTCTCGCTAATTTTTAGCAAAACTATTAGTATTACAAAAAATAGTACAACTAAGGTAGTAATTATTATAATTTTCTTTTTCTTCTTATTCATTTTCTTTTTAACATTTTTCTTCATACTAACACCTTCTATGCTCTATGCATTAAATGGATTCCACCTAATGAACTAATTGATTGTGCACCTCTAATTCCAAAGATATTCTTTACAATTTTCTCTCCTCTAGATAGACCTACAAGGAATATTGCTGCAAATAATGGTGCTACTGTTGCTATTGCACCTGCTGAAGTTATGAATATAGAATAAAGTACTAGATGCAATGGCTGAATAAATATATTTATAAGTATTTCTTTTAACCATCTTTGGTAACCTTGTGCCTTTTCATCACCAATACTATCTATAGGATATGTTATAGAGATTAATGGTGAGATAATTATTAAAAAGCCAACCGATAAAACCCTCTTAAAATATAATATAAAGAATTTTAATTGGTAATATACTATTACCCAATATAAAATACAAATTGCTACATAATTCCATCCCTTTAAAGTAGCCATCTTTTCTGCTATTGAATCTTTTTGTGGATTCTGTATTGTACCATTACCATACATTAGTGTTTTTTCTAGATTTTCTGTGCTTTTTGGTACTAACTCTACAATTCCATTAGATATATTTATTGCTATCATAATAATATATATAAGTACAAAGATCATACAAAAACCTTTTACCCAAGCTATAAGCATTTTTTGATATTTGGCTTTTTCATCTGCAACAGTAGAAATTGCCATTCTTATTCCTACATATACTAATACTAAAAGAGTTATTCCAATTGCTAAGTTTCGCATTGCACTATACCAAATTACAATATTTTGAGTTAGCATTCCTGTTACTTTTTTTGTTTCGTTAACATTTCCGAAAAAGTCAATGCTAAACATATCATATTTTCCTTCTAGCAAATCTTGTATAGTAAATTCCAATGTACCTGAACTATTAATTTGTTGTGAATTTACAACTGAATTTAGTAAACTACTAACTAAAGTAGGTATAATATTAATTAGCTTTGCAACTGCACTTGCTGTAGCACCACCCATACTAGGTTCTGGTGATACTTTGTGTTTAGATGAACCACCTTCTGGGTTTGCTGTTGTTTTACCATCGTTCATAAGACTATCCGCAGATTCGTTAGAGATTCCTCCCATAACTTCATTAACATTTTCTTTTTTTGTTTCTGCTGCATAGGCTGTTTGTATTGGTAATATTAAATTAAATATCGTTACAATAGCTATAATTATTAAACCTACTTTTTTAATCATTTATTCTCCCTCTTATTTATGATTGTGAGTTATTTCTTTGTTCTTCTTTTTGTTTTTGTTCTTGTATTAATTTAATTTTGTTAACATTTGTTTCTACGAATTCAAATTCTTTCTTAGTTGGTCTTATAGAAATTATTGCTGTATCTGAACCAACTTTTAGTAATCCTTCACCTCTGTTACAAGTTGTTAAGAATGCAGCTTCACCTTCACTTAGCTTGAATACTTCTTTTATGTAAGGAATTTCTGATTTGTCTTGTGCTAAGAATAATTTTGTATCTGATGATGTTAAAACAGCTTGTGCTTCTGGTTTCTCGTAGAAATCTTGGAATTTTTGTGACATAACAGCTAGTGAAACATTTCTCTTTCTAGCACGTCTTGCCATTGTATTTAAGAAATCTACAGCTTCTGGATATGGAAGCAACATCCAAGCTTCATCAATAAGAACTCTTTTCTTTGCTGCTTTTTCTTTATCTTCACTATTTTTCTTAACATATTTTTCCCAAATCCAAGAAAGTAAGATTTGTTGTGCAAGTGGTCTTGCAAATCTTTCCTCTAGTTGTGATATGTCAAGATTTATAAATGGTGTTCCATCTAATAATTCGAATGTTGATTGTCCATCAAAATATGCCATTTGACCATTGTATTCTCTTACATATTGTTTCATAACTTTTGATAAGTAACTGTAATGGAATCTATAGTCTGGGTTTTCATTTTCTTGACCTTTTCTTAAAATTCTCTTAAACCAAGAACCTATTGTTGGCATTTCTTTCTTAACTCTTCCTATATAGTTCTTAGAGAATCTCTTTGTTTGATCATTTTCTTCATACAAACTATTTATATCATCTGTAATTCCTCTAGATTCATATTCTTCTGCAACAGATTCTGCAATAATTTGTTTTGTAAGTTCGTTTACTTCTTCACTTCTTGTACTACCTCTTGCCATTGTAAGTAAAGCTTGTGTAACGTCCTCTACTTTATTTTCTATATTTAAAACTACTCTTTCTCTTCCTGTTATTTCATCTTTTACTGTTTCTGGTTCTATATCGAATAAGTTGATTATTGTATTAGAGTTTGGGCTTATAGTTACATTAACTCCACCTAAAGCATCTGCAACAACACCATACTCACCTTCAGCATCTAGTGCTAAACTTTCTATTCCCATTAAAACAGATGATCTTGCTGTAATTGTTTTTATAGTAACACCTTTACCAGCACCAGACTTACCGAATATAACTAGGTTATAGTTTGTAAGTGTAGAGCTAAAGTTATCAAACAATATTGGTAATCCTGTTTGTTTATCAAATCCAATTGGAATACCATTTTCGTGTCCAACCTCTGATGAGAAAAATGGGAAAACAGTTGCCATTGAATTTCTATCAAAATTATGAGCCTTTTTTATTGTATTTTCATTAAATGGTAAGTTAGTTCTAAAAGCTTCTTCTTGAATTGCCCATGCTGGTTTTACATCAATTAATGTTTTTGACATTTCAGAAGCTAACAATTCTGTTTCTTTGTCTAGATCTTCTAAGCTATATGCAAATAGAGTACAAACTATTGTAGATTCATATAACTTGTTAAATCCACTTGCTATCTGGTCTCTTAAATCTTCAGCCTCTATTCTTTTTTGTGCCAAAATTCTTTCACGGTTAATATCTCCTCTGTCTATAGCAACAAGTCTTTCTGCTTCTAGCTCATTAATTGTTCTATTCAAGTCTGTTTGTGATGAGCTCTCACTTACTGGTGAAATAAATACTGATGTATTTATATCTCCAAATGTATACATGCTTCTTAAAAATTCTGGGAATGTACACATTCTAGGAATATTAGCAACTATCATACTTCTTGCATATCTTGTTTTTGTAGAAACTATTTCTACATGGTTTATATTTGAAAAGTCTATTCCAGCAGGAGCAATTAAATCTTTTATTCCTTTAGCATTTTTACTAAGCACTCCCTTTGGTACTTCTACAACATTCTCTTTTTCTTCTACATTCTTATTTTTCATTTAAAACTTTCCTCCAATCCTTTTTATTTATCCGCTTTTTTAGGTCTGCCTCTTGTTGCTTTCTTTTTCGCTTCTGTTGGATTTGTTTTATCTTCAGTTTTTTCAGTCTTACTTTCTTCTTTTTTGTTTTCTTTTTCTTCTTGCTCAGTTTTCTCTTCTATTATCTTCTTTGTTTCGTTATATAAATCTGGGCTTAATTGATTTTTGTATTCTTCAATTATTTCGATTGTTCTTTCTCTTAATTCGTTATTTAATTTTTCTCTGTCTTTTAATATGTTATCTGCCTCTAGTAAGCTGTCAGAAGCTAAATCAACAGCCATATCATCTATTTGTTTGTCTATTCTGTCTCTTTGTTTTTGTAATACATCTTTTGATGTAGAATATAGTGCATCATATTGTGCATCTAAAGCTCTATCTAATTGATAAATTTGTTCTTCATCTCTGTTGTATGCTATATATAATAATTCTGTTAA
>ULWY01096639.1_pt1 | contig 17965 bp, 15 predicted proteins | sample 1960761 | NCBI WGS metagenome assembly ULWY01 (sample SAMEA4835824, study PRJEB28245) | human gut metagenome | biome: gut microbiome; material: fecal sample | place: Denmark | collected 2008 | reverse complement strand
TTTGTAGCCATACCTACGGCAATACCGCTTGCGCCGTTAACCAGCAGATTTGGTATACGTGTAGGCATTACAGTAGGCTCACGCAGAGAGTCGTCAAAGTTGTTCTGAAAATCTACAGTCTCTTTATAGAGGTCGTCCATCATGGCCTCACCGGCCTTAGTAAGTCTAGCCTCTGTATAACGCATAGCTGCAGGACTGTCGCCGTCTACAGAACCGAAGTTACCCTGCCCGTCGACAAGAGTACATCTCATTGCCCATGGCTGAGCCAATCTCACCAATGCACCGTATACAGAAGAGTCGCCATGAGGATGATATTTACCCAATACCTCACCGACAATTCTTGCACATTTCTTATGCGGTTTGTCGTAGGTATTTCCAAGTTCCATCATTCCGTAAAGAATACGCCTGTGCACTGGTTTGAAGCCATCGCGTACGTCCGGCAAAGCTCGTGCTACTATTACCGACATTGAATAATCAATGTACGATGATTTCATCGTCTCATTGATATCAATCTTAATAATTCTGTCTTGATCTAACATCTATCGAAATTTTCTTTTTATACGTAAAAATACGACAAAATAGCGACACAGCAAAGGATGTCTGTTTTTTTTACGTCTAAAACCGTCAAAAAACAGCACATTTTGCCATATTTTCGATTTTAATGGGCAAACAAGCGTTCTGAGGTTGCTTATCGACATACTGTCGAAAACGCATCAAAACCATATCTTACAGCCTTAAAACGGCACAAAATCAAATAATCAAAAAAAGGCATGTTTTTAATGTACATCACCCACAATACATTCCTTCATATTTTCCGCATTCAGATATTTTTGGGCATACTCCATAATCACATCTGCAGACATATTCCGTATACGCCTGTTGTTCTCTAGAAGTGTTTCAGGCGATTTTCCCAAAATGTCAAGAATAACAAATGCGTTCGGAAGCTGAAAACCACCGTCATTGTTTCTGCAGGCATAACCGGTCATATAATTTTTCACCTGTGCAAGCTCAGCATCGCCTACTGGCTCTCTCTTCAGCTTCTCCATTTCAAGATAGACCTCCTCTATCACGCGCTCAACATAATCATTGGCTGTTTCCGTAACAACCATAAAAGCGCTGTTATAAGGCACCGTACTGATAACAGTACTTATATCGTACGTATATCCTTTTGTTTCCCTGATATTTGTCATAAGCCTGCTTCCGAAATATCCGCCAAGAATAGTGGAAAGCATTGTCAGAGGTACAAAGTCATCGCTATCCCTTGGAGGGAAAAGACATCCCATACGTACTGCCGACTGAAAAGTTCCGGACATTTTGACAACAGAACGTTTCTCCTCTGCACTTACTATATCGTGAGGTTTAAGAAGCTCTGTCTCTTTGCTATTGCATCCCCATGCCGACTCTCCGAATAAAGACTCGACACTTGTAATTATATCATCATCCAGCCCACATGTAAGATAAATCTTGCAATTATCAGAACCGATATATTTATCCTTGAACTCCAGAAGATCTTCACGATTCAATGTCGCGAAGTCTTTTTCTTCAGGCTGCATGGTCACCGGATGCCCACATCCATACAAAGTTTTATAGAAAAGATTACGGCACTGGAAGTTTACAGTCTGCGATGATATAAGGAAAGACTGCTTCGCTGTACTAAGTTCCAGCGAAAGCTTGTCTTCCTCATAGACCGGTTCTGTAAATATGGATTGCAATATTGGAAGAATCTTCTTGAATGATTTTTTAAGACAATAAACAGTTGCCAATGAATAGTACATAGTTGAGACAAAATCAACAGATACACCGTAAAAATCAAGCTTTTCGGCTATCTCATCCGCAGAAAAGCTATGTGTACCCTCTTTCAAATGACTGAAACTGAACTTTGCCTGCAAAGGGCGTGATTGCTCCCACTGACCTGCGCGAAACAGAAAATCAGCTCTCACCATCTCCGATCCTGGAACATCGAAACATGCAAGATTCATGCCATTACGCATAACACGTACATCAGGCTTTCTGATATCACTAAGTTCCACAGATGATAGTTCTGGCTGTATACTTCTGTCCATAAGCAACATATTCAAAGTTAATTTTTTCCCAATATCATACAATCCAGATAAACATTCTGGAAATTTTAAAATATATTTTCTGAATGTTTCAGAAACTCTTCTGCACGTTCTAGATCCTCAGGAGTGTCAATACCGACAGTTTCGATATTTGTTACGCCCACTTTAATCTTGTAACCGTTTTCCAACCATCTCAACTGTTCCAAGGACTCTGCCAATTCCAACGAAGACTGCTTCAATTTGGTTATTTCATCAAGCACATTACCGCGATAAGCATATATTCCTATATGTCTATAATACTTATGAAGCTTAAGCCACAGATTCTTTTCATAACCTCTGACAAAAGGTATAACGGAACGACTGAAGTACATGGCATACATATTCTTATCCACAACAACTTTCGGGATATTAACATTATCAAGCACCTCTGCTCCATCCTCTTCAGACAAAGGCTTCACAAGTGTAGCAATCTGTGTAGCATCATCATCGAAGCATTTTTTGAGCGCTTCAATCTGTTCAGCCTGAATAAAAGGCTCATCACCTTGGATGTTTACAACGACATCATATTTGTCAGCACCGACTTTGTGAAAAGCTTCAGCACAACGGTCTGTACCGCTTCTATGTTCCGTACTTGTCATAACGGCTTTTCCGCCAAAACCGACAACAGCATCATATATGCGTTTGTCGTCAGTTGCAACTACGACGTCATCCAAAATTCCCGCAACCTGTTCATACACTCTCTGCACCACCAACTTGCCTGAAAGCACAGCCAAAGGTTTGGCAGGGAATCTCGTTGAAGCATACCTCGCAGGTATTATACCTAGAAACTTCATATCCAAATAGACTTATTAATTGTTGTCACTATTGAAAAAATTCATCAATCTCTCCATCGCCATACAAAGAACCTTCATCGTCTTCAACGAAGTCTGTTCCTGGCTCAAGGTTATCCAGTTCGCTGGAACAAAGTTCAAAATCTTCCGGTATATCAAACTTTTCGTCCTGACTGTATCCCAGCTTGCTGTCCTTATAAACCTTGTTCATGAACAATCCATATATAGGGAGTGCGGCGCTCGCTCCCTGGCCGTACTGCATAGTATTGAAATGTATATCCCTGTCGTCACCGCCAACCCAGCATCCGACCACCAAACTAGGAGTAAATCCCATAAACCAACCGTCTGAGTTGTCATTGGTTGTTCCGGTCTTTCCACCCATTTCAGCTTTGATGTTGTATCTGAAACGTATTCTGCGTCCGGTACCTTCATCTATTACAGCCTTCAGCATATCAATCATGCTGTACGCCGTATTTGGACTCATAACCTCCTTCATCTGAGGGGTAAATGTAGCCACGACATTTCCGCTCGCATCTTCAATGCGTGTTACGAGCAGAGGAGCAAATTTAACTCCGGCATTGGCAAAAGCCGTATATGCACTTACCATCTCGCCGACACTGACATCACAAGGGCCGAGACATAAGCTGAGCGAAGGATAAATGTCACGATTCTTAATGCCCATATCGTGCATCAAGGTAACCAACTGTTTAGGATTCATCTGCGACATCAGATAAGCGGCTATCCAGTTGTTAGACTGCGACAAGCCCCATCTCAAAGTCACCATTTCTCCATATCTTGCATGACTTGAATTGCGTGGAGTCCAAACAGTATTTCCAACCTGATATGAGCGCTGAACATTTGGTGCCACGTCGCACGGTGTGAATCCGTTTTCCATTGCCAGCGTATACAAGAACGGTTTTATTGTAGAACCGATCTGTCTGCGTCCGCCACCCAAAACATTATCATACTGGAAGAATCTGAAATTCAATCCTCCGACATAAGCTTTAACCTCACCAGTCTTCGGATCCATCGCCATCATAGCCGAACGCAAGAAGCGCTTATAGTATCTCATCGAATCCATAGGAGTCATGACTGTATCCACCATACCATGATATGTAAACACACTCATCTCCTGTTTGGTATTGAAAGCCTTCAATATATCTTCTTCTGAATATCCTGAAGCCTTCATAATCCTATAGCGCTCTGTCTGCTTCATATACCTTTGCAGAATCTTGTCAACCTGAGCTCGCGACAATCTGCTGGAATAAGGAGAGTTTGGCGAATTTCTTTTCTCTCTATCGAAGTTTGGCTGCAGGAAGAGCGCCACATGCTCATAAACAGCATCTTCCGCATACTTTTGCATCCTCGAATCAATAGTAGTATAAATTTTAAGACCGTCTGAATAAATATCATAATTCGTACCGTCCTTCTTTTTATTCTTCTTGCACCATCCATACAGAGGATCGGTTTCCCATGCAAGTGAGTCTTCATAATACTGCTGACCTTGCCATGAAGCATAATCGTCTCTGTCAGGCTTTCCGGCCATCATTATCTTGCGCAGATATTCTCTGAAATAAGGTGCCAATCCTTCCTTATGATCAAGCACGTGAAAACGGCTGACATCCAATTCCTCAGCCTGCGCCTCTTTCATCTCTGCCTCGGTAATATAGCCGGCTTTCTGCATCTGAGAAAGTACTACATTTCGTCTCTCACGGCTACGTTCATTGAATCTAACAGGGTTGAAATACGACGGATTCTTACACATGCCGACCAACGTGGCACTCTCAACCAGATTCAGTTGACTAGGCTCTTTTCCAAAATAAGTATTTGCTGCATTTCTGATGCCGACAGCATTATTGAGGAAATCGAAATAATTGAGATACATCGTTATTATTTCCTCCTTTGTATAATATCTTTCAAGCTGAACAGCAATATACCACTCTATCGGCTTCTGCATAAGTCTCTGACGTGTATTCTCAGCCACATCACTATATAATTGCTTTGCCAGCTGCTGAGTAATTGTACTACCACCGCCGGCAGATTTCTGATGCAGAAGGCCACGTTTTACCACGGCTCTTGCCACAGCCCTTAGATCAATGCCCGAATGATTGTAGAAACGCACGTCCTCAGTTGCAACCAATGCCTTCACCAAATTATCTGGAAGTGAATCATAAGGCACCATAACGCGGTTCTCCGATGCATAACTCCATGTTCCTATAACTTTTCCGTCTGAAGAATATATTCTTGAAGCATACTTGTTTATAGGATTATGCAAATCAGAAATAGGAGGAAGTTTGCCCAACCATCCCTGGGATATAAAAAATATGCTGAAAGCTACTGCTGCTATTATCAGCACTACAAAAACCCACAATACAAGAATAACCTTCTTATATCCTTTTGCAGATTTTACCTTTTCATTATTCTGTATATCTTTCATCATGTTGTTTTAGTACTTCTTCAAAATATTACCATTTATAAGTCAATTATGCACAGTGCCGTATATCGAAAAACGTAAGCCTGATAAGCTAACAGCGGTTATACATTCAACGTTTCTTCAGCACGAGCGATGTTATACGCATATTGTTGTCCAATATGGCAGTACCAGACAATCCGTCAGCAGATGTACTGTCGTTTACTTCATCAGCAGAATCCGACGATGTCTTACGCAGTATGAATTTTACATTATAAAAATATTTTCCTTTGCCTGCATCAATCTTGGCCACATTGCAATTCTGAGCTTCCAGACGTACATCTGAAGACTTATGCATTTCCTTCATATATCTCTCAACATCTTCCCACGAAGCATTTGTTTTACCAATATATGAACTCAGCGAACTGCTTACGGTTCTCTTGACTGCTTCGTCATCATCAGCCGAAATTGCATCAAAATGTGCTCTAATACATCTCATGGCGTTTTGCTCCTCATCTGGTGTAAGCACATTCTTCTTAAGTGTATCCATCCACTTCTGCGCATCGTTATAATACCGGCCTTTCGGGAATTCCGCCATATAGGCCGTAAAAGATTCTTCGGTATTAGTGGCAAAAGCTTCTATAAAAGACAGAGAATCGAGTTTTTGGAATGCTGCATCATAAAAGAAACCATGCGAGTACTTATCCATATATCTGTTCATCGACTCTTTTGTACATTCAGAAAGAGCGGCATTCCAGTCACTTTCCTCTTCGCGTACAGCGTCAAGCATTTCCTCAGCCTCAGCAATATGAAATCCGTCAGTATAAACAGATAAATAAGCTGTCAATGCTGAATCCAAACCTGCACAATCACGCTCACTTTCACATTTTCTGACCAAATTCCAAGCCTCGGTTTCCTCTTCAAAATTATTTTGTCCCGATATATAGTAAATAGCGGCGGAAATAAGCAACGCTACAAACAGAATCACTGAAATGAAAATCCAAACAATCTTTCTTTGTCTTTTTCTGCGTATGTTTTTTCTTATATCTGCAAGCCGCGCATTTTCAGGGTCATATATAAGCCCTTCACGAATAAACTCATCAGCTTTCTCACTATTTCCTTCGTGCAATTCATTGAGCGCACTGTCTGCAAACTTATCTGCGCACATAGCAGAAATCTCAGCTCGAAGCTTCAGATTATCTTCTGAAGGATTGCTGCTTATCAGCTTGTTTACTTCAGAATAAGCTTTTTCAACATCACCGCCGGCCACCAGATTCCTGATATAATCACTACCATCTGGCTGATTTCCCCTTTTATTGTCCTGTTTGCTGTCCATTAAAGCCTTGACATCTCTAAACGTCTTATTGTTCGGATACACGGCAAGCAACTCTTCTATTCCGGCACGTGCTTCTTCAAAATGGCCATTATTATAGTCACTGACCACTTTGTTATATTTCTCTTGTACGTCCTTTACATTCTGCACAACCTTACGCTGTTCGCCGTTGTTTTCACATGTATCCGAAGGTTCCCCCGTCAATGTTTCTGAACAGCCTGCACAAGTCTTGCTGTCTCTGAGATTAGCTGTTCCGCATTTAGGACACATAATAATATTGCCCGCAATAGGGCAACCGCATTCGGGACACGTCGGAGCTTTGTCCGATACCGTATGACCGCATTCGGGACATTTTATCAATGACATATCTTATAGCTTAATATATAATGCACATATTTACAATAGGCAAAGGCTGAAGAATCCTACATCTGCGTTGTGAACACCCCTGCCTATAATCACAAAGAATCTTGTACAGCTGCATCAACCGCCAACGAATCATGTTTGGAAGCAGCAACTGTTTCATAAGAAGTTGAATCCATAGACACATCTATAGAGTCTTCTACTACAGGCTCCGGTTCTGTTATAGGTTCATCATCGAGAACTTCTGTTTCAAGACTGTTCGAACCTGCTAAAGTATCAGCATGAGTACCCTGAAAAACAGGCATTTTAGGTTTAGCCTCTTCATCAAATGCAAACAAAAGCACCAGAGCTATCAAGGAAAACGACATGAACCATATAGTAGCAGTTTTCACCAGACGTCCTCCACGTCTGCATTTTGCCCATAACAGGATATAGACAACATCTACTGCAAGCCATGCAGTACCTAGCCATGTAAAACCGAACATAAGACTCTTTATCATTATTATGACAAGGAGCGACATGCCAAGCATCAATCCGGCATCAGCTAAAGGAGAACGTACAACAGACGTTGCCCCATTTATTTTCTTTCCACAGCAAGGACATACCTTAGTATCCCCTGCTTCATACCCGCAATGCGGGCATTTACCATTTTCCATATATAATAAACAATATCTACGTACCTATACGGCACGACACATTTTAAGTCTATAGTAACATGCAAAAATAAGGAAACAAATCGAAAACTTACAGCACAGAAAGATTTTTTTAGAACATACATCATGCTTTTATATAAAAAAGCGTATGGACTTCAAAGTCCACACGCTGCATAAAAGAAGGCTAAACATTTAAAGCGTTCAATCCAAATCAATATTTACTTCACGATAAGCATACCGTCCATGAAGCTTTTAGGACATATAAGATCATAAAATTCATGCACTCCCTCAAAATACTCGCCACTGTTAATGAAATAGCTGTCACTTCTTACATATACCAACCTACCGAGTTTTCTGCAATCTACATAAAGATAAGGAGAATGAGCCCACCGGCACAGTGCGTCAAGACTGTTTTCAGGAGAAACATATTCCTTTTCTCCCTTGCGGGGCCTGTCGCTTATTATGCCCAGACAGGCATACCTCTTGCCGTACTCCTCACGCAGACGACATCCCAGAGAACGGTTCCATGGATTGACTGCTTCAGAATGATGCAATGTGGACAGACAGCCTAAAAATACAATAGGTGAAGATTCCGGAATAAGCGTTCGGACTACATCGCGGAAAAATACGTATTGCAGAGAATCCTTTGAATAGGGATTCCAGTCATCAAGAAAATAATTGTCAGGGTCTTTGAAACTGTTCAGCAGAAAATACCGAATCATACGAGTGTCCGTGCATCCAAGCATCTCATCGAACTTGTCAAGATTGGATGTTATATAATCAGCTCCATACTGATAGAGAATATTTACGTCGGCTCGCATCTCATCGGTAAGTATATTTATCAGAGAATCCAATTCATCACATTCTGCCGATTTGAAAGCCGTCTGCAGGAAAGTGGTACAACCTAACGTTCTTGCATCAGGAAGTGAATATTCCCTAACCGACCACTGCTGACGGACCGGAATATTCAATCCCAAAATACGAACTTTGTCCTCACGTCCGGCATTGAAACCTTTTATCCATTCTATAAGGTTCAAGAAAACTGTGTCGTTTCTGAACAGCTCTATCATGGAACGTGTGAAATCTTCATCACCTGAAACATAGCGATTGAGGTACAACCCTTCTACAACCGAAAACTCTGCGACTACAATACGGCATCCACCCTCAGCAATCTGCCTCTTCAAAATTTCGGCGACGGCAACCGGCAGACTGCTGTCTTCAAACATGCCGAAACCAATGCCGAGCACATCTGCATCAAGCACATTCATATCGTCAAAGCCGTCTTTACCAGAGAGTTCTAAAGGCAAGGATTTGTTGAGAATCTTCATGTCCATCTTTGGAATACACACAGCCTCCGCATTGTTGAGAACATGTCCACCACACGCAATTTCAAGCTTTTCAATAAACATACACCGTGTTGACATGTCAGGGAAATGTTCGTACTCTTTACCATTTCCAATAATCCTGACATCAAGTACACGTGCCTTAGGTGCATCAAGCGAGACTGAAGTACTAACAAATCCGCCTCCACACTGCAACTTTACAGAATCTACGTATACAGCACCTGATTCCGGATCCGAAGCATAAACATACATTACCGCCCACTGCATATAATCGCACATATAGCTCAGTGAAACCTCCAATTCTCCTTGCAGACGTTCTGGCAAAACAATTGGATTATCTGTACCAAAATCTATATACGTCGTGGTCAGATTATGGTAATTCAACCTGAGACATTTTTTGCCGTCGACATCGGCTGTTCCTACACTAACACTTCCTCCAGATTTATACCTGAAGTTGCTCCATCCTATAGCCTTGCCATCTTCAACACGGGAAAAATCAAGATTATACACTTCCTGATACGTCTGGCAATACGCTTCTGAACACCATATCAAAAGGAAGCATAACATTGAAACAATTTTTGGAGAACTAAATTTCATACAAGCCATTATCATTTATATGTCATTAAAATATGTTTTTTCACGAATACGATATGATAAAAATCGCCGTATCTGCAACAAACAATACATCAACAATATACAGTGCGCTAAGGAATTTCACCACTATGCATCAGTCTGCTTTAAACCTCTTGTCATATAGATAAAGCACACCGTCATTAAAGTACTTGTAGGCAATTTCCATTATCTCCGTCAAATCCTTATAACCTTCTTTTTCTAACCTGCCACGCATACGCATCAATTCTTGCTCATGAGATACAAAGCCATCTTCCTTGCTGTGCAGCGACGACCAGTAGAACTGCCAGAAACGCATCTGATCACCAGGCAAAGCATCAGCCAAAAGCATGAATACTATAGGAAGAACATCCTTGTTTGACGAGATCTCTTTTGTACTCCGGACACATGAACAGCATTCGAGCCGTTGATGAAGCATATTTCGGAATGCTTCTGGAAGTCCGGCTTCAAGGTCAGCTCCGCTTGCTAACATGAGAAGTTTTATGCAGTAGGCAGTGTCATTGACAGCCGTAAGACTGCCGAAACGTTCAATATAACGTTCGGTATCACGTCCGCCAAGATCAATATAATCAAAAATGCAAAGAAAGTCTGTCCATTCTTCAGGAAAAGCCCGAAGGAAAGCCTGTTGCGCAGAAGCAGAACTGTCTGACTGAAGTCTGACATAGGCTGCGCTGAGTTCTTCAGCACGTTTTTTCATATATGGGGATTGTGCAAATGCATCAACGGCTGTAATGCAAAACACACAAATTGCAACTACTATAATCTTCATATCCATTTTTTATAAAATTATGCAACAAACTGCTGAACTATCAAAACTACTTGACAGATGCTGGAAAAACAAACCTATCGGTTGACAAGAACATTACGCCTCCATTAAAATACCGATATGCAGTTTCCATTGTTTCTATCAAATCGGCATATCCTTCCTTTTCCAAAAGAATGCGCATACGCCGACTTTCCGCCTTATATTCTGTATTTGGAGAACCGCCGTCTTCATAAAAATACATCGATGACCAGTAAAACTGCCAGAAACGCATCTGATCGCTTGGAAGAGCTTTGGAGAGCAGATAAAAAACTATACGCAGTCTTTTGCCTGCTGACATATCAGAAACCAGTTCATTCTCCCAATACATAATGCTTTCCATCTGAGAATGGAGAACGCCTTGGAAGTAATTAGGTGCATCCGCATCGTAATCCGCACCGCTTGACAGCATGAGAAGCTTTATGCAGTAGGCTGTGTCATTGACGGCAGGCAAGTGTCCAAAAGCATTTATGCAATCCATGCAATCCCATCCTCCAGAACCTCCCTGATTGAGATAATCCGAAACGCGGACGAAATCCGTCCACGTTTCAGGAAAAGCCTCGAAAAAAGCATTCTGGGCTGAAGCAGAACTATCCGACTTCAGAGCTTCCCATGTACGCGCAAGATCATACGCTTTTCTTCTTGTATATTCAGATTGAGCTTCTGCATCAACTGACAGCCAACAAAACACAAATAATATGAGTAATTTCACCTTGTTTATCATAATAGTCAAAATTTCAAATCGTCATAAATTTATTCTGCAATAAAGCCTACATGCATGCAAAGCAAATTGCTACGACTAACTCTTACTGCAATTACCGCTATCCGTTACTCTCTGTCATAAACGCCACTTTTTCTGTTCATCTTCTCATCTTCTGGAGACATCCGACGATCTATCCTGCGTATGCTGTCAAGACTTGTGCGAACGAAAAGCATGTCGCCACAAAAAGAATCAAAATCGTCATAAGAATGCTGCATCTTGACATGTACCTCCTTCATTACTATCGTATCACCGCTGATATATCCACTACATGGGACTACAGCATAGGCCGAGCTCGGATCCTGAGCCCAGTCATGCCAACCACGCTCCTTGGCTTCTGCCGATGTGTGGATGTCTACATCAACAGGATTGCTGAAGAAGCGCTCACCACGGGAGTCAAGGATGAAGAAGATCGAGTCCTCACATATGTGGACATCCTTGAGACCTATGACATAATGGCCGGGATAGTATCCCTCACGGGCACCTTGGAACTCATCTGATGTTCCCCACATGCAACCGGATACGGAATCACCCCTGTAGACCAATTCTATGATGCGGTCTTCCCATGCATTGCCACTGCCTTGGTTTTCCTTGACGTGGTCATACAAGTAATAAACAACAGAATCTGAATCAATCGTCTGAGCAACGGTTGATGACGATACAAAGAATAGGAAACTGCAAAACAAGATTTTAAAATCTATATACTTCATGGTTACGGTATTTCTATATGTATACATCCGTTTTTATCTTCTTTGAAAAATTGTTTAACTATACCATTGAACTTAAGACTACCTGTACCATGATCAACACCGAGGTTACTTCCTTCAAAAGGACAGCTTTGGGGTATTCACGGCCATAATGTTCTACACATTGTAGTCCTATAATAATGATAATATATCATTTGATATTTATCTATTTTTTAATGTCGTATCATTTGAAAGCTCGCAAAACGACAGTTCTTCTTTTTTAAACACCGTTTCTCTCATGTCATTTATCCACAACGAATCCCTCGAGGAGCCGACAAAAGACAGCATATCATCCAACGCACGGTTATAAGCATCCATTCCATACAGAATCTGCACAATATAAGCCCTATTAACCATGTCACTGATATTTGGATTGGCAGCAATAAGCGAGTCATAAATACTACAGGACTTGGTGTAGGCGGTGCGTGCCAAAAGACTGTCGCCCTGCATATCATACACCCACCCTTCAACAAAATAAAGCTGCGGATCATCGGGATACTCTGCAATCAAAGAATCTATACTAGGGAGTACATGCTCAAAATCTCTATTATTGAGCATCGGTGTCAAACTTAATTTGACACTGTCACGCTTATGAATCTCCATTAGCCTCTCTGCGGATATTTCCTTTTTTGCATTTTGCTTACATGACTGCATTGCTGGAATCAGGAAACACAATAATATAAAGGCTATTCTATATACTTTTGACATCATTGAAGTTCTTTTACAAGTTTCTTTTATATTGCCACCAAGATTGCTGCCTGTATCAGGATTAATGCCGGAGCCGTTCCATGAATCAGAGTCTGAAGAACAGCCATGACCTGAATGCCATATCTCAATTTCAGGCAATGAAACAGGGCCATAATCGCCATCATCTTGAAACATTCTGAAATTTTGAGACTCGGGATTCTCGCTTCTAACTCTTGAAGAATCAAGACTGTACTTCTTTAGTTCTTTCATAAGACATTTTCCATTCAATAGTCAAAATTTCAAATCATCATAAATTTATTCTGCAATGAAGCCTACAAATATATTATTTTACGATGATCATACCATCCATAAAATGTTCGGGGCAAATCACATCATATAATTCCTCTGCTCCACTGATATACCTACCTGCAGTAAGGAAATAGCTATCATTTCTGACGCATACAAGACCGCCGATTCGGGTACAGTCAACATACACCATAGGGAAAGAAGACATCTGGCAGAGTGCATCCATACTGAAAGAAGGAGCTGTATATCCGCTACGTCCCTGCATTGGCATATCACTGATGATGCCGATGCAGGAATATCTTGAGCCATATCTATCACGCAGACGACACCCCAAAGAACGGTTCCACAGTCTTGACACTTCAGAATGGTGAAGAGTCGACAAACCACCGGCAAACACAATGCCGTTCGAATCGGTCAACAAAGGTTCTATCACGCTCAAGAACATGTCATACTGGAGAGAATCCTTGGTATGTGGATTCCAGTCAAAATCATAATATACCATTTCCTGCCCTTTCATACAGTTGCGTAGGTAATAATGCAATATACGGGCATCATCTCCCATAATTTTATCAAAACGAGCCATGTTGGTCTCCATATAATTGGCTGCATAGGAATAAGCCACATCCGGATCGACAAACATTATCTCAACATCTGATAACCTTATGAGCGAATCTATATCGGCATACCGCCGCGGTTTATTCAACGTCTGCAGATATTCTTCCCAACCTATGCTCTGTCCCGCGTTCCAGCGTATATGTCCTGTCAGAAAATTAATTCCAAATATACGAACCTTGTCATTGCGGTCAGAATTGAACTCCTTTATCCATCTCATCAAATCCAAGAACAAGCTGTCTGTGCCAATATCTGAAAAGCATGTCAAGTTGAAACGTGGATCACCAGAAACATACCTGTTGAGAATGAGTCCATCGAACAATGGAATCTCTGCAACAACTGCACGGCATCCGCCTTCTGATATTTGATTCTTTATCACACCGATTACAGCATCAGAAACCACCCCGCCACATTTATTGTTGAATCCGACACCAAGAACATGCGAGTTCGCGCAAGCAAAGCCAACTGTCAAGCCATCTGTTGACAAGGTAACAGGCACAGCTCCATTGAGCATATCAGCATTTACGTCAGCGGTACGCTTCGCCTGAACATTTCTCAGTGAACGTCCACCTATGCATATGTCCAAACTATCCAAATAAATGCTCGGACAAAGCTCAGCAGGATAATCCCTACGGTCAATTCCGAAACCACTTATTCCTATTACTAGCACACGACCGCCGGATACATTGACAGATGTACGCGCGAAACCTGGCCCCAAATACATCTGTGCAGAATCACAGAACACTGTGTTCTTCTCAGGATCAGCAGAATGAACATAAAACAGGCCGTTCACAAGACATTCTGTGCTGTAGGTCAAAGTCACTTCGACATTGCCTTCCATACCATTGGGGATTATGACCGGAGACTTCAAACGAAGTTCGAAGCGGGTTGTATCGGAAAACTCTCTTATTTTCCTTTTAACCCACAGACATTCACGCCCCTCACGTTCTATCTTGCTTGACATCAAAGTACAGTCTTCACAGCTGTTCAACAGACACTCTATCCATCCTTCTAAAGGAATGCCACCACGCGAGAAATCCATATTGTATTGCTCCCCATATGTCTGTGAGCAAGATATATCAATGTTTAAAAGAAGTATTATAAATAATACACAGACACGAATATTTTTCATTTTTTAGTTCTAAAGGTGTAATTGCCGTTGGAAATATATCCTGTTGTTTTCACATTATTTTCACCACTGTTGCCATGAGTTATCTGAAAACTTCCAGAAGAATTCACAGCTGTCACAATGCCTACATGACTTCCTTTTGGGAAAAATGCGAGATCGCCTACTTGCGGTTTGGTCGTTGGTTTTCCCCATGTTCTCCAATCTGCAACACGTGTAGTATTTATCCGACCTTCTATCTGCGCTTCTCTAAAAACCATTGAGACAAATGCCGCACACCAAGCAGTACTTATTGGTAGGTTCATCATAACCAGCATCTCTAAGCCACTGTTTTATCAATTCGATATTATCCCTTTCATTTATTCCAAGATATTTTAAAGCTACAGTAGAGATACGCTTTCTCTCAGCACTTGTAAAACCTGTATTTGTACCTCCACTTGAACTGCCTCCACCGGTATGGTTTCCACCTGTACTGCTTCCACCTGTACCGCCTCCGCCGGTATTGCCTCCGCCGGTATTGCCTCCTGTACCGGGATTAATACCTGGGTCGCTTCCACCCCAAGGATCACTCGGATATGACCCCCATGGGTCGCTCCATGAATCAGAGTCTGAAGAACTGCCATGACCGATATTCCACATTTATCATTCCCCCCTAAAAGTCGGTTTTGCATTCCACTTTGTTTATGACTCTTTACGCTTTCATAGCTAACATTCTCCGCTTGAATGCCACTGCAATGTTCCTGCGTGCAAAGTCGTTCAGTCCACGGAATGTTGTGCGCTTCTTCAGCTCTTCCAGTGGCATGACAAGCAACAGTTTTGCCAGGCATTCATCGGCAAAAGAGTTTGACACCACATCCACGCCCTCAAAATCAAGCACCACCTTTTCTTCAGTCTGAATCATGGGGAGCAACATATTACGAACTTTTTCGCCAAGCATCCGCGTGCCGAGATTCTCCCCGATTGTCACAAACTTAAATATAGCCATATATACCTCCTTACTTCAAATTTTACCATAAATCATCCATGTCATCCGTATCAAGAAACTCATCATTGAACTCAGAAACAGCATCTGTTCTGTCCTCCAAAACCTTGTTAGGGTCAATATCCTTATCGGAAAAGAGCTCGAAATAGATGACCGTACCTTGCCAGAATTCGGTTTCCTCTATTCGTTCATCCACTCCGTCGGAAATTAAGATATGACTACCTGAATGTAGTTTCAGCATAATACCTGCCTGACGTATCAAGCAAGCGGTGGAATACAGTCCAAAGCCCATACCTTTTCCGTCGGTCACCTTGTCAAGCATACATTGGGTGAGAGCCTCAGCTTCCGTCAGGTTGCGATACACCTTATTTTCCGTCAGTGAACGATGTATACCGATGCCGTCGTCAACCACCATGATTTGTATCTTCGCCTTTTTGGAATCGTAACGCATCACTACAATACCACACGCTTTCATGGAATGTGTCAGAACATTATCCAATATCTCATAGAAACAATAACTCAATGTTTGCAATATGCCCAATTCTATGTCAGGCTACATTTTCAGCGTATTTACAATATCCTTGTAGACTGCATGTATGCTTTCACTGTCGAACATTTCTATGACTGGCAATGCACCTTTTTCACCCAAATACCGTTTCAGCAGACCGTCTATGTTCATTTGCAATTTTATTGATATAATATTGTCTTGAGCAAAGATATATGTTTTCTTTGATATAAAGCCACATGACAGCGATAGTTTTCATCGAGTGTGTCAGAGGCAAATAAGCCTTATACATGACGATACAAAACCAACTTCACTTATTTATCAGACGCAGTCAGCAGACGAACGCCAAATACCCCTCCTGCAGTATGCCCTGGTCGGCTTTGGAAGGAAACCGTTACCTTCGATTTGCCTTTCAGCATCTCAGCAGGAATAGGATATTCCACATTTATCATTTCCTTTTTATTCCACTTTCCCGCCAGATTCTCCTCAACAAGCTTCTTTCCGTCTATCAAGATGTCAAATGTGCGCTGTCCGCTCTCGTTGCCCCAATAGCGTACCATCAACTTCAACGAAGTTTTCCCTTCAGTAGAAAGTTCATACTGGAAAAAACCGCCGTCGCGTGCATCGCGCCATGTCTCTTCCATGAAATTGCCGGTAAACGACTTTTCACGCTTCATGCTATGGTCAACCTCCGGCTGCTGTTCACCAGGTGCAACGGCATCAACCGTACGTTTGTCAAGTTCCAGCTTAGCCTGTTCTTTCTTGACCATTTCATTACGCATACGTTCATATTCCTCATTTCCCATAGACAGCCAATACATCATATATCTGCAGTCGTGAATACGGGAAAAAGGCTCGATAACCAAATCTGGTTCCGGCTCTCCTCTCAACGTGAACAGTCCCGGAACGGTAAAACACATTGGACGACCATCCACAGGACGCATGTTTTCAAGTTTATTGATTATGTCTTCACGACTTCCAATTATCAGAGGAGTATCGAAAACAGAAACAAGAGGCCCGTGAGCAATATGTCCCCATCGTCCGTCATCGGCCACCAATCCTTCGAGATTGTCTGTGCCCACACGTGCACCCATAAGTATAGGGCCTCGCATGATGGCAACATATTCAGGAACGTTAGGAAGTTCCTCAACCGTCACTTTCATTGGCAATGTCAAGTCTATAATATCACCGTCTTTCCACTTTCGTTCAATCACTATATATTCTGATGGATTTGTTCCTGCGGCATAATCGTGTCCACGGCAAACAGCCTTCATCCCTCCTGTCTCGCTCCACCACGGATGGCGTATCAGCAATGTGGCCTTCACAGGTTTATCTGTATGAACTACCAATCGGCTTCTTTCCTCATCAGGAAATTGCGTTTCCTGTCTCAACGTAATGCCTTTCTCTTTCCAATCCAACTCCGAAGCCACAAAAAGATTGACATATAGACTATCGCCGGTGTGGGTATAAATAAACTCACCATATTTGCCGTGGTTCTCCATACCTGTGCCGACACAACACCACATGGCACTGTTTGGAGAAGAATACACACGATAGTGAGCCGGACGTGCCGATGTGAAATACACATATCCTCCATGCTGCGGATGCTGAGTTGAAAGAATATGGTTGAACATTGCTCTTTCGTAGAAATCGGCATACGAAGCAAGCGGATTCATTCTGAACAGCCCTTCCGTCAACTTGAGCATGTTATTGGTGTTGCACGATTCCGGTCCTTCCCTATCCTCAACATAGCTTTTGCAGTCGGACGCTGGTGCAAAATGTTCACGCCTACTGTTTCCGCCCAAAGCAAGAGTACGTGT
>ULWY01050701.1_pt1 | contig 18039 bp, 16 predicted proteins | sample 1960761 | NCBI WGS metagenome assembly ULWY01 (sample SAMEA4835824, study PRJEB28245) | human gut metagenome | biome: gut microbiome; material: fecal sample | place: Denmark | collected 2008 | reverse complement strand
TGATTTCGAGCTTCCCGTTTTTGTTTTTCCATATCCCCGCCGCATCACCGTCGATGAGCAATGGCGGCATAACGATACCTGCAAGATTGAATACGCCGCGAAGATATTCGGGCTTTAAATAGATACTTTCCTTTTTCTGATATCCGAGCATAAGCTGGTCAAATCCCGCAAGGAAAATGCAATGCGGAATGTCCCCATCGTATGTTTTCCCGTTCGGTATGTAATAATATGTCCTGCCGCCGAAGTCAAACGACTCGACAGGCAAATTCCGAATCCAATTCTTGACCTCCGCCTGCTTTGCGCCCGTAAAATACATCGCGTCGTGTATCGTCGCGGGGCCGATATTCGTAAAATACCGCCGCGCTATCTCAAATTTTGCTTCTTCCTCGGGAATCGGAGAAAACTCGGGCGAGGCGATATACTGCTTTTTCTCCTGCACGGTGTAGTTCATAAAACCACGCACGCAAAGCTCGCGTATACCGCCGCCCCATGACTCAAACATACAATCCTCTTCGATTTTTGTCATCCCGTTTGCACGGCAAAGCTCCTTCAGCTCGTCGCGCGTGTATGCCCTCTCCGAAACCGCCGCAAGAATGATATCCGCAAGACATTTCTGCCGTTCGGGTGTCAAAGCCCAGCACGGGCGCTGATTTTTCATATAGGAATATCCCTGCCATTCGTTTTTGCGGTAATCCGCCCCGTTATTGCACCGGATAAACAGCGGCAGGTCGCTTTCGGCAAACACATGAACCGTGCCGCGCACAGACCAGTTTTTCACAAGCCCATCGGCTACGGTCTGCTCGTCATAGTCGTTTGTACGGATTTTCAGTGAGTGCAAAGCGTTTGTCATAAACTGCGCTTGCACGCCGCAAAGGTCGCGCATCACGGTCAGCTTGTCCGCGGGCGCGAGCAGATATTGATTTGTCAGCTGACGGATTTTCAGTTCTTCAAGCGTCATATTTTTCTCCTTTCAGTCAAAAAAGCAAAGCGCTTTCAGCAGCACTGCAAAGAAAAATGTATTTTATCAAATTTTCTCGCCGCGAGATCGTCTTTTCTGATATAGAAATAAAGCATGCCGCAATCGCCGAACATCCATTCAAAATCGCCTTTTGTAACGGTGGAAAGCTGAAGAAGCAGCGTCCAGTCGCCCGCGTGCTTTTCGATATCCGCTTTCACTTCATCCGGCGTATTTTCGTAGCTTTCCGCATCGCCGCAATAAAGTCCGCGGCTGACGCGTTCACATTCGGTCAGCATTTCGCCCTGTATCGTATCGGCATATCCGAGAAGCTTATGATTTTCCGCGTCGCGATCTGCATCGACACCGAGCTTTTCAAGTTCATCGTCATAATCATCCCAATCACAATCAAGATCACTGTAATTTTCAAATTCTTCAAAACTCGGGTAGGATTTTTGCAATTCGAATTCCACCGCGATTTCCGGAATCGTGTACTCCTCCTCAAGAGCGTCCGGCAGATCGAGCGGTACAAATCCATCGGTATTTTCAAAGTAAAATACTCTTGCCGCGCCATTATCCGCGGGATCAAAGCCCCATGCTGATGACGCGCATTCATAGAAGAAATAAAGCATACCGCGCCCCGGCAATACGTTATCCTTGTCATACGGCTTTACCTGCGCGAGGTTGATCTGGCAAAAGGAAGACAGCGGTCGTGTGATGCCGTCATCCGCGCTCTTGAATGTCGGCCATTCAAAATCCGCAGGAAGATACGGCTTGCCGCCGAGTTTACAATCATCAGGCGACTCAACCTTTTTGTTCTCCATTGTTTTCATTATAATCTCGTTTTTCTCCAGCGGCTTAATCACCTCGCAAAGATTTTTCGGTATTGCCGGAGTTTTTTTCTTAAACTTATCAAAAACAGACATATTTTTTCTCCTTCCTATTTTTACAAATCAAACAAGCTGAGCTGTTCATTTTTCACGGGATACTCCCGCAGATATGCAAAAATCTCATCCGGCGAGGTCATCACGCCGGCTTTCCGACAGCGATCGGTGAATACCTTCCACAGTGCCGCAGAATTTTCTGAGGCACACTCATAAGAATCCCCGAAACGGCGGATATAGCGCTCCTTCATTCCCGGAAAATGCTCGTCCAGCTTGCGATAAAAATATTCCCGATTGCCCGCGCGCAGCGTTACGCCGAAGCCGAAATTAATGATGCCTTTCACGCCCGCGTCAAAGCAATAGTCGAGAATTCCATTCAGATTTTCCGTCGTGTCATTGATATACGGCAGAATCGGACAAAGCCACACAACCGTCGGAATCCCGCACTGCTGAAATTCTTTCAACACCTCATAGCGCCTGTGCGTGGTGCAGACATTCGGCTCTATGATGCGGCAAAGATTCTCGTTCGCCGTGGTCAGCGTCACTTGCACGACCGCCTTGGAGTGGCGGTTGATCTGTTCGTAAAGGTCGATGTCACGCAGGATGCGGTCGGATTTCGTGATGACCGTCACACCGCAGTTGTACTTATCGACAACCTCCAACGCACGGCGGGTCAACTCAAGTTTTTCTTCGCAGTGCATATACGGATCGCACATCGAACCTGTGCCGATCATGCACGGTTTGCGCTTGCGCCGGAGTGCATCCTCCAACAGTTCGATCGCGTTGCTTTTGACTGCGATGTCCTCAAATTCGTGATCCATCCCGTAGCAGTCCGAACGGCTGTCGCAGTAAATGCACCAGTGCGTGCACCCACGATAGAGATTCATGCCGTTTTTCGCGGACAGAATGGTTTTCGCTTCTATGTTGCGCATCAGACGATATCTTTGATAACCTTCAGCGCCACGCCCTGAATCGTCAGCTCTTTCGGGTGAATGACGCGCTGTTTTTCGGTGTAGCTGCTGTTTTCGGCATACAGTACGGGCTTGCCGTTCTCGTAATGCAGGCGCTTGAGGGTGTTTCCTTCTTCCGTAAGCGCGACGATCACCTGCCCGTCATTTGCGACATTTGTTTTCTTGACCAGCACAAGGTCGCCCGCATGAACGCCGATGTCCGCCATGGAATCGCCGTATGCTTCCAGCAGAAAGCATTCACCGTCAAGCCATTCTTCCGGGACGGCAAGATATCTTGAAATATGCTCCTCCTGCTCGTCGGGCGTGCCGCACACAATCATTCCGACCACGGGAATGCGGCGGGACATCACGTGCATTTTCTTCTGCAAGGGCGTTTCCAGCGTGTTTTTCCCCGAATAGGAAATGATGCCGCGCTTTTCAAGCTCTAAGATATGCCGATATGCGGTCGACTTAACCATGCCCATATATTCCATGATATCTGCAAGGCTCGGGGACTCCCCATTGTTGTCCCGTGCATACTGCTTGATAAACTCCGCGAGCTTTTGCAGTTTTTCTTCACTCATGACTCTCATAAACGCACCTCTGATATTTTCAGAACTCATTGTTCTGTTATTATACCATGGCAATGACGCGTTGTCAATATGTTTACAGAACTTTTTGTTTCGCTATGGCTTTTCTTTGTTTTCTGCGGCGCAGTTTCTGATGCCCCACATTGCTTCCAAAACGGCCACACGCGCGATTTATATGTTTGCTTATAAATTGCCCTTCGCTTGCATCCAAAAGCGAAAGCGGGGCTGACAGTCCCGCTAACGCCGTTCCTTATTCAGTTATGCCGCATGGCTTTCTTGACTTCTTCGAGAATGCGAAGAATGCTCAACATTTCGTCATTCGTGCAGTCGGCGAGCAACTCTCCGATTTTCTCGTTTGCCACGGCGTATGTGCCGGGTGTGTTTGCCCGAAGAATCCAGTCGGTTGCCACATCGAGCGCCTCTGCAATGCGGATAAGTGTAGACAGTCCTGGCGTTTTCTTGCCGAGCTCAATGTTTGACAGATGCACCACCGAAATGTCCGCTTTTTCCGCCAGCTCTCCTTGTGTAAGCCCGACTTCGCGGCGCAGGTCGGCAATGCGCCTGCCGATGGCGGAGGGACTGCAGTTTCTATTCATTGCTTTTCACCCCTTCGCCTGTAACACAAACGGAGACTGCACCTCCGGGTTTGTCCCCGGGAATACAGTCTCCGTTCTTTTCATTTGCCTTGCCGCAACATATTCTTTTGTCGTAATCCGTGCCATGTGCGCACCTCCTTTGTAAGCACACACAATACCACAAAGGCGGCGGGAAGTCCAGCGAAAACGGGAAAGTTAGCAATTAAGTATCCATCGTCTTGCAGACTATATCAAAACCCCGTTACAATGATCCACCTCGTGCTGAATGATCTGCGCCGTCCAGCCGGTATAGGTTTTCAACCTTGTCTGCATCTCCACGGTTTGGTACTGCACCTTGATGGTTTTATACCGCTTGCACTTGCGGGGATCTCCGAGAAGCGACAGACAGCCTTCTTCAGTGTCATACGCATCATCCTTTTTGATGATTTCGGGATTGAGCATCACGGTGTATACCGGAGTCCGTCCGCTCTCATCAAGAAACGCGATGATGCGTTTTTTCACGCCGATCATATTCGCCGCCATACCGACACAGGTTTCTTTGTGCGCCATCAATGTGTCGAGCAGGTCCTGTGCGATGGGTAAATCTTCTTTCGTCGCAATCTCCGACTTCCCGGCTAGGAAAATCGGATCGTGCATCAGTTCTTTCATCATTTGCTCAAAGCCCTTTATAGTATTTTTTAATCAAAGCTGCCATCATCTTACGGCGCTCAAGCAAGAAATCTTCATAGGAGGAAACATCCATTTTATCAACATTACTAGGAATACAGTTTTCGGAAAGGTTGGCTGCAAGCAATTCAGCATCGGAGATGTTGCAGAGGCCAATTTTTGTATAGCACCGACTTCGCGCCCTTGCAAAATATACGCCTAGCATTATTGCTGATCGGTTTATTCACCTGACATTAAAGTCTCTTGTTCAATTTATCAAATTTTGATAGTAACATCTCTGTTTTACAATTCTATCCTTGATATATCAAGTCAAATATGATATAATGAAATAAATCAATAATCATATGCCCGTCAAAAAAGGGAGGACAACATGAATACAACAATGTTAAAAATAGATGAAGCTATTCTAGAAAGCAATAAAATAATTTGCCGTCAAATCAGTCGTTTGGGAACCTATACACGAGGCGAGGTATCTCAAGAAGTCCTAGAATCGTTGCGTCATTTTGTAGAGCATATCATTCTCAAAGAATACGCTAATGGCCGTGATATAGAAGACACTCAAGAAAATATAAAAGCCGCAGTTAAGTTTGCTAAAAACAAACCGCAACTAATACACATATCTAGATTTCACCACTTCCTTCAAGTCTCATCGTCTCATCGTGTGCTCAAAGAACATAATGCCGAGAGGCTCATGTTGAAATACTACGAATATTTGTTCCGAATTAAAAAATTTTTATATAACAAATATTCTATGATTGTACTTGAAAATCTAGATCAATTTCCTTTAGACACCAATGCCGAGCTCACAGAATACTATGCAAAAATTGCAACCGTAGTCGATAAATATAATGCTCCTGTTCATGGTGGTTTCCGTTACGATCGGTTTTATGTTCAAAAGATAAAACCGTTCTTTGTCAACAACAAAATATACTACGAAGTGGCTTTTATCCCAGCAAACGACAATGCAAGCAAAACTGATAGTATCATTGCTTTTACAGACATGGAAATTACGAGTTACTATGCAGTTAAATTTGCCATTGCCGATAATAGTATTGAGATTTTTGATCAACGCATGCCCATCCGTGTTATTGTAGATTGGGAAGTTAATATTCGCCCCTGCGAGTTGAAGAATTTCAGTAGGATTGTTGATAATTCATCAAGAGATTATGGTTCAGCGGAACAACGCAACATTAGTCTATTCTTGACTAAAACGGGGCTTAGTTTATCAGAAGTCATAATGTTCTCTGATGAGGCATTTGCTAAATTAAGAAATCAAATAGTTCCTGCAACAAAAGCAATCCACTTTTTTGATTGCCTTGAAAAATGCCGCGATATAATTAAGCAAAACGCTCCCGGAAGCAACATATTGAGATATTTGTTGCACCATTTAACAAATCGCGTATTAAGAAGACAATATAAGGACAATTGGCGCTTTGATCGTTTTGAAAACAGGTCTGTGCATGTAGGAAAAAACAGCAATCTTTCTGATCTCTATTTAGACGACAAATGTATTCCGTTTGACGAAATGCCTTTCTGTTCCGGATTAAAAAATCATGTTCCTAGCCTATCAGATTTGTTGGATTGTCTTGATGTACGAGGACGCGAACACGAGCTTTTGGCTTGGGTCATTCAGAATAACACCGAGAGAGAAAATATTTTATTTACCCCACTCGAAAAAACAGAAGACGGCAAATATAAACTTGACAACTTTGATGACATAGAAACCTTAGTTGACACCTACAATCAGAAGTTATACCATTCGGAAAAACAACAACTTCGCAGAATGGTTATAAAACACGACCATCTTTTCATCGAACATTATAAGGATGATACCGTTTCTATAATTAAAACGATAAAGAGACTCACTCAAAATGGCATAGATAATTACACCAACATGGCCAACTACTGGATGCAAACGACCAATCAAGTAAATAGTGATGAGAAAAAAACTGCTCTACTCAACATGTTTTCTCACTCTAAAGTTGCTCTCATATATGGCTCTGCCGGTACCGGAAAATCATACTTGATTAATCATATATCGAACATGTTTGCGAGCAAATCAAGGCTTTATTTAGCTCAAACCAATCCCGCCGTGAACAATATGAGAAGAAAAGTTACTGCATCAGCAAACAGTACCTTTATGACTATATCAAAGTTCACAAGCAACAAATATAATGGTAAGACGACCTTTGATATATTAGTAATTGATGAGTGTAGTACAGTTAATAATCAAGACATGAGAAAAGTCCTTGAGCGAGCAAGCTTCGAGTTGCTCGTATTGGTTGGCGACACCTACCAGATCGAATCAATAGAGTTTGGGAATTGGTTTGATGCAGCACGCTTCTTTCTTCCTCAAACTGCGATATGTGAACTCACCACACCTTACAGAAGCGATTCCGCTGCTCTATTGAATGTTTGGAACGATGTCAGAAAAATGAATGGAGATATTTATTATCTTCTTCAGACTTATGGTTACTCTACCGATTTGGATAAATCAATATTTGCTCCTGCTGGAGATGGAGAGGTTATTTTATGCCTCAATTATGGCGGTCTGTATGGCATAAACAATATCAACCATTTTCTGCAAGAAAGCAATTCTGGCAAAGCAATATGGCGAGGAATCCAACGTTATAAAGTAGGCGATCCTATCTTATTCAACGATGCGTCGGACAAGTTTTTCACTCGTGCAGAAGATCAAATTCCCGTAATTCATAACAATATGACCGGCCGCATTGTTGATTTACTTTTGCTGGACGAGGGGAAAGCTACAGAAGGAATACAGTTTGATATTGAAATAGATCGACCACTCATAGACATGGATACGAAGGATATGGATTTTACCATAGTTGGATCTGCAGCTAATGGAAACTCTATTATTCGTTTTATCGTCAACAAAAACAAAACTACAGACGAAGATGACGAAGGCCCTTCGAAAGCTATCGTTCCCTTCCAAATTGCCTATGCAGTATCTATTCATAAGGCTCAAGGTCTTGAATATAATCATGTCAAAATCATCATAACAGATGAAATCGATGAGTTAATTACTCATAGTATCTTCTATACAGCTATTACGCGAGCAAGGGAGTCATTAAAAATATACTGGACCCAGCCAGTTGAAGAAAAAGTATTAGCTCAAATTAAGCCACAAGATCATCAAAAAGATGTGGCTCTGTTAAGACAAGAAATCAATTAATCGAGTGGCAAGTTACACCGTTAAGACCATCGGTACACGGCGATTCAATCGTAAAGAATATATAAAGTTGTATGTTTCGGATATGTCACGATACACTTGAATAAGACTGCGTTTTTCGTTGGTTGCCCACCTCGCCAATAAAGGAGTGTATACAACTCGATTATCCATGCCTTTTTCGCTAGTTACGATATGCGCGTCGTCGACAATAATTTTGTCTATTGTGCCATCAGTAACTGATGTTCAAGTCCTTCAAAGACAGCATATCTTTGACCACGTCCATCCCGTATTGAGTGTTGATGTTCGGCGTGTGTTTGGATATCTTGTCTAAGTAATGTTATAAGTACTTTCTCGGCGATATCATAGACGGTACAGGCTTCACACTCCTTCGTTACTGTAATTTCCCACATTCACCATGCAGACCATAGTTGAGAGAAATCATTTGCTTTTCTGCGAAAATCCCATACTACTTGAGTAGCGTCCGCAGTCGGCACATTCAAGTAATCCGGAGAAAAGATATGGAGTTAATTGACACACACCTTTTCCATATAGCAATCTAAAAACTCTTGCGTTACTCCGTGCAAATTTCTGTGTGTGCAAATGTAGTACAATTCTTCAACAGACGAATAGGAAAAGTATCTTGCATCAAGAGAAAGAAACTGTTGTCTGTTAGCTTCTTCAACTACTTTCTCACGATCGTTATCAGGAGCTACAATAACATATCGAGTATTAAATGCAGGCATCGCATCCTGCAATCCCTTCATTCTTGTTAAACCAGATGTTACCCCGGTCGTATGTTCGACTTCCATAACAGCAGGCATAAAACGGTGATTTTGAAACCAAATGCAATCTATGAAGCGAGCAGATGGTTCGGCTCCGGGAAATGCAGAAATAATATTCTCACTTCCTAATGCAGGTATGATCCCTGGCTGTTCAATCAACGGCTTGTCCTTGTAGATTATACCTTTGTCATTTTGGGCAATCCATGTTCTATAGCCCAACTGCAAACCGATCAAATACAATGCAATCTGTATTTGCGTGTGACGGCGTATAACCTCGATATTCATATCGCCCCCTACTGTCATATTGTCAGGCAAAACAAGATTGTCGTATGTTACAGATTGCAAGGGTATCTCGGAAATAGCCATATTGGGAACCTGTTTTTCAGTAAGAACGCCTTGTTCATGAGGTTCATCCGGTAACCAAATCAAATGTTTATGACCATGCTCTATTGAAGAGTGTCCATCTATATCTTTGATTCTGCCAGGATAGCAAAAATAGAATTCAGGTGTTAACGCCATAAGGGTTTCAAGAACAGAACGGGTATTGTATGAACCGCCAAGAATTCTATCCAGATTTATCGGCTCTCCTTGATTGACAGCATTTGCAACTCGCCAAATCATTTCGGACGATATGCTTTCTATGTTTGCCCCAGTGTAAGTTTCCCCTTTACGAGGATTCCACCGACGGATCTGTATCGGACCAGCAGGCAGATTCACATTTTCTATATGAATCAGTCCAGGGGTTTTCGGATTTACATAGTTATAGTTCGTATTTCTCGGTAAAAGACTGACTGCACGAACAAGGTTGTATGCTGTGTATTTTGCCATCACTCAAACGCTCCTTTCAAATAATCGAAAATTGTTTTGGCTATTCCACTTGAAAGCTTGAATGGAACTCCATTTCCGGTAGTTTTGAATTTATCAGTTAATGACATTTCTGGCGGCAAAGCAAATTCTTTCGGCAAAGATTGCAGAGCAAGAGCTTCTGCAACTGTTAAGCGCCGCGCTTTATATGGGTGCAGATGAACCTCATTATTACCATAAGCAACTGTAGGTGAATAACGCCAACGATGCAGACGTTTGTATGATTTCTTGGAGTCATCACCCTCGTCAACAGAAGTCATTTTTGCTATTCCAGATCGCGGAACGAAGCAATCTTGTCCATTGGGATGGTTTTCAACATCATTTTTTTCGAACCAGTATTGAACAGTTAATTCTTGTGGTATATTGTCTGGACAATGCGTGGTACTGTTTTCCACAAACAAATTTTTAGTTGGCCATTGAAGGGCTTTAACAACTGGAAGTGAATATGTTGCGTATTTCTCCCATGGAAAATCGTCAAGTGGATTTTCAGAAATGTTTGGGTACAACGATTTGCTCGTTCCAAATAGCAGAATTCTATCTCTGTCTTGCGGTGCACCGAATTCTATTGAATTTGTCAAGCGATCAGTCATGAAGTATCCTGCTTCGCTCAACATGGATTTCAATTCTTCGTAATACTCGCGGTGCTTTGCCGTTTTCCAAAGTCCTTTAACATTTTCAAAAAGGAAAAAGTCAGGATGTTGCGCAATGATTAATTGCACATAAGATAGTGACAGTTTTCCGTTGTCACCGTTCCTTCCGCGCTGTTTGCCGGCTACAGAAAAATCGGGGCAAGGCGGACCACCTATAAAACCAACAAGGCTCCCGCCCTTTTTCGAGTCGGCTATATAACCTCTCAACTCATCAGCTCGGTTCCCCAAGTATTCATTGACATCAATATTGCTATATCCGTACTTAGGAGCGGCAAGTCCCATTTGTTTTCTTGAGTATTTATATGCATTAATAAATGCAGGCGAAAATTCGTTAACAAGTTCAATTGAAAATCCATTCAACTCAAATCCCAAATCAAGAAAACCACTACCAGAAAAAAAAGAAAATATTTTCAAGTTCATTCTTCTATCCTCTTCTCGTTTGTGTTCACCTCAACAATGTCGTCCAGACCACACTCCATTACAGCTGCGATTCTTGCCAATGTGTCCATTGAAACGCTCTCGTTCTTTCCCATTTTGGCAAGAACACTTGTGCTAATGCCTGCCGCTTTTCGCATTTCTGTTTTTGTTATTCCCTTATCAATAAGCAGTTTCCATAGTCTGTTATAACTAACCGCCATTGCTTACCCCTCCTACTGCGCACAACATTATAAGAATAGTATAATACAAGTCTGACCAAATGTCAACAATATATTTGCATGTGTGGAGAATATGTTCGACTTTGTCATGCATTTATTAGCAATCACCGATGAAATGTTTCCGTTCGTAGTGCCTCACTTCCGTTCTCTTTCTTTATCACCTCGTTCTTTACATATTTCTTATTGAGACCTATAAGTCTCTTGATCTTAATCCTTGATGTATACCGTGATGCGTTTACGGAACTCGCCAAAGGATCGGATATATAACATACCCCAAAATGAAAATACTTAGATTTTTCGCCACGAATCTTTTCCCTCATTTTGAGCATAATACTAAGGGATTTATCCATTTTCATCTTGACATTCCCCTTAATTTGTGATATATTATAAGGGAAACGAAACGGAGGTGAGGGAATGCGCACATTCAATTATTCAAAAATCAGAGAGCAAAAGTGGGATTCGGATGTTCTTTCGCTGATTGCCGCTATCTACAAAGAAGCGGGAAAACAGGAGCTGTATCTGAAGCAAAAACCGGAGGAACTCGAAAAACTGGTAGAGATCGCGAAGGTGCAAAGCACTGAGGCATCCAATGCGATTGAAGGCATCGTCACAACAAGCACCCGTATCCGTCAGCTGGTGGAGGAAAAAACAACACCGAAAAACCGCGACGAACAGGAAATCGCCGGATACCGGGATGTGCTGAATATCATTCACGAGAGTTTCGACGCGATCCCGCTCACACAGAACTATATTCTGCAACTCCACAAGATTCTGTACAGTCACATAAATAACCCGATGGCGGGAAAAACGAAGAATGTGCAGAACTATATCAGTATCACCTATCCGGACGGCCGCACGGAAACGCTGTTCACACCTCTTCCGCCATTTGAAACGCCGGAAGCACTTGACGCAATATGCAATGAATACAACCGCGTCATCGGGAACAATGAACTGGAACCCCTGATTGCCATTCCGGTATTCATTCATGACTTTCTCTGCATCCACCCTTTCAACGACGGAAACGGCAGGATGAGCCGGTTGCTCACCACGCTACTCCTTTACAGAAGCGGGTTCTATGTCGGAAAATATATTTCACTGGAAGCCAAGATTGCAAAAAACAAGGATCTGTATTATGATACGCTCAAAGCTTCGCAGAACGGGTGGTATGAAGGAAATGAGGATATCGCCCCGTTTCTCAAATACCTGCTCGGTACGATTCTTGCAGCGTATAAAGATTTTGAGGATCGGTTTTCACTTGTAGAAACCAAGCATACGGCACTGGAAACCGTCCGGCTTGCCACACAACAAAAAATAGGGCGCTTCTCAAAGCAGGATATCCGGGAGCTGTGCCCCTCGCTGAGCCTGAGCTCTCTGGAAGGCGCACTCCGGAAAATGGTCGCAAGCGGAGAACTTCGGCGGGAGGGCAACGGAAAGAACACCCGCTATTACAGATTAAAATAAAATCCCTACCTATACACGGAATTTTCAAATCCCTTCTCTTTGTCTACTGCGTCGCAAAAGCTGATTCTTCGGGCTATGATTTTGACCACAGTTTGTGTCACAGACAGGTTTGAAACAGGCTGGCGGCATATACAATGAAGCACGGTTGACCACAGGGCTGACCATTTACGGATTTTTGGGTGCGGCAGAAAAAACTCTGTTCTTTTTTCTGCCGACAAAGCCCCGTCCGGAATCCGCGCAAAAAGCGGGCTGACCACAGTTTTTACCACAGACAAACGCGGAACACGCGGAAACAGTGGACGAAAAATGCCCCAATAGCAAGTGTCTTGGAGCGGAAACGGTATGAAAGCACGCAAAGCGCACGAGATGACAGACCCACGTCAGTTGGGGTGGTAGAGGCCGCACGTTCAAGTCGTGTCACTCAGACCAAAAAGCCTTCGAGTTTAGTGCAAAATGCACAGATTCGGAGGCTTTTTCTTATCCAAAACAGCCTCTTTTTGTCACTTTTGCACAATCGGATCGTTTTTGCTTTGAAGCCTGAATTTTGCCTCGCCTTTCTTCTACGAATTTTCTACGAATTTATTCCGGAATTCTCTCAGGACACGCTCCGAAAGGCGTCGAAATGAGCGTCGTTTTTTGCTTTTATGCGGTCTTGAAAAATACTGTTTGGCTGATTTTAAGAAAGCTCCGCAAAAATATTTTCTCTCCTATACCATCCCACGGCCGATCTAGCTTCTCATGGCAACTGCTTTTCGGTCAGAGCACTGCATAATTCTGTTTTGCTTCCATATGGCGATGCCAAAGTATCAAAAGATTCTTTGCTGAAGAATATTGAAAGTTATATTTCTTCTTTTGCCAAGGATATTGAAATATCATCTTACACTATGAATTGCAGTACCAGCGTTATTGTTACTTTCGCTGATTCCTCTTGGCGCGAAACCGTAGACGGTTATTATATCGTACCCGGAGATATGGCTTCAACACGTAGGGTCATAAACTATCAGTATAGATTTGAAAGGTATTGCCATGATATCAAGACAAATGACAACATTGTTGTCATTTGTTCGCCGGGTGGGGATATCTTATCTATGTCTTATAATGATTTTAACGTTGATTGGACTACCTTTACTGTCAATGAAGAAAAAATAAATCGTATGGTGACAGCATACTTGGAAAAAGCGATCGCTTCTGAGTATACATTAAAAAATCATCAACTCGAAAACAGAATTTTTGTGTATCGTGATAATCAAATAAAGTTGTCACTGACATACGAATTGACGCTCGAAAAAGATAATAACGAAATCGTGGTATTGTGTCCGATTTTGATCTCCGTAAAATAGAATAGAATTTGATCCGGGTAAGGCGAACACACTGTTTTCGCGGCTGTTCAATAAAGATCTCATAATTTTCTTTCGTGTCATTGACCTTTTTGATCAAAACCTCTTGCAATCCGAGTAACTTTTCTGTATAATAAGAATCGGGCATATCTGATACCTCTGATTTTGTTGGTGTGGTAACTTACATTATATCAGATTTTTTCAGATATGCTCATTCTTTTTTTATTTTTTTCTTTGCCTATCTGCAGGAACCCCAACATTTATTATAGAGCCTTTTTATTTTCAATGTTCACTAAGGCAATTTTTATAATGCTGTGATTTTCGATTCAAGCTTTTGAAACCACTCGCAAGAACGAAAGTCGTCATATGATTTCTCTGCAAGGGTTTTCTTCATCAATTTTAAAATCATTGTATTATCGCTTGGGGCATCTGCAACACACCAACCATACAGCATAGGATGAGTCAGTGTATGATTCTTTACCAATGCCGATTTTTCACAACATTCCATGGCACGTTCAAGGTGGTAGCGCACGATATCTTCATTTTTCCCGCCATTGGCTTCATGCCCTGCAATTCCTTGGTAAAGATTATATAAGTGCTGCAATTGCTCAAAGCCCATATCATCGTTCTGATAAACAGCTTCAAATATTTTTGCCACAACCTCAAAGCATCTTTGTTTATAGAAGCTTTCAGGCTTTATACTATCATCATTATCGACACGGGCAGCCATATAAAACAGTTCTTCCAAAAACCAATATGTGCAAAACGCAACATCGGAAAGCAAATCTTCGCCTTCATCAATAAGTGCACTGATCACTTCAGATGAATTGAAGATCGATGTGGATTTCGATGCCCATTTTTGAGCCGCTTCCACATCGCCGCGCTCGGCGTAACACCGTGCAAGCTGCGAAACTGCCTGCCCTTTATAATACATATTCCCGGCTTGCCCCTCGGCGTCGCTGTTATAAATGTCTGTTGCGAGTTCGACAAATTCATGGAAATACTTGTTTTTATCGGTGTCAAAGTAGCTGGACATCAGCATTTCTTTCACGTCAATATTATTAGGCATCTGCTTGTATGCCTCTTGCCAAATCGCAAGTGCTTCATTTCTTTTTCCGGCACGAAAAAACTTGCCCGCTTTCTCACTGTATTCTTTGAAAAGTTTATTCTCGTCCAGCTTTTCAACACATAGAAGTTCATCAACTGTTATGCCGAAAAATCTTGCGATATCCGGCAAAAGAGTAATATCGGGATAAGAATTTCCGTTCTCCCATTTGGAGACCGCCTGAAAGGAAACATTCAGATATTGTGCGAGTTTTTCCTGAGAAATATTTTTTTGGCTCCTCAGTTCTTTCAGCTTATCAGATAAATATATGTTCATGTTTTTCCTCCTGCAATTATACTTTGTAGCTACAATCACATTATAAAGGAAAAGCAACGCTATTACAATAACCGATTCGTTGAATTTAAGTTGAGCAACTAAACTTATGGTAGAAGCATATCATGCGGAAGCTGAAATAGTTATCGGAAATTTATCAATTCGCCGCGTTTGTAGAAAATTTCTACTATTAGTTGAACGAAGTCTATGTTGCGGTTATTGTTTTTTCCTGCCTGATGCCTTATAATTTACTCAGACGCGTCGGAAATAAAACGGAGGGTAAACACGATGGAACTTATGATCGGCAAAAAAATAAAAAAATTACGCCGTAGCAGAGACCTTACGCAGGAAGAGGTCGCGACCCAACTCGGAATTTCATATCAAGCGATCAGCAAATGGGAGCGCGGCGACGGATATCCCGACATCACGATGCTGCCTGTTCTTGCAAGTTATTTCAAGGTATCTGTCGACGAGCTGATAGGCATGGATGAAATAGCTTCCGCAAGCAAGCTTGATGAGATCAATCAAAAATGGGCGGAAAACAGATCAGACGGAAAACACAAAGAAAATGTTGAGCTTATGCGTAATGCCTTAAAAGTTTATCCAAACAACGCGCTTTTGCTTATGCAATTGTCTGCTTCACTTGAAAGGCTCGACGGAACAAAAGATGAAAAGCGAAAATTCTTAAAAGAGTCTATCGCGATCCAGGAGCGGATATTGAATTACTGTGACGATTCGGAAGTGAGAGGCGCTGCGCTTTGCAACATATCCGATGCATATTACAGATACGGCGACCACGAGAAAGCTATAGAATATGCCACCAAACTACCGAATCTGTACAAAACAAGGGAGACCGCATTGGTACGCATCTTGAAAGATAAAACCGAGAAAAGCAGGATCGCCAAGTCCGCCATTGAGCCGCTCGCTTGGCTTTTATCGTATCATCTGGCGGCTCTTTCAGAAGCCGAGGATGATCCCTCATACAAAGATAAAATACCAAAGATATTGGATATACTTTTTGAGGGGAAAGAAAACGATTTTGTTCTCGGTATCCGAAAGAAAGCAAGCAAATAAAATTCAGAAAGCCCCGCTCCGGCGGGGCTTTCTATACAAAAATGAGCATCGGTGTAATCCCGATGCTCATCCACACCTACCATCATTCAAAGTGTCCGATTTTCCCGCCGGGAGGGTGGCTCACTTTCGATTGTTATCCTCTGAAACCGTACCAATTCTCTCTGAAATGTGCAAGACGGTCTGCCAGCGAGAGGAGCGGGAACAAAAGCAGCGGCATTTTATATGTGCCCCACGCCTGATAAACCCGCAACATTTCTTCCAAGCCCGCATCGATATTCCTTGCCGTAGTCATGTTGCATTCAAACAGTTTTTCAAGCGCGTCTTTTGCCTCTTCCTCGGATATCCCGACCTTTGCGGCAACAGAGGAAGCCGTAAATGCTTTTTCCGGATTTTCAAATTGATACGCAAGCACAAGGCGCACATTTTTATCGGAAAGCATTTTCAAAAGCTCTGCCGCATCTTCATTTTCAAGCAGTTTCAAGGATTCCTTATCGCTCGGGAGATATGTGAGAGCAATATCCTTATTTGCATATACCGCGCCGGCAACTTCGGAAACGAATCCGCTGTTCTCGTATGGGTTCTTCGCAAACTGCGCTTTTGCTCTTTCCGCAAAATCGTTGTTATCTCCCGATCTCCACATGGTATTCAATATCTGATCGTAAACCGCCTTGGGAGTTTCTTCGCAATTGATCGGCTTTTCCTGCACTTTATGCCTGATTCCGAAAAGCTCATCAATCGTCACACCCAGTGTATCTGCTATAATCGGAAGAAGCATAATATCGGGCATGGTCGCGTTGTTTTCCCATTTTGAAATCGCCTGTGCAGAAACGCCGATGATTCCGGCGAGATTTTCCTGCGTGATACCTCTTTCTCTGCGAAGGTCAGCTATTCTTTCTCCTAAAGTTTTCATATTTTATCGCTCCTTATTTTTGTTTTTCGGTCGACCGCGATTTTATTGTATCCGAAATCTCGTGGAAAGTACAGATATCATTTGGCAAGTATGCTAAACTGTTTTGATAGGAAATCAACCAAAGAAAGCGGATGGGTAGTCGGAAGAAAACAGAGCGTAGCTCCGTTTCTGTCTGATACTCACCCTTTGCTCCCGTTTTCACCGACGGAAGGATGGCTCACTTTCGATTAAAATGTTGCGCTTGTAACGGGAATGGCGACATATCCCCGCGCTACCTTCGGCTTTTCAATCACCGCAAGCATGGTTTTGCATTTGCCGCAAAGCATCGCCTTGCCGTGATAGCTTTCGTCCGCCGCGCGGACCGTCACAGTCAGCTTGTCGCGCGGATCGTCCGAATACAAAACCGTCCGTCCGCAGTTCGGACAACGGGCTATGGGAATTTTGTTTTTCATAAATGCCTCCTTTGCGCATCAGACGATATCTTTGATGACCTTCAGCGCCACGCCCGCCATTCTGCACGGTCGGCGGTGTAAAAATGCTATCATCCTTCAACATATCTTACCTCTTTTATATCGCCCCAAAGCTTATCTGCCGCCTGCTCAATATGGCTTTTTTCGACTTGCGACAAACTGCGGAAGCACTTGATTTCGAGCTTCCCGTTTTTGTTTTTCCATATCCCCGCCACATCGCCGTCGAGGAGCAATGGCGGCATAACGATACCCGCAAGATTAAATACGCCGCGCAAATATTCGGGCTTTAAATAGATGCTTTCCTTTTTCTGATATCCGAGCATAAGCTGATCGAATCCCGCAAGGAAAATGCAATGCGGAATGTCCCTGTCGTATGTTTTCCCGTTCGGTATGTAATAATATGTCCTGCCGCCGAAGTCAAACGACTCGACAGGCAAATTCCGAAGCCAATTCTTGACCTCCGCCTGCTTTGCGCCCGTAAAATACATCGCGTCGTGTATCGTCGCGGGGCCGATATTCGTAAAATACCGCCGCGCTATCTCAAATTTTGCTTCTTCCTCGGGGATCGGAGAAAACTCCGGCGAGGCGATATACTGCTTTTTCTCCTGCACGGTGTAGTTCATAAA
>ULWY01102785.1_pt1 | contig 18085 bp, 16 predicted proteins | sample 1960761 | NCBI WGS metagenome assembly ULWY01 (sample SAMEA4835824, study PRJEB28245) | human gut metagenome | biome: gut microbiome; material: fecal sample | place: Denmark | collected 2008 | reverse complement strand
GGAGGCGGGGCGCTTCCGGGCGGCGTCGGATGGTACCGGAAGCGTTTTACCGTTCCGGAGCGTGATCGTGACAAACGCTTCTTTGTCGATTTCGACGGCATTTACCAAAAGAGCCGGGTGTGGCTCAACGGTCATCTGCTCGGATATCGGCCGAATGGTTATGTCTCGTTCCGGTATGACCTGACGCCCTGTCTGAATTATGGGGCGGAGGAGAATGTACTGGTCGTCCGGGTGGATAATTCGGAACAGCCGAATTCCCGGTGGTATTCCGGTTCGGGAATCTACCGAAACGTCTGGCTGGTACGGACCCATCCGGTCCACGTCGGACTTTGGGGAACCTTCATCACAACGCCGGCCGTCGGACCGGATGAGGCGGCCGTGGCCGTCCGGACCACATTGTGCAACGATTCCGCCGATCCGGTGGCCGTCGAGTTGGAGACGGCGCTTTATGATCCCGAGGGTAACCGGGTCGGGGAGTGCCGCACCGGGCGGGTCGGCATTCCTGCGGCTTCGGATACCTCCGTGCTGCAGGAGGTGAAGGTCCCGGACCCGGAGTTGTGGTCCGTGGATGCTCCCTCCCTTTATCGGGCCGTTTCGACCGTGCGGATCGGGGGGCGTACCGTCGATCGGTATGAAACCCCTTTCGGCATCCGTTTCATGAGGTTCGATGCGGATCAGGGCTTCTTCTTGAACGGAGAGCCGCTGAAGATCCTCGGCGTCTGCCTCCATCACGATCTGGGCTGTCTGGGGACCGCAATCAACAGGCGGGCGCTGGAGCGTCAGCTTGAGATCCTCAAGGAGATGGGGTGCAATGCCATCCGGACATCGCACAACCCTCCGGCTCCGGAACTGCTCGAACTTTGTGACAGAATGGGTTTCCTGGTGCAGGACGAGGCGTTCGACATGTGGCGGAAGCGGAAAAGCGAGTATGACTACAGCCGCGACTTCCCGGAGTGGTACGAACGGGATTTGACCGACCACATCCTGCGTGACCGCAACCATCCGTCCGTGTTCATGTGGAGCATCGGCAATGAGGTTTACGAGCAGTTTGACGACGTTCGGGCGGATACCCTGACCCTGCAGCAGGCCAACGTGCTGCTGAATGTCCCCCGCACGGCACGTGCGGCCGGCGGGACGGACTCCGCGTTCAACATCAATTCGTGGATCGCCGTGCAGCTGGCCCGGATCGTGAAGAGCCTGGATACGACCCGAGCCGTGACCTCGGGGAATAATTTCGCCGATCCCTCGAACAACCTCTTCCGGTCGGGAGCGATGGATGTCTATGGATTCAACTACAACCTGGGTGTTTATCGCGATTTCCAGAAGAACTTCCCCGGCAAATGCTTCATCGCCTCGGAAACCACCTCCGCATTCGCCACGCGGGGCCACTACATCATGCCTTCGGACCGGCGGTATGCATGGCCCGAGACCTGGGATCAGGCCTTCGACCGACCCGTCCATGCCTGTTCGTCGTATGACAACAATTGTGCGTTGTGGGGCTCGACCCACGAGGAGAACTGGCGTGTGGTGAAGGATCTGCCCTGTTGTGCCGGCGTTTTCGTCTGGACCGGTTTCGACTATCTGGGCGAGCCCACACCCTTCTGGTGGCCGTCGCGCAGCTCCTATTTCGGTATCGTGGATCTGGCCGGATTTCCCAAGGATGCCTACTACATGTATCAGAGCGAATGGAGCGACCGGACGGTGCTCCACCTCTTTCCGCATTGGAACTGGACACCGGGCGAGCCGGTCGATGTCTGGGCCTACTACAACCGTGCGGACGAGGTAGAGTTGTTCCTGAACGGGCGTAGCCTCGGGGTCAGGAGCAAGGAACCGGGGCAGTTTCATGTCTGGTGGCGGGTGCCGTTTGAACCCGGTATGCTGCGGGCAGTATCCCGCAAGGACGGAAAGGTGGTGCTGACCCGGGAGATCCGGACGGCGGGCGCTCCGGCGCAGATCCGCCTGTCCGCCGACCGGGAACGGATTGCGACCGACGGAAAAGACCTCTCGTTCGTGACGGTAGAGATAGTGGACCGGGAGGGCACGCTCGTGCCTGATGCCGATACGCAGCTCCGTTTCCGTGTGGAGGGCTGCGGCTTCATTGCCGGAGTGGATAACGGGAGCCAGACCAGTATGGAGCCGTTCAAGGCCTCGCAGCGGCGGGCATTTCACGGCAAGGCGCTCGTTGTCCTGCAGAACGATGGCCGGAAGGGAACGGTTCGACTGACGGCCGAAGCCGACGGCATGCCTCCTTCCACCCTGTCGGTCCGTTCCTGCTCCGAGCCTTGATTCGTCCGGTGGGTTTGTCCGTTTCCCGTGGAGCCGCCTCCCTGATTTTGGCGGTTTCCCGAATAAAGTGGTATCTTTGCGCGGGGAGTTCCCCGAGTTAAAATCTGATCCGACTAAATTCTGCGAACGATGATTGACGAAATCCTGGAATACAACCGCCGATTCGTGGCGGAGAAACGGTACGAACGTTTCATTACCGACAAATATCCCAACAAGCGGATCGCTATCGTCACGTGCATGGATACCCGGCTGGTGGAGTTGCTGCCTGCGGCCCTGGGATTCCGAAACGGGGATGTGAAGATCATCAAGAATGCCGGCGGTACGATTACCAATCCCTTCGACAGTACGGTCCGCAGCCTGCTTGTGGCCATCTACGAGTTGGGTGTGCAGGAGGTGATGATCATCGGCCATACGGGATGCGGCGTGCAGGGCATGGACAGTGCCGAGATGCAGCATCTGATGCGTTCGCGCGGGATTCCGGACCAGCATATCTCGCTGATGAAACACTGTGGCATCGATCTCGACCGCTGGCTGCACGGCTTCGACGATACGGAGTCGGCCATCCTTGAGACGGTCGATCTGGTCCGCAACCATCCGCTGGTCCCCTCCGATGTTGTGGTGAAGGGGTATATCATGGACTCAACGACGGGTGCGCTGACTCCGATTTCGGAGTAAACTGGATCGGAAAAGCCAGAATCACTGCGGACAGGCTGTCAGCCTGTCCGTTTTTTTGTATGTCGATTGCCGGGGAAAATCCGCCGAAAACGACCCCGGGTCCGTTAGCCGGAGAACTTCTTTGTCCGAATCGGGACAAATCGCAATCATGCAAAACGAAAAACCGCGTCAAACTTTCGTTTAGCGCGGTTTCTGGTGCCCCTAACGCATCCCTTCTCGAACTCATTTATGCGTGATTTGGATACGATTTGGAGTTTGAAACAAGTTATTACTGATCCTTGACTGAGGTAACAGGGTGTATATATTTAATACCTTCTCCGCTGTCACTCGTAAGGATATTATGATATAAAATAAAAGCAAGCAGTGCTGCATATAATATAGTAAAAACGCCAAAAAACCAAAATTTCAGGTGCGAGAAATACTTAATGGTTTTCTGCTCCTTCTCCAATGTGAGAAAATAAATACAACTTATAAAAAATAGTAAAATTAACCCTAAACATACAATGTGTAGAATATGCTCATAGACTGTTATTTCACCATCACTCCCATTACTAAAAATATTTACACACCCAAAAAGAAAAGTTATAATAGCCGTAAATGCACCTAGATTTTTTATATTTCCTTTTTCTGACTCTTTTATTTTTTCTTTTAATTTTTCTACCTCTAACCGTTCCTTTTGAATGCTGATTTCACTCTTCAACATTTCGGCCTTAATCTTATATTGATTAAAATGTTCTAATAATTGATTATAATTAATAGGACGACTAAATGACGATGGGACAAAAATGCGCAAATGAAAATCTTGGTTATATGTTATACATTCATTGTAAAATAATTGAACAGGATAAAAATTTTGTTCTTTGCACCAACGTATTGAATCCTCTAGTTTCTCTATATAACTCTCTAATTTTACAACTTTATTATTTAAAATAGTTTCTTCTATTGTATTCTCATTTCGTATATCATTCTGAATATCATTGATAATAAACTCAACTGCCTTTCGATAAGGATAGAAATTCTTAATATGTGTTTCCTCTTGTATTTCTTCAATCTCTACCATATCTTGCAATAATGCATCAAACGAATAATTGTGCTTCATCAGAAATGACAAACGACAATTATACATATAATTTTTCGTAGTGTTTAATGCATAAATATCAAATTCTCTATCAATATACTTCTTATAGATACGTTTATATTTACGATTAAATTCCGATATTAGCTTATTAACCTGCTGTATATGCGCAGTATTACTATCTTTATAATATTTGATTAGTAATACCATTTGCCCAATAGATGCCTTATTATCGTAACATAACTTCTGCCACTCAAAAACACACCTTTCGTTTTTACGATAATCGTCTTTATAAAAGAAATCAAAATAGGCACTGAAATCCTTAAAGATATTGGTTGTTATTTCGTGCTTATTCAGAAGTTTATTCTTGAAGTTAATAGAATATTCAATTTGACCATCTAAATACACTAACTTTTTAATTAGAAAAGCACATTTTTCCTTTAGTATAGTGAAGATAGGACGAATAGACACATCTTGACTACGCTCTTCTTCCGATAGATGTTCCAATAATAGAATAAGATTCGGAAGTTCTCGTTTGTTATAAGACAAACAATGATCTATAATATATAAATCAAAGATATACCGCTCCAACATTTTTAAGGAGGGGATATCTAGCGCACGTCCATTTGTAGAGAAGGCATTAACGATAAAGTAATGTTGCTCCTGACTAACTTTATTCTCTACAACATGAATCAATCTTTTATATAAATTGATAATAATGTATAAATTATCATCTAATTTCTGATATTTCTTATATAAATCTAATTGAAATGAGTTTGCGACTGTAGGACTATATTCATTCTCTACCAAATGTTCCCACTCATCTAACCCTAATTTAATATTTTTCTCATTGACAATATATTCTCCAGAAATAACAGATTTACTTACTAATGCAAAGCATTTTTTTATATAATCATCGATTCGTTGTAAGCCACATGTATAATTTTGTTCTATATACGATTCGGACTCATTATCCCAATCATATATATTTTTAATCCAGTCAACAGGGAAATATGACTTATATTCTTCGATACAATTATTCAGGAATCTCATAATGAAAAATATTGAGAATCTTTTCGTATTAAATCAATATTCATATATCCACTCCCTTTTCCAACAACTTCTGCTATATGCATTGTTATCTTCCAACTATTCCATCTATGAGATAAATTTACTAGTTCAAAAGCTGTATATGTAACAATAAATTTATTTTGCTTTTTTAATCTATTTATAGACGTGTTAATTTTATTTCGCAATCTATCATCAATCTCCTTGAAATCATCTTCGCAGACCCGCTCAAAGCCATTCACTGATCGAAACCTAAAATTGTAATATGTTAGTTCATCATCAATCATAGCATTATATATATCGCTCTCAACAGGACCATGTTGCATAGCATAAAATTTATTGAATATATCCAACAAATCTTCATCTTGTTCTCGAATAGCTGAAACGAAAAAAAGAAGCTTAAGGACTTTTAATCTTGTAAATGAGATTAATGAAGTGTCTGTTGGACGCAATTCTTTATACCAATTGATTAATTGATATAATATGTACTCAAAACATATAATCTTATTACTCTTATCCATAACCCATTTATAATTATATATTAATACGAATTTTATACACAAAATGTTTCTGAAACAAACAATATTTTTTGATTCAAATAAATATTGTTTAACTTCAATAGTTTATAATCAATAGGAGGCTCGGTATTTGTCAAAAGAGCAATCTGGCAAAGTTTAAGAATCTTTCCCATTAGATTCTTTCCTTTCCATACGCCAATATGATTGATTTTATTGCGCTCAATCATTTGTCTGTATTCGATCTCTTTTCTACTTTTAGCCGATGTCCTGTTGGCTACATCCTCTTCGATTATCGCTCGTGCATCCATTAACTCCTGATTCCAACAACCCCATATTGTACTTGTACTTTTATTTGGGTCTTCTGTCCCTATATTTGTACTGTTCTCTATAATAACAGCATCGCGAGGAATGGATAACAGGATGTCCCTGAATGCAGCATTTGATTTGCATTTCTCCCATATTACCAACAGCATCCATTGGATGTTGAACTGTGCCCAATCCTGTCGAATCAGTCGTGTGTATTTATTATCTTGTTTCTTAAAAACAACTTTCGCAGTATATCCGTTATCCCATGTAGATAGTAATTTTTGAATATCCACATATTGCTCTCCCTCCAATGAATATGCCCCCGCAATATATGCAGCTTCAGAATTAAGGAAGTGTTTTCCCAATAAATCGAACTCATACCCTGGCACCATATTGCCCAAGTTCAAAACAATATTCTCTCTAATATCTCCTGCATTGCGGAATGACCAGCAGTTTTGAACTGTTGTGTCATATGTCTCGACTCGATCCAAAACAATCTCATCAAACGTTGGTATTTGAGTTGATGACACAACCTTACATATATTTACTTTTTCCATTCGCCGTATACGATCTGCTTCTTCCTTAATCTTTTTTGGGCGATTGATCTGCTCTTCAAGGGTTTTGACAATTTCCTTGAGCCTCCTGAATGTTTGGAAAGAGTATATATCATTGCCATATTCTACATAACCCTTAACTTCCTTCTTTACAGGTGTGCTGATTAAATCGCGTATATCAACATTAAGAGCTTGAGCTATGATAGCCAACCTATCGAGATTCATCTTTCCTCGTTTTAGTTGACGGCATAAGGATTCCTCTGGAATACCAGTAATTGTGCAAAGTTGTTTTTGTGAAATCTGTTTCTCCTCCATAACCTCTTTTATACGTAGGTCTATGGTTGGTTTTGATATCTTCATAATATGTCTTTTTACAAAGATAGACAATTGATTTTTTAATCAATGCATAATATAAAACTTGATAAATATATTCACTATTGTATATCCTAGGTAGAAAGTAAAAGTTCAAAATTCTGGCAAAAAGAAAGAGTGCTGAGACACAGCACTCTTTTCGCTTCTATGTGAAGGGAATAATTGATGGTTTTTACAAAAATGGTTTTTATGTTATGATATATTTTGTTAAGCGGGAAATAAAATAATTAATTCATTTTAGTATACCAATATCCGTCTCCGGCTCCAATCCTTTGATTATTTATATCCAAGGGATATGATGTTGATATACCTCCATCGCCTCGATATTTTGCATAGATGACCCCATTTTTAATACTATATGAGGCGTTATTTATTTCATTTCCCACCATTTCAGTAATAGTTGTAGTATCGATGATAAGATACATAGAACCATATGGTGTAGAACATTTCCATTTCCCATACAACCATTTAATGCTATTTGTAGAAGAATTTGAGGAGTAGACATTTTCGGAAGGTGTAGCCTCTGGGCTGTTGGATGTGTGATCTTCTTTTATTTTGGAATATAGATGTAGCACCCAAATTATAAAAAATATACATCCCAAAATATATGCGATGATTACCTGAATTCTATCGCTTTTTGTAGATTTCATTTTTTTACGTTTTTTGAGGTGTATGAGATATGCTCAATTTGGATTAAATATGTGATGAAATCTCAAAGTAATGTTGGATATCTTTAAGAACTGTACCCCTTGCTGTTGCAAAATGAGTTATAAATTTTTGATATAATATGGCCCTGCCATATATTTACATCGCAAGGGTTGACCTGATGAATAAGGGTTGTAATCAGGATTTAATCGCACTTTCAGATATTCATCATTACAATATTGATAATCCATATACACTCTCATTCTGTTGCCTTTGGATTGAATCGGGAAATAACCTACAGGATTCCCATTTCTTTTAATTAAATATGCACTGCCTTCATCTTTCCATCCATCACTGATAGCATTTGTTGTGTTAAGATCTTGAGTCGAAGTTTCATTTTGAGGGTTACCCTCTCTGTTATTACCACTATGGCTATTTCCGCTACATGAAACAAGTGCAAACGTGCACGCAATGACTAACATTAAATAATTTTTCATAAATGGTGAAATTAAGTCCTCTCCGACTCCATAAGAAGGTTGTCATAAAAAGAAAGTGTGGAGCCGTTTCGCTTATTTGTCAGAAGGTTGTGGAAGGACCTAAGAGAAAATAAACGACGCAATACCCCACACCTGAATAGCATGGGGTATGTGCATGAAATGTGCTTCCCTCAATGACTATACAAGGTGAGTGCTGTTCGTCCATCCCTTCTCTTTGAAAACTTCCACATTTTCTGACAGGGAAGTGCGAAAACACTTTCATCAATATGTTTGCTTTATGCATTTCTGCATTTCGCGATACAAAAATAGAAAATAATTTTCACATAAACAGCACTCTGTGAGGTATTGCTGATTAAAAAGTTAGCGAATTGTAGGTTTCCTGTATCTCCTGTTGTCGAAGTCCTAAATATCTGCGTGTAATCGCAGGTGACGAGTGTCCGAAAATCTCAGATAGTTTTATCAATGCCATCTCCGCATTGGTACCAGCCTTGTCCACAATCTGCCGACCAAAACTCTTGCGCAAGGTATGTGTTGAAAAGTGGTCGATAGGAAGATGATATTTTATTTTAAGTTCCTTGAAGATTCCATTCAGGCGTTGTACTGAATAAACTGTCCCTATGCGCGTGATAAAACAATACTGCGTTAGAGGTGGTTTGTTAAGAGCCGTGTAACATGCCCTAATATGTTTTTGAAGAGGTTTGTTGATTGTAATCATACGCCTTTTCCCTGTCTTTTTTTCCACGACGATCAAAGTATCTTGAGCTAAAATCTTTTCCCAAGTCAGGTTACGCAGATCACTGATGCGCAACCCCCAAAATGAGCCGCAAGCCAACAATAGGCTGATTGTGTAGTTCCTGTCGTCATATAAACGTCTGATAAGCCCCGTCATCTCGTTCCATGCAAGGTAATCGGCTGTTGTATAGGAATACTTTAGACTCATGTTATATTCACTTCTGTCTGTTACAGCTATTTCTGAAAGATTATTTCACTAAATATTGCATATTGCCAAACAAATCAATGTGGTATGAGTTTCAGTAATCGTAAAAGTGAAAAGATAGCGGTACTAGTATACCGCTATCAGATTCTCCCATCGAAAACTTCTCCATCCACCCTTCTCCAAATCATAATAGGCTGTTGTTGCGTAGTTTTCGCGGCTTTCACCCCATCCGCAAACCTTATCCTTCACAAAATCAGGATTGGTAGTTCCAAAAGCGACACGAACCTCGCCATTGTTTTTGAGATAGGCAAACTTTGTAATCTGTCCGCTGTGCAACTTTTTTTTCAGTTGCTCGATGAGGATTGCCTTACCAATACTGTCAATTGTACGGGCATTAGTGCGGACAGTAATAATGTTTGCACGAACGGCTGTGTCATGCTGAAGAACAATAATCTGTGCCATAGTTGTAAGATTTTTATTACAGTTAATATTAGAATTTCCGATAAATCTTTCTAGGTTGAGCCCAACCATTGAGGTGATATACTTCTCTTACCGCATCATTATAGGTCAATACATCCTTGACAAACTCCGCACAACTTCCGCTCTCATTGACTACCATATATCTCCATATTCCCCACACATTGCGATGGCGTCCAAATTTATATTGTCCTACTTGTGCATTCATAATCTTTGTAATGTTTTATTTTTCTTTTCTGCCACAAATGTAATGTTTTATTTTTACATATACAAGTATTTGTAATGCTATTTTTTTATATTTCTTGAATTTTGTAATGTTTTATCGTTTTTTCATTACCTTTGGCTGAAAATATATATTATCAAATGCATTCATAATGGAGCTTCGCATATCAGAATTGGCAAGACAACGCGGAATGACTATTGCTGACATTGCAAAAGAGATTGGCATTTCAAGAGTAAATTTATCCAACTCTATCAATGGAAACCCCACTTTATCCCGCTTGAAGGAGGTTGCCAAAGTCCTTAACGTAGAGGTCTCAGAGCTTTTCAAACCTGCCAACCTGCCACAAGTAAGCGGTTATTTGGAATATCGTGGGGAAATAACAAAGGTTGAATCATTGGATGCTCTCAAAGAGTTTGTAAACAAAATCGATTCGGAAAATATTCAACAATAAATAGTCGAAATAGACGTCTAACAGTATAAAACCGCCTTGTAGATAGCTGCAGGGCGGTTTTTGACTTTTAATTGCATTGCATACGTGTCAAATGTTATTTCAATTGATACAAATTGATATTTTAGTCAATCTTTATCTAGCGTAATAGATGGGGTGTCGTTTATTTTTGGTATTCGACTCCAATAATCTTTCATGGCTTCACTCTGTTTCTCCGCTGTTTGTCGTTTCTCTGACTCACTGCGCTGCTGATGCTTCAATTTCATCGCATTGCTAATCTTCTGCTTGGTCAGGTCATCTAAGTTTCTTACTGTTCTTGTCATGTCTCTTCTCTATATTTAGGTTATTTACTATAAATAGTCTGTTGACATGAAAAATAATTTCTTAATCTTATTTATATGAAATTTTATATCCGCGACATATGTCGGACGGTACTAACTATATTAATCAATAGTCCATTATATTTTTTATAAGGCGGCTTATGTAATAAGCAAAATAGAGTTACATTATTTTTTTATAAAAAACTTGGGTTTTAAAATTCATATTTGTATGTTTACAAAAACCGACAACCTCCCAAATTTGTCTAAGGAGGGTTATCTGCTGTTTTTTTATAAAAAGTCTTATATGCTTGAGATAAACACTATCTCAACATTGAATAATCGCGAAATAAAAATGAATTATTATGATAAAAAATTTTAAAATGAAATTCCCATTATCCGTGTCAACGACATCATATAATGGTAAATGTAAAGATTGGGGGAAAGTTATATATCGAACTGAAGAAGTGGATATTGACACATTGGCAGATTATGTAAAACAAGGTTTTTGTTTTACGCATATTTTCAAGAATATAGCCAATGGACAATTTTGTACTCGTCAAAAAACCATATCAAATTTTGATATGACATATGTCGTTTTTTTAGACATTGATGAAAGTCCTATTCCTGCGCCAACATTCTATGGAAGTGTTTCATGTCCTCCAAGTATGCTTTATACTACCCCGAATAATATTACGGGAGAGGTAAATAGATATAGATTGGTTTATCTGTTTGAATCACCAATTACTAATAATGATGATTATAAAACATTGGTTAATAAAATTGCAGATAGAATAAAATGTGATATACCTGATTTTCATATAGATACTACATGTGTGAATTGTAGTCAGCAAATGGGTGGTAACAGTTTGAATAATTGTATCTTATATAAAAACTATTCTATTTATAATTATTCAGATTTTATTAAAAAAGATAATTGTCAGAACAGAGAATCCTGCATTCCGATAGCATATAAAAAAGAAGAGAAAAATGATATACAGCAGGGGATTGCAGATGATGAAATAGTAATAACCAACCATGAATTCTTAAATGACTTTTGGGGAATGGTGGACTATGATTCAGCACTTTTCTTTCTTACAAAATATAAAAATACATATCCCATAGTTGACATAACCCCTGTCGACGAATCTCAGCCATTTATTCGGCTAAATGACAACTATACGCAAATCAAAAGAAGAACATACATAATTAAGGATAAGTATGGGAATAGGCAAACACTGCCTGTAAAGATAAAAAAGGGGAATCGAGAACGCATATTATTTTTGAATGCTCTATTACGCCTTAAAATACAGCCGAACATGGCATTTGAACATCTTCTGTATTCATTAACATATGAGAGACAATATTGGATAGATAATACAGATAGAACCATTACCAATCATGTATTGTATAAAATCGCCAAAGGCGCTTTCTTAAAACGGCATGAGTACATACCGAATAATTTAAATCATAAGAATAAAAACAAGAGCGGTTATAAAGTTAATCCTGCTTACTGTAAATCCAAAGGAGTTTCTCCGCGCAGTATGGCTAATCGTATCCGAACGATGGTGTCTGATCAAGTACTGTTAGAGAACTATGATTTTGCAAAGTCTGTAGCTGAGAACAGTCAAATCCTTAAAGACAAAGGAATAAAGCCGAATTCGGAAAGACGGCTCTACTCTTTTTTACACAATTATAAAAACAAACAAGATTAACATGAATAATATAAATATAGTTGAAAAAAGATTTTGTATCTTAGCTAGAGACAGGTGATTAAATGTTATCTACCCAAACGGGCGACCAGAAGACTTCGGCGATTGGTTGCAGGGGTGGTGCCGAAGAGCCCGAGACAAAAATAAGGTGCTTTCTGAGTGCCATATAAACTTTGTCAAACGTGATAACATTAGCAGAATGTAAAAAGATATTAAATGCACAAAAAATAAAATACACAGATGAGCAGGTAAAACAGGTGCGTCAGTATCTCTATCTGCTCGCAGAGATGCAAATTGAAATAGATAATAGAAATAGAAATGAAAAATGTAATAATATATAGCCGTGTGTCAAGCGATGAACAGGCTAAAGGTTGTAGCCTTGACTATCAAGAGAAGACGATATCGGAATATTGCGAGCGGGCTGGATATAACATCATAAAATGCTACAAAGAGGACTTTAGTGCCAAGGACTTTGAACATCGGAAAGTTTTTCAAGAGATAATGCTTTATTGTAAACAACATAGGAAAGAAGTTGATCTGGTCCTATGTCTCAGATGGAACAGATATTCGCGTAATACGACAGCTGCTTATAAGAATTTGGAGTATTTTGAGAATATTGGCGTAGAGGTTAATACGGTCGATGAACATATTGATTGGAGGCAAGATGAAAGCAAGATTTTGCTTGGGGTCTATATAACGATGGCGGATGTCGATAATGCTAAGCGGTCCAAAGCTACAAAAGAGGGGATTCGTCAAAGCCAAGAAGAAGGCAAGACAACAAATATGGCTCCTTATGGTTATAAGAATGTCAAAATAAGCGATTATCATAAATATGTGGAGATTGTCCCTTCTGAGGCAAAAATTGTTCGTGACATCTTTGCAGAGGTTGCGAAAGGATTGGTTGCGCCTATCACTATCCGCAACCAATTTGTGCGAACAACTTCATATAATATGCACAAGAGCAATTTCTTAAAGATGCTGCGCAACAGATATTATATTGGAGAGGTCTATGTAAAGGCTTATAAGGAAAAACCCGCTTATTGGACAAAGGGTCTGCATCAGGCGATAATCGACATTGATACGTTTAATACCGTGCAGGATATTTTGGATGGATCCCGCCGCAAACAGGCTCGTGCTGGTAAATGTGTTCACCCTGACCTGTTTCTGAGAAAGTTTTTGATTTGCCCAGTATGCGGCGCAAGCCTAACAGGATCACGAAGCACAAGCTGTACAGGCAACAGATACGCTTATTATCACTGCTCCGTAGATAGTAAACATTTCCGTTGTAATGCACTTGAGGCGAATGATATATTTCGTCGTTACGTTGGTAGCTTGACGCCAAACTTGACTGTAATGAATCTATACAATGTTATCTTGAAGGATCTCAATAAATCTTTTGAGCAGGATCTTGACAGCCAACGGGCCGCCCTTAAAGACGAACGTACAAAGATAGACCAACGGCTAGCGATGCTTGAGGATAAATATATGGATGGCGAACTCTCCAAAGAAGATTTTGAAAGAATAAAACACCGCTATCAAGAACAAAGAGCTACAATTAGCGAAAGAGTTGATTCTTTGGGACTCTCTGACGCAACCAACATAGAACACAAGTTGGATTATGCTATATCGCTGATTAACAGTCTTCCTAAATACATTGAGGATGCGCCCGTAGATATCAAGATGAAACTTATTAGTTCGATGTTTCCTCAGAAACTACATTTTGACGGAAAATCATATCGAACTGACCATTTCAATGAAGTTCTGAATCTGATCTATCAGCAGACCATTACATTAAGGGGAAATAAAACAAAAAACTCGCCAGATTTTTCTGACGAGTTGCTTTCAGTGCCCAGGACAAGACTCGAACTTGCACGAACGCAATTGTTCACTACCCCCTCAAAGTAGCGTGTCTACCAATTTCACCACCTGGGCCTGTACGTTTGAAAGCCATACTGATTGACTTTCGGAGTGCAAATATAGAACATAAATTTCTATTCACCAAATTTTCGGGCCCATAAAGTTTCGGTTTGCAGTAAAAAAACGGCCCCGAATATCGGGGCCGTTTCCGTAGTATGCGTGTAATGCAATGCGTTACATCTCTTTCGGGTCGATCGTGCGGATCATGCCGTTCGGCCGTTCAATGGCCTGCCGGATGCCTCCGCGCTGAACCGCGCCGACGGATTTCACGCTGCGGGTCGTTGCCGATGCGTCGGCTGCGCCAATCAGTTCGAGGGCCTTGTGTACGAGCGGCTCGTCGGGACCGAAATCCACGTACCATCCTCCCGAAGCCGTCTCGCTGACCGCGTAGTCGGGAGTGATGCCCTTCGGATCCACCGACTGCTTCTGGGCGTTGTAGCCCTGGAACGAAATCGGGGCGAATTCGTAGTCGTATCCTTCGATGTTGTTCCACGTGAAGACATTCATGCCGACGTTCTTGCCGTTGGTCTTCGAGCCGATGAGCGTCACGGGAAGTCCGATGCCTTTCAGACTGTTGATGACCGCCTCGCTCGCCGATGCCGTACCGTCGCTGACGAGGACATAGAGCCGGCTGAGGTTCAGGGCATAGTTCGCCAGCGAGACGCCGTAGTAGTTCGAGTAGTAGAACTTCTCGAAGAAGAGCTTCGCCGTCTGGTCATAGCTCATGCCGAACGTTTCGGAGGTCTGTTTCCAGTCGGCCATCCGCTCGTCGTTGTAGCGGTAGTACTGGTAGACGCGGTCTTGGCATGCGCTGCCTCCGATGCAGGTTGAGAGCATGTTCGAAGTGATGACATGTCCTCCGCCGTTGTTGCGCAGGTCGAGCACCAGATCGGTGATGCCGGCCTCCTTGAGGCTCTTGATGGCGGCCAGCAGGTCGTTGTCGTAGGCGGCGTCGAAGCTGTCGTAGACGATGTATCCGACGTGCGTACCCTCAAGTACCTCGGCGCGGATGATCGGCGTGGGATCCAGACTCACCGACGTGACCTCGATCGGCTGTGCGTTCGCCTCGTTTTTGGTGAGCGTGACCTTCAGCCCCTCCGAGGGGGCGATCAGGCGCGTGAACTCTGTGGTGTAGGTCTGCTCGGTCGGGGTTTTGCCGTCAATCGTGGCGATGATGTCGCCGCGGCGGAATCCGGCCTTGGCCAGCGGCGATTCGGGGATGATGCTCAACAGCGTGAGCCCGATCTGCCCCGTCGGCCGTCCCGACTGGTCTACAAACGACACGAGGGCGTAGTTGCCGATACCGAAACTCGGCACGGGGTCGTCCTTCTCGACACCGTGATTTACACCACTGCGTGTCGCGGCGCTTTTCTGTCCCGATGAGGGGGTTCGCGAGAGGTAGGAGTAGATGTGGTACTCCCCGTAACGCTCGTTGTATTTCTTGTCGAGCGTGTTGGTCTCCATGCTCATCAGCGTATGGTATACGAAGTTGTCGTAGACCCCGTTGTAGGGCAGCGACAGGTCGCGGTCAAGCGCCCGGTACTCCTCGTTCCACAGATAGTATGCCGCCAGCACCTCGTCCACCAGCACGTTGATCTCGGGAGCTCCGGCCGTACCCTTCTGGAGGATCTTGAAACTCTCCGTGGTGCTGCCCACCGAGATCCGGATGATGGCGGAACGCGGGCTTTCGCTGCTGTTCTCGGCTACGTCGATCCGCAGCGTTGCGGCGCCTTTGTCTCCCGAGGGGATCAGCACCTCGCACCAGTCGGGGTTGTCGCTCTGCGCGCTCCACTGTCCGCGGGCCGTGAACGAAAAATCCTTCTGTGCCCCGGCGGCCTCAATGGTCTCGGTCTGGCTCCAGGAGCCTCCGGTGATTGCCGATCCCTCCGTCGTCGTGGTCTTGTCCTTGCCGCAGGCAATCGACAGAACCGTCAGCAGCAGTGCTGCCGTCCATCTCACAAATGCATCGAAATGTCTCATAGCATGTCCTGTTTAATAGGTTTGCCGGGACAATATAGTGAAAAATTCCAAAATTGTCACTTTTTCCCGCTGAACTTCATCTCGTCGAGCAGATAGCCGGCCCCGCCGATGCGGTCGATGACGAAGAGCACGTAGCGGATATCGACACCGATGTTGCGGCAGATCGAGGGATCGAAGGCGATATCGCTCATCGTCGAGCGCCACGTGCGGTCGAAGTTGATGCCCACCAGTTCGCCGCGGGCATTCAGCACCGGAGATCCCGAGTTGCCGCCCGTGGTGTGGTTCGAGGCCAGGAAGCAGACCGGCACCGTGCGGCGTCCGTCGATCTCCGTTGCCCAGCGTCCGTACTCCTTCGATGCGTAGAGGTCGCGCAGCGCCTGCGGGATGTCGTAGTCGTAGATCTCGGGGTTGTCCTTGGCGATGATGCCGTCGAGGGTCGTCAGCGGCTTGTGGTACTCGCCGTCGGCATACTCATAGCCGGCGATCGAGCCGTAGGCCACGCGCAGCGTCAGGTTGGCGTCGGGGTAGAAGGCCCGCTCGCCGTCCCATTCGCGCAGTCCCCGGATGTAGGTCGTGTAGAGTGCGTTGAGGCGGCTGCTCGTGAGGTTGCGCAGCGACTTGGTCCCCAGCATCCAGACGATATGCTCCTGCATGCGCTTCGTGTCGCGGCGCAGGGCATTGACGGCCGTGGTGTCGCTGCCGCTCCATACCTGTTGGAAAACCTGCTCGGCATAGGCCTCGGGCGATCCGTATTCGGCCACGCCGTCGAGGAACGTCGGGACCTGGTATTCTGCCGGGCAGCGGCGGGCGTATTCGCCGAAGAGGTAGCGCCACAGGGCCCGTTCGGTCGGCTCTCGGCGAGCGAAGAGCTCCTCGGCCCGCTCCTCGGGGGTGTATTTGCCCGGCAGCGCGGCAAGGGTCTCGAGCGTGATCTCGCGGGCGAAGTAGGGATCCATGATCCGGGCATATTCGGCCTTGAGGTCGCTCACCACGCGGCGGTATTCGGGCTTGTCCTGCGCCCAGCGGTCGAACGCCTCCTCGTAGGCCTTTTTCGAGGCGACGGTGCCGCGGCGCGTGATGCCGAGCACCTCGCCCTGCCACTTCTTCCAGGCGTTGGCGATCGTCGCATGCTTGGCGGCGTAGTGGATCCGCAGCGCAGGGTCCGAGGCCTGGGCCTCGGCGATGATCCCGAGTCGGCCGTCGCGGATGGCGATCTTGGCCGGGTCCGAGCGCTCGGCGATGTAGCCCACGGCATCCGAGAGGATGTACTCCTGCGTGTTGCCCGGGAAGCCGTAAATCATCGTGAAGTCCCCCTCGCGCACCCCCTTCGTCGAGATCGTGAAGTGCTTTTTCGGCCGGTAGGGGACGTTGTCGGGCGAGTAGGCCGCCGGTTTGTTATCCTTTGAGGCGTAGATGCGGAAGAGGGAGAAGTCGCCCGTATGGCGCGGCCAGATCCAGTTGTCGGTGTCGCCGCCGAACTTGCCGATCGACGAGGGCGGCGCCGCCACGAGGCGCACGTCGTCGAACTGCTCGTAGACGAACAGGAACTGCTGGTTGCCGTAGTACATCTGTTCAACGGCAGCCTTGTAACCCGTCCCTTCGGCCTCGGCCGCGCGGATGATCTCCGCGGCCGTCTCGCCCGCCGCGAGGCGGTCGGTGATCTCCTCCATCCTGACGAGGAACTTCACGTTCAGCTTCTCGTTGGGCAGCTCCTCGGCGCGCGTGCGGGCCCAGAATCCGTAGGTCAGGTAGTCGTGCTCGACGGACGAGTGGGCCTGGATGGCGTCGTAGCCGCAGTGGTGGTTGGTCAGCAGCAGCCCTTCGGCCGAGATCAGCTCGCCCGTGCAGCCGCCGTCGAAGAGTACGACGGCATCCTTCATCGAGGCGCGGTTGATCGAGTAGATGTCTTCGGCCGTGAGGCGGAATCCTTTGGCGCGCATGTCGTCGATGCGCGTCGAGATGAGGCTCGGAAGCCACATGCCCTCGTCGGCGAGGGCGGGCAGCAGCGTCAGCGCCGCCAGCAGTGTCAGCAAGGTTCTTTTCATAGGGTTATAACAGGTCGGTGAATTTATCCAGTT
>ULWY01088223.1_pt1 | contig 18119 bp, 35 predicted proteins | sample 1960761 | NCBI WGS metagenome assembly ULWY01 (sample SAMEA4835824, study PRJEB28245) | human gut metagenome | biome: gut microbiome; material: fecal sample | place: Denmark | collected 2008 | reverse complement strand
TCAATAGGCTCACCATTTTTTGGGGTATATCCACCCCTCACACATATAGTGTTTACTGATAGTTTCTTTGTTTTCATATTGTGTTAAAATTATACCTTACTTGCATATTACTTGCATTCCTACTTCTTTGCAAGCAAATCCATTAGCTGCTTGATTTGAGCATCCTTGCTCTCTACTTGCTTGCGCAGGTCTGCCACCTGCTCACGCAACAGATTGATTTCGCTCTCTGAGAAGTCTCCAATTATCTGTTTGTTGTGGTGGGCGTTTTCTTCGTTCACCATATTTATATTAGGTGTTCTATCTTTACCAAAAACCCAGTCACTTGGACTAACGGCAGCTTTATCATCAAACATATCGCCATCAGAATTTACTAGCCATTCTTTTCTCAGACCTAGATTGTAGCAAATCTTTTGAATATCATTCTTGTTGAAAGAATACTTGGTATTGCTTTCGCTCATCTTCTTGCTGAGATTAGCTTGGTCTATACCTATTACCTTGCAAAACTGAGACATCGACTTGAATTTACTTATGTCGAAGCAAAACTTTAAGTTCTTCGCAATATCATTCATAATTCTTAAAATCTGTTTAGAAATTACACATTATGCGCCACCTTTCATAAATAAAGGTTAAATAACCAAGAATAACAAAACTTTCTCTTCGAAAAGTTTGGTTATTTGAGGTTATTTCCGTACCTTTGCAATCGTTAATCAGTTACAACACTGATAGACGAAAAAGGTGGGACGGAGTTTAAAACACCGTCTAAGCTATTTATCCACTGCAAAGATAGTTATTTAACTTCGTTCCACCAAACTTTTTTGGTTAAATATAGTTGTTTGAAGAAAAATAATGAAGATAGAATATAATCAGGAAGAGGTTCGTCAGAGGGTTGCAAAGGTTATAGAGTTGGGCAACTACAAGTCCACAAGGTCGTTTTCGGTTGATGTTGGTCTCGATTGCTCTAACCTATCAAAGATGCTAAGAGGTAAGCAGAATTTTACCAAGGCAGCTATGATGGCTATTTGCTCTAACCTAAAGGTTGATTTACAATGGCTCGCCTACGGAAAAGGTGATGCACCTGTAATGATAGGTCAGATAGATGACGCAACACAATTACGAATCGAAAAGGCAAGACTTGAAGAACGAGTACAATGCCTAGAAAACGAAAAAGCATTTCTGCAAAGGATGCTTGAAAAGTAATAGGAGAATAATAAAATGGCAACACCGAAGAAGAAAGTAGTGGTCGAAAAGATTGCTAAGAAATGGCTATCAACTGATGAAGCTGCATCATACATAGGTATGGGAAAGTCGTTCATAGTTGAGTTGAGAAAGAGCGGAAAGCTACCACACTGCATGATAGGTCACTCGGCTTTTTTTCTCGCAAGCGATATAGATAATCTGCTTGAAAGCCATCGTATATATTAGAGTTCTGTTGTTTAATATCACCAAGTGTGGTGGATTGGCGAGTTTTTAACTATTTCTTTTATATGCTCGCCAATATGGTTTCATAGCTCAGATGGTTAGAGCGGTCGGCTGTTAACCGATAGGTCGTAGGTTCGAATCCTGTTGAAACCGCAATTCTTTTAGAATCAGATTATCACTACAAGTGATGAAACTGAAAGCTAGAGAAGAGTTCTTTGACATATTGACGCACAGAATATAGTATGCGTGGAAAAGAAGTAGCCGGAGAGCATCAATGGATGCCGTGACCTGGCGAAAAGGACGCACGACATACGAAAAACTAGTCAGTAACAGATATTACATAGACTATACCGATGAACTATGCTGAAACATCAGCACAAGCAAAGGGCATAATATAGGTCTGTATCGTTTGCTATGTAGTATTCTAGTCGAAGTATGTATTATTTCCATCTTACGTGTAAGATATTTATAATATGTATGGAGTGTCATACGGAACGTCAATGCTAGCTGTATCGGGAATACGGAAACGATTAATATCGTGGCATTCACAAACGACAGAAAGTTCCATGGTTTTAGATACATAAAACAGCAGGGTATGGTGTAAGTGGTATTCTTGCACACCTCGCACAATAGATGATACCTCTTCTTATCGTGTGAGATAGTGGCGGTTCGATTCCGCCTCCATGCACAAATTTTCAATTATTATTATTAGATAGTACAACGTTTATTACGAATATAGAAGTCTAGCTAACTCTGAACAGAGTTAAGTCAAAGAATGAGACTTAAACACTACTTTAAAGTAGAGATTACTTCTCAATACTTTAATTAAATAACAACAAAGAGATATTTAGTGTAAACGGAAGCACGTCATACAACTTGAAGATACCGTTCTTATCGTATGGAAATGTTGGTTCGAATCCGACAATATCTCCAAAGTTCTAAATGTTTTTGCATAAATATTTTATTTGATTACTTGTTTGTTTATATTTTAATTAACAAAATTTGAATTTGAATTTGACAATGATGGCAATGCAGTCTGTCTGTGAAGATAGGCTGCACAAATCGCAGGTTGGAGCAGTGGTAGCTCGCTAGGTTCATGTCCTAGAGGTCGCAGGTTCGAGTCCTGTACCTGCAACACTCATTTTTTTTGGTTATAAGGTTATAAGGTAAAGTTTTCTAAGTTTTAGCATCAAGTTCGTGAGAATATGATGCTTCATGGTTCTGTGGTGTAATGGTAGCACAAGAGATTTTGGTTCTCTTAGAGATTGTTCGATTCAGTCTGGAACTACTCAATACATTTTTTTATTATTAATTATCTTTCATACTTGTATGACAGCTTGTGAAAGTAGTTGTACTTTATTTGGAATCAGCACTTTTTAAGTGTTTTGTTTACTTAAATAATTTATTTTTTTCTCAACTGCTTGTGATAAGTCGTTGAGTTTTGCCCTTAAAGCAATTAGGTAATGCGCTACATACGTAGATTTAATGCTCCGACCAGTATGTAGAGAAGATGGCTCGATACCATCTAAGGGCGCATTTTTTACTTTGTCATAAGAAAATGATTAAATTTTAAAATTAGGCTGTTTTTCCTTGGCGGTCAGATTATTAAGTTAGTCTGCCGCCAAGGTTTTTTTACGAAAAGAACATGGAGATTATATATAGTATAAAGGTTCACAGAGACCACTTAAAAACGCTGCAAGGTCTGAAATGCTTACAGTATGTTGATGTCGGTGAAGATGGCAAGTCAATTACTTGTCAGTTCAAAGACAACAAGACTAGAGGTTGTCTGATTGCTCATACAAATGATTGGCTTGTTGAATTTGCGACAGGAGAATGGCAGAAGTTCGGTGATGCTGCTTACCAACAACTAGTTTGGAATCCGAGCAACTTTTCTAAAGAATATTAGCTATGGCTGCTGCTAGGGTTGTTCAACACAAGTACACATCGAAAGATGGTACTGAGTACGATAGTAAAGAAGAATATCTGTATCACCAAATTCTTCTTGCTGATAAACGAGTTTCTTGTATTCACAGACAAGTGAAACTCAGTATATTCAAATCCATTTATATGATTGTGCCGAAACAACTCAAAACAAAGGTTCGGTACGATAAAAGACTGATGGTTAGCGGTCATAGCTATAAACCAGACTTCATATTTTGGGAAGATAAAAAGTTGATTGTATGTGATGTGAAATCTAAGTACACTCATTCTCTCAGGGAGTTCAGAATAACTGCCAAGGGGTGTATCAATAAGATTGTTGCACACAACAAGAAACGTCATAATGGTGAGCCGTTTGTGGTTTTTCGTGAAGCTATCCATATCAAAAAGAATGAATGGAAGATAATCGACTACCCACCTGACGGAAATAGTTATTTTGAGATTTAATTTCATTCATAATTTATTTAAAATTTATAGTTAGTTATGTAAACCGCCCCTACGCCGACTAAGGTTGTCGTAGAATAGGATGTGGAGTTGCTCTTTGGGCAAGAGTATGAATCGAAAACGCACCAAGAGGAAATAAAACCTCTCGTAAGTGTTTGGCATGCGGTGTGTCTTTTGAAACCTGGGAAACGAAGCATCCTTTTTTTTTCAAAAACAGTTTAATATGAAACATACAGTTGATGATATTGAATTAAAGATAGAACCTGAGTTCAGAACGTTTCATAATAGAATAGGTGTATTTAATACACATTTTCAGAATTTCGGGCATTATAACATACCGAAAGCTCAACTAATTTTAGCTGACCCACCTTATAATCTCGGTGTTAATGCTTACGCAAGCAATCCGTCTTGGTACAAGGATGGAGATAACAAAAATGGTGAAAGCGAACTTGCAGGTGAGGAGTTTTTCGATACTGACAAAGATTTCCGTCCTGCCGAGTTTATGCACTTTTGCTCACAGATGTTACGACCAGAGCCAAAAGAAAAAGGTAAAGCACCTTGTATGATTATCTTTTGCGGTTGGGAGCAGCAATTCTATTATAAGGAATTAGGCGAGCGGTACGGATTCAAGGGTTGCATCCCTTTGGTGTTCAGAAAGAATTATTCTGCACAGGTCTTGAAAGCCAATATGAAGGTTGTTGGCAACTGTGAATATGGTCTGATACTCTATCGTGACAAGCTGCCTAAGTTTAATAATCACGGAGAAATGGTTATGAATTGTATGGAATTTCCGAGAGATTTAGGTATGCCACGTAGTCACCCGACACAAAAACCTATTCCACTTCTGAAAAAGCTGATAGGGTTATTTACAGACCCTGATGATGTCGTTATCGACCCAACAGCAGGTAGTTGCAGTAGTATTGTTGCAGCAGCATCAATGCAGAGAAAGGCTTATGGCTTTGAAATCAAGAAACAAATCTATTCACAAGGTGTAGATAATGTAAAGAGATACATAAGTAATGATATGTTTGAGGTATCTCCGCAGCTTGAAAAGCGAAAGCGATATACACAAGCAAGTTTATTTTAATTTACCATCATGATAGAATTGAATAAGATATACAATGAGGATTGCCTAGTTGGGATGGCGAAGATTCCAGATGCAAGCATAGATTGTATTATCTGTGATTTGCCGTATGGCACGACCAAGAATGCATGGGATAGCGTTATCCCTCTTAATGACCTTTGGACTCATTATAACAGAATAATCAAAGAAAACGGTGCGATAATTTTGTTTTCTCAAATGCCTTTTGCTGCCGTGCTCGCATGTAGCAACTTGAATGATTTTAAGTACGAAATTGTATGGCAAAAAGAAAATGCTACAGGATTCTTAAATAGTAATTTTGCTCCTATGAAGATTCATGAAAATATTTTGGTATTTTCTAAATCTAGTGCTTGTTTTGTAAAAGATAAGAATTTGGCGATGATATACAATCCTCAGATGATACATGGTTGCAAGCCTTATATAAGTAATAGGAATGGAATATCATCCACAAATTACGACTACAAACATTCCAAGCCAATTACAACCATCAACAATGGAGAACGTTTTCCAAACGATATTATATTTTTCAAACGAGATAAAGAGAAGATTCACCCTACACAGAAGCCAGTGGATTTAATTCGTTATCTCGTTAGGACTTATACCAATGTGGGGGGGGGTGCGTTCTTGATAACTGTATGGGAAGTGGCACTACAGCAATTGCGTGCATCAGGGAGAAGCGGAACTTCATCGGCTTTGAACTGAACAAAGAATATTACGACAAGGCTTGCAAGCGCATTCAGCTTGAAATGGCGCAGCCGAGCCTGTTTTGACTATGGGTATATAACTTTTCATTTGCCCTTATATATGCTCACGTGAATCGGTGCGGTGGAACTTGCGTGAGGTTCACTTTGTAATAGTCTGAGCACTGCACCGATTATTCTTTGGATATTATTTTCTTTCATAACCAAGCCCAACCGATGATAGTGTTCCTTGGGCAAGAACGATAATGGTACGACACTGCTAGAAATAGTAGCACTCTTGAAATTTGGCGGCTATCATCGGTATTTTTAAGTATTGGAGGTGTAAAATGGCGAGATTAACGATTGAAGAATTAAAGAAAGACCCATTGACAAAAGGCGATTTTGAGCGTATGAAAATTATGGGATTAGACCCAAATGAGCCTTGGGCGTTAGTTTGTAAGATATTGGATTTTTGTGACGATGGTTACTTTAATATGAGAGCTTTGAATCTGTTCTCCATATATGTAACTGGCTACTTCGATTGTTATCGTAGATTAAATTCTGAAAAGATAGAAAAGATTAAAAAAGCTTTTGGATAATGAAAGGTATGTTTTATATTAGCTATCTTGTTGTTATGCTTGTTCTTGTTCTTGCTGCTGAGATAATCAACTTCGCAAGCAAGGCAGTATGCGGCAAGAAAGCAATCAAATGTTTTGAGTTATGAGTATAATTTTGTTTGCGCTTGCTGCAACCGCTCTTATGTTTGCAGTCGTTGGCGCAATAGCGATGATGCTAGGTCTGGATAAAGAAGATTAGCAAAATGAGAAGTGAATCAAGGCGCAGTCAGCTCGACCACGAAAGATATATGAGAAATCGTGAAGAAAGACTGCAAAAGCAAAGAGAGTATTACAGAAATAATACTGAACTTTGCAAGGCTAGCGTAAAGCTATGCAAAAAGAAAAGAGTAGAAAGAGAAAGATTATTATTGTTTAATTAATTAAATATGTAGCTATTATGGCAAAAGACAAAATTAAGTTGGTTTTCGAGATTGACCGCTTTAAGGTTATCGGTTGTGTCGCACGTAATTGTGAGACCAAGGAAGAGTATGAGGAATTGGTGAAAATCATCAATAGTACTGATGAGGTTGTTCGTGATGACGCAACAATTGAGAAGACAAATTGTGTACTGATTCTCGACCAGTTGTTGCACGACAACGAGAATTTGGCTCTTCGCAAACGTATGGAGAACGAGGATGAAACACTCCACAATGGTGAAGGTGACGGTGATAACGATGGCAACGTAAGATGCATCGAAATCAAAGGCGATATTGCCAAAGAAATTTTCGCTAAAATCGCATCTTTGGCTGAAGACGGAAAGGATGGTGAGTAATGAGAGCGAGAACTAGTACTTGGTATGAGACAAAAATCAAATACCAAAAGACGATGGAGGATGGCTCGGAAAAAGTTGTCAACGAACTTTATGTTGTTGATGCGCTTTCTTGCACCGAGGCAGAAACATCTATCATTGATGAAATGAGTTGCTATATTAGTGGCGATTCTGCCGTTACAAGCGCAAAGAAAACTAACTATGGCGAGATTTTCTTCTCTGACTTGGATGATGATGATAAGTGGTACAAGGCAAAGTGTCAGTTTATCACTATTGATGAGAAATCCGAAAAGGAGAAGCGTTCTAACGTTACTTACTTGGTTCAGGCTAAGTCGTTAGCACGTGCTCTTCGATACGTTGATGAGGTGATGGGGAAGACAATGATTGATTACGACATTGTAGGTCTTAACGAAACTCATGTCTTCGATGTATTCGAACATCACGCTCCATCTTCCAAAAATAAAGAGGAAAAGAATGAGTAGAATCGACAAACTTATAGCGTCTATGCCGTCAAAAATGGCTAATGCAGTAATCCATCAACGCAAGTTACATGCTTGCTTGATGGAACTTACTGCAAACAAGTCAAGAGAAGTGGCGGCTAGAGCTATTTTTCTGAATTACCAAGATGGTGATGGCAGAAAGTTAGGTACAATTCCACATTATTACGAAAGACCTACAACTACTGGTTCGGTAATGGTGGAGACGTACTTTAGTTATATTGATAGAGTACATTAAATCTCAAAACTATGGCAAACAGTAAAATCGCAACTTTCTACAAAAGAAGCTGCCACGATTGTATATTTCTTCAAGTCTGCAAAGACCCTAATGCAAGCTACAATGGTGATTACGTTTGCAAAGATTGGGAATGGAAATATGAGTGATTAATTTTTAAATTTTAAACGCAAAATGAGTAATACACAAGTTGCGACACAACAAAACAATATGTCGCTCGGTGAGTTAATGCACTCACCTGCCGTAGTTGGAAAACTCAACGAGGTTTGGAATAGCCCACAAATGGCTAATAGTTTTATGAGTTCGGTTATCAGTGTTGCTAACGGAAATCCACAACTACGCAATGCCGAACCTATGAGTATTATCGGTGCTGCTATGGTCGCTGCAACAATGCAGTTGCAGGTGATTCCTACACTTGGGCAGTGCTATATTATTCCTTATGGAAAGAAGGCACAATTCCAAGTTGGTTACTTAGGATTGCTCCAACTTTGCCAACGAAGCGGTCAGTTTAAGAAAATCCTCGCTGCTCCTGTTCATGAAGGTGAATACGTGTCTGGTGATGAGTTCGATGAAGAGTATGTCTTCGACAAGAAACAAAAGAAGTCAGACAAGGTTATCGGTTATATGGCTAAGTTTGAACTTCTCAATGGTTTCACGAAGGTTGCTTATTGGGATATTGAAAAGGTGAAGGCTCATGCTACAAAGTTTAGCCAAGCTTTCAGAGCTGGATTCAATTCTCCTTGGAAGTCTGATTTCGATGCTATGGCTCAGAAGACGGTTCTCAAATCCATTTTGAAGTTTGCGCCTAAATCAATAGAAATGCAGAATGCGGTTACTTTCGACCAATCGGTTATCAATACTAATACTTCTGATGTTCAGGATTTGGATATTGATGCTTTTGCTCCAGAGTATGTTGATAACATCGAAAGCGAGAAGAAAGAGAATATTGCTGCAAAGGCTGCCGAAGCTGCCAAGGCTGATGCTGCCAAGAAGGAGGAACAGAAATGATTACCGACAATGTAGAACAACGAAGTTTGGAGTGGCATAGACTTCGATGTGGTTGCATCACTGGTTCTAAGGTTGCTGATATTATGTCTTCTGGTCGTAAAAAAGAAGATTTGTTTTCTCAAGTAGGTAAAAGTTATCTTTATCAAATCGCTGGCGAACGCTTGTTCAATCCCGATTTCTTGAACGATGACGATATATTCCAAGATTACATCGACCAAGTTTCCGTAAACACGAAGGCAATGCAGTGGGGTGCTGATATGGAAGACCAAGCAAAGGCTTGCTTCTGCCAACTTCCACAAAACGAAGGAATAGAGATAGCAGATGTTTCTTCTTGTAAGCACGACACAATCCCTTACTTCGCAGCTTCTCCTGATGGTGCAATCTATGGTCGTGATTGTGGCGATATTAAGATTATTGAGGTTAAATGTCCTAACATCAATACTTATATGAAATATCGCACGCTTATCCACGATGCTGCTTCGCTCAAAGAAGTTGAGCCTAAGTACTACTGGCAGATGATGGCAGAAATGAGTTGTACTGGTGCTACTAGTGGTGTCTTTATTACATACTGCCCTTGGTTGTCTAAGCCTATTCATTGGGCTGAGATTGAGAGAAATGGAGACGATGTAAAGCTTATGGAAGCTAGAGTTATGTTGGCAAATGAGTTTATTGACGAAATTATTAATATGTAATAATGGAACTACAAGGAAAAATTATTGTGGTGTTACCTGAAAGAAGCGGAACATCACAAAGAGGTAATCAGTGGCGTAGCATTTCCTATGTGTTGGAGACGCAAGAGCGGTACCCTAAAAAACTGGCATTCGATGTTACAAACGACAAGATAGACCAACTTAACATTCAGCTTGGCGAAATTCTTACCGTTCAGTTCGATATTAATGCTAGAGAATATAATGGAAGATGGTTTAACTCGATTAACGCTTGGAACGTTATCCGTCAGACTCAGCAAGCTCCTGCACAATGTGGCGGTTTTAGTGGCAATGTTCAGTCTGGCGCACAAGCATCGCAACAAGCTATGGCAAGTTCTGCTAATGCTGCTGGCGTAGCAAACCCGATGAATCCGCAAAATCCATATCCACCAAGACAGCAGCCAGCACAGCCACAAGGGGATAGTTCGGATTTGCCATTTTGAGGTAAGGCGTAAGGTTGAAATGATAAAACAAGCGTTTAATGCGGTTGAGATATGATGTACGATTTATCTAACAGCTTGGAGTTGGAATCATTCAAACTTAGGGTAAAGAAACTTGAAGAGAGTAAAAGTATGGTAGAGTTGACTGAAAAGAAGGCTCGTTCTCTTAATCAGAACGCCTATTGTCATTTAGCTATATCATACTTTGCTCTTCAAATCGGTTTGCCAATGCAAGAAGTCAAGGATGCCTATTTCAAGAATTATTGTAACCACGAACTTTTTGCTCGCAAGAGGTATGATAAGATTCTAAATGTGGAACGTGAGTATCTTCGCTCGACAACGGAACTGACAAAGGACGAAATGAGTCTTGCAATAGACCGCTTCTTGAAGTTCGCAGCCGAGCAAGGCGTTTACATCGCTCCATCTGACGAGTATATCGCTATCCTACACATGCAACATGAAGTTTCTAACAATCAAAGATATTTAGGTGTATGAAAGAAGAAATTTGGAAAGACATTCCTGGTTACGAAGGTGAGTATAAAGTATCTAATATGGGTAATGTCTATTCAATAATAAAGCATCGTTTGTCTTCATTGATGCTTAACAAGACGCTTGGGTATTTATTTGTCAATTTACATGGAAAGAACTATAGGGTTCATCGACTTGTTGCTTTGACATTCATTCCTAACCCAGAGAATAAGCCATATATAGACCATATAAACACAATTAAAACAGATAATCGTGTTGAAAATCTTAGGTGGTGTACTCCTATGGAGAATACTCATAACCCAATCTCTTTTACCAAAATGGTAGAAGCTATAAAAAAGGCAAATATCGGGAAATTCGGAATCAAAAATGGCAAGCATAAAAAAGTTTATCAATACAATAAGGATGGAACGTTTATAAAAGAATGGGACAGTATATCTGACGCTGCAAGATTCTACAACACTGATAGGAGTAATATAGTCTGTAATTGTAAAGGCAAGACAAGACACTCTGTTGGTTTTCTTTGGAGCTACGAGAAAAAAGACTCAATTCCTCCTATGAGGTTTATTGATGGAGTATCTATAATACAAATGAAAGAAAATAGAGAATATATAAAAGAGTGGAAGTCGATAAAAGAAGCAGCGTCATTTTATAATGTTACTCCTTCTGCTATAAGGTGTGCATTGACTGGTTACAGGAGTAGAGCATGTGGTTATAAATGGAAATATAAGAGCAAATGTAGTGATTAATACTAAAGATTAAGAAATGGATTCTTTTAAGATTAGCAAAGAACAATATTTCGATTTGATGAAACTTGACAGGGTAAATGCCGTAAACTTGTTTCTTTATCTCCTTGCAAACGCAGATGATAACGGAACATTGATTGTTAGCATCCGCAAGATTTCGAGTGAACTTGATATAGGTTTGCGGACTGTGAGAACCATACTTAAAAAGTTGTATGCTACGAATATAGTGACACACCAAGTGACACACAAGGGTAGTAGTGTAACTGTCAACAATATAGATTGTTACAAGATTCCGAAGCCAATATGTGACACACCAAGTGACACACTAGAAGTACGAAAACATGCATTTGGCGAAAAGCTTATTCCGTACATGGAACAATACGGAAAAGCGCTTATTCGTGAGTTCTTCGATTACTGGACTGAGCATAACGAGAATGGTAAGAAGATGAGATTTGAGAAAGAAAAAACTTTCGAGATTTCACGAAGACTTGCGAGGTGGAAGAAGAACAATAGCAACAGCAACAAACCTTCGAGGTCAAGTCTTCCTATCGGAATGAATCTTCAAAATAGTAACAATAGCGAAAGATATAAGCTCGATGATAGATGGAACAAATAGATAACGAATATTTCAGAAACCTTGTATCTCAGATGCGAGATACTGGTTATCCGCAAGAAATTGACAGAGTACAAATAAGCATTCCTAATGCAGAGAAACGTTTGCGTGGCGGCTTGCAGTATGTTGTTAATATGAAGTCTGGATGTAATGCCGAATGGAACGAACACAATTACCGACCTGTTGTTGATTGGATGACAGACAACAAAGGTAAAGGTTTATTGATGTTCGGCGGTTGCGGATTAGGTAAGTCGGTAATCGGAATGTATATCCTTCCTATTCTTATTAAAGATGTACATAAAAAGGTGGTAAACATCTTTAGCGCACAAGAGTTGAATCAAAAGATTGACGAAATTCTAAAACTTCATATTATCTATATTGATGATATTGGTACAGAGGATAATCTTAACTCTTATGGCAACAAGCGTATGCCATTTGCTGAACTTTGTGACGCTGCTGAAAAGAAGGGAAAATTGCTTATCCTTACCACTAACCTCAGTATTGACGAGCTTACTCAGAGATATGGAGATAGAGTTGTGGATAGACTGATAGCAACAACAAAAGCAGTTCCTTTTACAGGTGATTCTTTAAGAAAGTGATTATGGCAGACGTAAGTAAAATGGCAGAGGAATGGCTCAGTGAGCATCCTGACGCGACACCAAAAGAAATATGGATGGCTGGTTATTGGAAATCTACAGATAACTGGTGCAACCGAACAAAGTAAATAATAAAAACAAATAATTATATGGAATATCTAGAATTTGAAACATTGAATTTCATTCAGAGAGGAAGAAGAAAAATAGGTCTTATTCCAAAGAATGTGTTTACCATCACGTCAAACGGAAAAAACTCTGTTAGGGCTATGTTTAGTAGAGAGCTGACTGAGGAAATAGAACGGTTTAAGTTCTTGGTGGTGAAGAGAAACCCGATGACTATGCAGGATTATCTTGTGTTCAATAATGATTCTGGAACGAGTATTATCTATAGCAAGACCGATAAACGTGCATCTATTTCATGCAAGGATTTTTGTTTATACTTACAAAATAAATACGGAAAAGGAGATACACATTTCCGAATGAAGATAAGCGATAATAAGTCCAATTCTTCTTCTTACGCTACATACGAGATTGTTGGCAAAACACAGGAGTAACCAAACACACAGAATTATGAACACAGAACATAAGAAATTAAATGCAACAACTAAGCAGGCGGCAGTACTGATAGCTTGGTATCACTGGTGTATAGCAAAGAATACAGCAAAGGTAATAAATAATGCGGTACACAAGCTGCCCTGGTTGTTCATCGTGGTAACGATAGTAATATCGTTCATAGTTAGCTTCGTATTTATTTCTAAGGCTAGAGCGGAACGGGATAGCTATAATCAGAAATTAGTACACGCAACACAGCAGCTCGATAGCTTCTATGCTGCATACGGAAACATTAAATCAAAGTAATATGGACGGAATGGTAATCAATAATTTGTCCGCACAAGCAACTACAGAATGCGGACTGCTGCAACAAGAACTTCTCAAATCGTTTGTTGAGCAAAGAAAGCAAAGAGGTATTGCTGAAAGTCTAATGAAAAGATTAGCGGTAAAAAAGATGAATGCGATAGAATATATGTATGGAAACGTACATGTTACCAATGATAAATTTGGCGAGTGTGGTAGCGACTTTTACATTGATACAACCGCTGATAGAATTACGTTGTCTCTAAAATATTACGTTAATTGGATTCCTTTGGACGGATTATCTAATCACGACAAAAGAATTGCTAAACTTTATAATAAACATGTGTACAGTTACGATACAGCCAATAATGTTTCATCTGGTTTTAAGACATTTCGCCCTTGGGGTGGTCTTACAGGTAGTTGCGATTGGAGTTACTCTATTGATGATATTCTCAAAAGTGATTTTTTAACAGAAGGCATTAGTGTTGATAATGCAATAGGTGGTGTGTTTAAAGTATTTCTTAAATAGTGATATATGAAAAAGTACAAACATACAATAATGATGATTCTGCTTGCAATAGCAACAATTATCGCAGGTTACGGATTTCTCTGTTTCATGGTTGAACATATAGCAATCGCATTACTGATGATGTTCTGCATCTGTTGTGCGTTTGCTATTGAAAAGGATATGTAGTATGCAGACAAATTGGAATCCAAATAATTCGTGTGTACTAGCAGGTGTTCCTCTTGCAGTTCCATCGAAAGAACAGATAAGCAAACTCTACATGCTTTTCTATTCTATGGTAGGCGGCTTTGCAAAAATTGTCAAGTCTAACATAGATGAAACATTCAAACTAGTATCGGAAGATGAAAAGCTATTTAAGTTTGACGTAAAGAGAAGAATGACAGAGGCGAAGGAATTTTCCGATGAATTGATTGACTTATTCAAAGAACGAATGAAAGCTGACGGCATGTCTGAGATATGGGATAAGCTTACTTTTATCATCAAGTTCAATCTACAAGATGATGTAAGGAAATGTTATTATGCGTTAGATAACCAATTTTCAAAGCATCATATTGAAAGACATAAGATGTACACAATGGTTGTTATGTCTGGAATATTGAGCGGAATGCTTGAATCTTCTGTTTCTGCATTTAAAAAGACGATGGATGAATATAATGGTTCTTGGGCAACAAATATTGCAGAATACTTTATTATCCCAATTAAGGGCGTTCATTCTCGTATGCGTAATGCAGTGGAAGCTATATATCCTGAATCTGTAGATAAGAAAGTGTTTTCAGAGTGCCCTGACAAACTCTCTCTCGGATTCGAAATCATCGGGAAAAAGGTGCTTGATTATAAACGTGCCGAAAAAGCACTTGCAGATGCTTGTATATTCAGTGGTCTTAATCTTGATATAAACGGAATTATCGTAGATGGAGAAGACGCACAAGATAACACTGGCACTCCTTGGAATGAAGCTCAATTAAGAGCATTGAAAACAGGTTACCCAGAATCCTCTAACAAAGATATTGCTAGAATAGTTGGCAGAAGCGTTTACGCGGTCGCTAAACAAGCTAAGAAACTCGGATTGAAGAAATCTGAGGAATATCTCAGAGAGACTAGAATAGCTAACTTAAAACGTAAGAAAAATGAAAAAGATTCCAACGCTGTACACAAAGAACAGTAAAGGTCGCTATCAGGAATACAAGATTCCTGACCTTGATATATCGAAGACTTTCTACAGAAAGATAAATGGAAAGTATGAACCTGTTAGTATGCTCTCGTATAGTCCTCTAGAAGAGGGCGTATGGGTTGTCACTCGCGAAAGTTCGACAATCGAACATATCCGTGGTACTTACCTTCGTGAGTGCTTTCATCTTGATAAGGCTGCCAACATTGAGCGTTTTCCTCTGTCTAAGATGGGGCACATCAAAAAGGTTGCAGAACGTATCATTGATGAGCTGAGACTTGGTAATACAGACACTAGAGCTATGACAAATCACGAATTTGTCAATTTGGTTGTCGGGCTTGTCTATAAATACAATGAGGAGGTTTAATTATGGAAGATTTACCTATTGGCGCAGAAGTCGTGTTAAAGGTAGTTGATACCAAGGAAGCTGATTGTAGTGGTTGTTTCTTTGATGAAATTGCAAACTGTATCAATATAGACATGTGTAATCGAATCAAGTGCGCATCAAATGAGCGAAAAGACGGAAAGAATATTCAATTCAAAAGAATAAAGTAATATGGCTACAGCAAATTTTGAAATTGGGAATAAAGAATTTGAGGTACGTTTCATACCTGAATCAGGTTATCCTCCAACAAAGAATGAACGTGGTTCTTCATTGATTGAGTATGATGTAACGACATACAAGGATAATCAGCCAATGATGAAGAAGTTCAATCAAAAGAAACGTGCTTATTTCGACCTTGAAGGTAATGTTTATAAGAGTAAACAGAGTAATAAGGTGTGGTTTAATCTTTATAAAGCAAGTTAATGGTTATGGAAGAAAAGGTTAATATAGCGGAAATTCTAAAGGATAAGCCGCAAGGAACTAAGTTGTATGACTTATTACGCAATATAGACGTAAAGTTAGATGAAGTTCACATAACAGATGTTGGCACTTATATTGAATGTACATCAACTAATGAAGTAGGCAGCACTTTTTTGTTTGATTATTCAAAATTAGGTACAGAAGAAAGTTGGCTTGATGGCTTACAGATTCTCCTTCCTTCCAAAGAAATGCGAGACTGGTCTAAGCTCGCTTGGAATACAGGAGACATTCTAGTTAACAAAGATGGAAATGCACATGTTATCTTCGAGGGGTTTGATGATGATACCTACGAAGCTTTCAATGGTAATAATTATCTGTGGGAAAATGAGGGTATTACAATGTGCTTCGGAGAGTATGAAGACGAATTGCCAACATCAGATTTCAGCAAAGCAAACAAAGAAGACGCTCAGAAATACATCCGCCAAATAGAGAAAAGACTAGGCTATAAGTTAAACTTTGAAACTTTGAAAATTGAAAAGTCTGAGTTCAAGGACGGGGATGTTGTCACCATTATGCCTCATATTGGAGATAAGCTTATCTATCTTTTCAAAGCAGAAGATGACGAAAAGTATTATGGTCATGCTTTTCTTGACGGTAACATAGCTATTGTTAATGAGGATAGTTATTGCCAAAAAGACTTCTGTACAGCTCGTCCATCTACAGACGAAGAGAAGCAACAGCTCTTCTCAGCTCTCGCAAAGAAAAACATGGCTTGGGATGCAGAGAAGAAACAATTTGTTGATTTAAAGCCCAAGATTGAGTTCAAGCCTTTTGATAAGGTTGTGGTACGAGATACAGAATATTCTACATGGTGTGCTGATTTATTTAGTCATATAGATGAAGACTACAGATATGCGTGTGTAGGTGCTACTTGGAGTTTTTGCATCCCGTACAACGAGGAGACAGCAAAGCTGATAGGTACAACAAATAACGTGGAGGGCTAGGTATGATTAGAGACGATGCAAAGATAATTGTAACACAAAATGGCGTATCACTTAAAGAAGCCTTGACTAAAGAAGTAGTTAAGGCACTCAAGGAAAAAGCTTCCATCTTAATGAATTATGAAATCCCAGAAGTAAAGCTTGGTGGCAACCCTCCTAGTGGCAAGGAAAGCCGTAGAACTAGGAGAATGTTAGAACTTAGAAAAAGAAAGGGTAGATTATGAATGATGAAATCATAGATATTAATCTTAGTTTTATCAATACTGATTATTTCTCAGTATCTGTAAGGGATGGGGCTATTTCAGTTATTGGTAGAATAACCAAGTTAGAGATGGAAAATTTTGTAAAGGCTCAATATTTCGAGATTAAAGAGGTATTGGATAAAAATAGTAAGAAAGGAAGATAATTATGATAGACGATAAGAAAATAAAAGCTGCCAAGGAAGAAATCTATGAAGATAGATTTCTGCTAAATGGCGAAGAGATAGTCTTTAACTATGATGAAAAGGAAGAAATGTTCTACAAAGAGGACATTAAAGAAGCTATTGGGTTAGGTGCTAAGTGGGGTATCAATGAGCTTATTAAGGGATTGTTTCACCCTGCTAGCGAAGTCCCACGTAATGATAACGGAAAGGTTCTTGCATTCTCAAAAGAAATCGGTTATAGAAAGCTCTACGATATGAACGATGAGCTTGATAAAACCACTTGCGATACATATAAAGAAATGTGGGAAGAGCAAGTCAATATATTCCATTTGTCTGATTGGATATTTATAGATGAGTTGTTTGACTTGATTACGAAAGGAGGTGAGTAATGAAAGAGCTTAAAGATTTGGTTGCTGGTGATGAGGTTGTTGCTTACGATAAATACGACAACAGAATAATTGCTATTGTTGAAAGAATAACAAAAACTTTGGTCGTTGTAAACAATATTAAATACCGAAAGTCTGACGGATTTGCATCTGGAGAATCTTATATCTTCTCTCGTAGAATTGAAATCCCTAAAGATGAGGAGCAGATAAAGGCAATAAAACTAGAATATCGTAAACGAATTATCATTCATAGAATACATAATCTCAATCTGAATGACTATCCGTTAGAAGTGTTGGAAAAAGTTTATATTGAATTAGGAGGAAATTAGTATGAAAGAACTTAAAGTTGGAGAAAGAGTAACCACTACTCTTGAAGTTGTCGAGCAAGGTGATTCATGTGAAGGTTGTTTTTTTTGCTGACAAAGAAGGATGCCCTTATCAATGTTTTAAGGATATGCGTTCTGATGGTAAGGATGTAATTTTTAAAGAAGTTAAGTAAAGCGTATGGATAAGTTAGAATACATTCCAGGAGATTTGGTAATGGTAAAGAAGTCAGCACTTCAATTTGCTAAAGATAAAATATTTAAAGTAATATCTTCATTGAGTGGTGGCTTTGTTAAGGTAGTCATGTTAAACGATAGTAGTACAACATACTCT
>ULWY01058378.1_pt1 | contig 18182 bp, 10 predicted proteins | sample 1960761 | NCBI WGS metagenome assembly ULWY01 (sample SAMEA4835824, study PRJEB28245) | human gut metagenome | biome: gut microbiome; material: fecal sample | place: Denmark | collected 2008 | reverse complement strand
CGGTGGTGCAGTGAGTGAATTAGGCAATTATGACTATTTGTCAAGTATTGCTTTGGGTACTACTTATTTCAATACCGGACTTGTTCAAAGTGCATGGCTTTCCAAACTAACAGATTATACACGTACATGGGAGAAATTAGAGAATCTTAATATCGGTGTTGATTTCGCTTTATTAGGCAATCGTTTGACCGGTAGCTTTGATTGGTATCAGAAGAAGAACAATAATATGTTAGTTTCTTTAAATTATCCGGATGTGTTGGGAACAAATCCGGCTGCAACCAATGATGCTAAGCTTCGGGTTAGAGGTTGGGAGGTAGCATTGGGTTGGAACGATCGTGCAGGTGATGTAAACTATTGGGTAAATGCTTCTTTGGCAGATTCTCGTTCTATGGTGCTTGACTATGCGGGAACCGACAGATGGACAGCAGGTTTGGTGAAAGTACGTGAAGGCTATCCTTTGAATTCATTGTTCGTATATAAAACTGAAGGCTTTTTTGCTTCGTATGAAGAAATTGAAAAATATTATGAACAGTATAAAGGGAACAGTGCCTTGTCAGGTGTAGCACAAACTAGTACAAATACACATCTTCGCCCTGGTGATCGTAAAAAAATCCTTCTTCTTGATCCGGCTAATGATACTACTGGTGGAAAAGGAAATACTGGAGCTGGTGATGTGTATCATTATGGTGATATTGATCCTCATTTTACCTTTGGGCTTAATGCCGGTGCTAAGTGGAAGAATATTGATTTTTCTTTATTTGTACAAGGAGTAGGTCAACGTTATTTCTTGCGTGAAGGTGGTTTAAACACTTGTGCTTTTTACGCTAACTACAACAATATTTTGACAACTCAACTGGATACATGGACTTGGGATAATCAAAATGCTGAGTATGCCCGTCTTTCTTTACAGGGTGGAAAAAATAAATGGAATGTGGACAATAATGACGCTTCTGTTCAAAACGCATGGTATGCTCGTCTGAAAAATGTTACTGTTGGTTATACCATTCCCTCCACTATCACTGATAAATGGAAAATAGAGAAATTAAGATTTTATTTCTCAGGTGATAATATAGCGGAGATAACAGGATTATCTGATGGATTTGATCCGGAAAAAGGGTATACGGCTTCTAATACTAGAACTAGTCTTCCTTTCAGCCGTAGCTGGACAATTGGTGTTGATTTGACATTTTAATAAATGAATTTAAAAAAAGAAAAATATGAAAAAGATTTTATTTGCAGCAAGTGCAATTGCTATAGCTATGGGAATGGCTTCTTGTTCGGATTATTTTTTGGATTTGAATCCCACAGACCAGCAAACCGAAGCCAATTTCTATAAAACTCCTGAAGAATTTGAGGCGGCAGCCAATAGTACATATAGTTTTTATGGTTTTGGTGATGTGTCTGAAACGGTCAATGGTACTAAGTATACCAGTTCATATTATGATATGCTTGATGTGAACTCTGATATTTTAGCTGGAATAAATCCTGTTGCCCAAGGTATATTAGCACCTTCCACAAATGATACTTATTGGTCTCTGTGTTATGCGAAGATACGGAAATGTAATGTGGTTATAGAAAAAGGAGAGGAGTATACTGGTACAGGGAGCATCAACGCTTCGTTGGCTGTAGCTCGTTTCTTCCGTGCATATCAATATTTTTGGTTGTTACAGCGTTTTGGAGGTGTACCTGTCATAACAAAGGGGCTTACTTCAACTTCTGAAGAATTGTATGCTCCACGTAATTCACGTTATGAAGTAGCTAAACAAATTTTTGATGATTTGGATTATGCTATTCAATATTTGCCGGACGAATCGGCTTATGATGGAAAAATAAGCAAACAAGGAGCGCAAGCGTTCAAAGCACGTACGCTGTTGTTTGAGGCTACGTGGGAGAAGTATGTGGGAACTACTACGGATGGTGATGGAACTACTTCAGGAGCAGGTAGCGATAAGCCCGTGGGATATCCTGATATACAAAGTATGTTAACAGAAGCGGCTTCATTAGCGGATGCTGTAATGTCTTCTGGTAAATATCAATTGTGGAATGCGGAAGGAACTATATATGAGGGTATAGCCTATAATTATTTGTTTAATCTGGAAGATGAAAACACGAATCCTATGGGATTTACTAAAGATAAAAATCATGAGTTTATTCTTCAGATCGCTTATAACCATACAAGTAAACGCATTGGTAAAAATATAACCAAGGCTACAGGTGGTGACAATAATAATACAGGAGCTGTTACGATTAAAATGGTAAATATGTTTCCTTGCGTAACAGATGGCTTGCCTTATTTCTATTCTAAGGATTATAAAGGATATAACAAGATGACTGATATTTATACCTGTCGGGATACTCGTTTTACTTCTTGTATTAAAATACCGGGAACTACTTATTATTGGATGGGAGCGAATGGGGCTGATAAGAGTCTTTATCTTAAGGCTAACTATGTGACCACTTTTGATTTTCCTTCAGGCTGTTCGGTATATTATCCTCTAGTACAAAATTCAGGACAAACTGGTTTCCAAAACCGTAAAATGTGTTCGGAACGAAAAGATTATAAAGATACGGATGAAGGTTATAATTATCCGGTGCTCCGTTTGGCAGAAGTATACTTGATTTATGCAGAAGCTAAATGTGAATTGGGAGATGGGCGGATTTCTGATTCTGATTTAGATAAATCAATCAATCTTTTACATGATCGTGGTGGTTCGGCTCGTATCAGTAATGCTTCTGTTGCACAAGCGAATGCTAATTACCAAGCAAATACAGGTAAGTCTGGAAATCTGACCATGTTGGATTTGATTCGTAATGAAAGGGCGGTAGAACTACGTAATGAGAATCTTCGCCCGACAGACTTGCTTCGTTGGGGTATTGCAGAAGAAGCTTTAAATGCTGACCGGTCAGGAATTGTAGTAAAGAATCCGGATGGAAATGATACAGAGTTTGCCGGTTTTGGTTATGAGGTAGCAGGAAAAGTGGAAAAAATATGGGATGGGGTGGCTATTTACGGTTATGAAACATTGGATGATGGGTCTCAGGCATTGATCATTAATAGTAAATCCCAATTTAATATGCAACGTAAGCATTATCTCTATCCTTTGCCTTTAGCGCAGATTCAATTGAATCCTGCTTTATTACAGAACCCTGGATATTAATGCTGGTAAGGGAAGAACATGGTTGAAGTGGCTATGTTCTTCTTTTGTGCTGCAATAGTAATATTTTACTTTTGAAATGAGCAGTAGGCAATTATATTCTAGTGACAGGGTGCTAGCTTTATTTACTGTAAAAATGAACATTCTGAAATGACAGTTGGTAAACCTCTTACTGTAAAAAAAGCGACAAGTGGCGGATATATGGGCGTTTTTGCTCCGTTTGATTAATTGTTTTATCTTTATAGAAAATTTAAGTTGATTGATATGAGGAGAGTTATTTTATTTTTCAGTTTGTTGTTGGCAACGGGGGTGTCGGCACAGCACTTTCAGATATCTTCACCGGACGGTAGAATACAAATGGAAGTATGCAATGAGAAAACATTGAGTTATTCAGTTGTTTACAAGAATAAAGTCTTGGTGGCTGATTCACCACTTGGCTTTGAGTTCAAGGATGAAAAACCGATGCAAGGCAATTTTGCATTACTGAATGTTCCTCAAGCTGAAGCTAGATCTGAATCTTGGATTCCGGTAGTGAAGAATAAACATGAGGAAGTTCAGTTGCATTGGAATGAAATGACTTTTAACTTGGAAGAGAAGGAGGGAAATCGTCGTCGGATGGATTTTGTGGTTCGCGTATATGATGAAGGGGTGGCTTTCCGTTATCAACTGTATGGTGGAAGAAAAATTGGAAACCGACAGATAACTAAAGAATTGACAGGGTTCTCATTACCGGCGGATGCAACTGGATGGGCAGCGAAGTACAAACGAAATTATACTTCCAGCCAGGAATCGGAGTTCGTGAAGACTACGTTGAACTATCTGCCTGCAGACACTGTGGCAGGTCTTCCTTTCTTGGTGGAGGTGGACAAACAAAACTATGTGGCTATCACCGAAGCTTGCATTGATGATTATCCTGGATTTTACATAGGAAAAGGTAACAGTGCGTAGGAAGGAAATCAAGTATTGGCTACCAGACTTTCTCCATTGCCCGGAGAGAAGGAAGATGGAGTGAAAGCTCGCTTCTTTGAGAAAATGGCTACGCCTTGGCGTGTTATTTTGGTAGGAGATCATCCTGGATAGTTCATCGAAACAGAGCTTATTCATGGTTTGAATCCTCCTTGCGCCATTGAAGATACATCTTGGATAAAACCGGGTATGTGTGCTTGGGATCATTGGTGGAGCGGTGAAGTAAAGATGGAAATGGATGTAATAAAGGAATATATTGATTTTGCAGAGGAGCAGGGTTGGCCGTATATGTTGATAGATTGGCAATGGTACGGTCCTTACAACAAGGCTCATGCAGACATCACCAAACCTGCACCTCAGTTGAATATGCCGGAGATATTGGAGTATGCTCGTTCTAAAAACGTGCGTTGCTGGCTATGGCTCTATTGTACGGACGTGAACAAAAATGATAGTTACAAAGAAGCATTTGCCTTGTATGAAAAGTGGGGAATAGCCGGTATAAAGATAGACTTTATGGATCGTGACGACCAAGAAATGGTAAATTGGTATCATCGTATCATAAAGGAAGCGGCAAAGCATAAGCTCATGGTGAATTTTCATGGTGCATACAAGCCAGACGGCATTGGGCGTACTTATCCCAATCTGCTGACCCGTGAAGGTGTTATGGGAGGAGAATATTCTAAGTTTTCTAAAAGAGTGACACCGGAACACAATGTTACATTAGCTTTCACACGTATGTTGGCCGGTCCGATGGATTATACGCCCGGAGGTTTTCTAAATGTATCTATGGAAGGGTTCAAACCGAAGAATCCAACTACGGTACCTAATTCACGATGTGCCGAGCTTTCTAAGTTTGTGATTTATGATAGCCCGTTAACGGTTATGTGCGAACATCCTAAATATGTTTTAGGTCAGCCGGGGGCTGATTTTCTGAAAATAGTGCCAACTGTATGGGATGACACTCGTTTCCTTGATGGCTATCCGGGAGAATATATTGTGATGACCAAGCGTTCGGGCAAACAGTGGTTTATAGGTGCAATGAATAATTGCATGAAGCGTGTTGTGGAAATCGAAACCTCTTTTTTGCCAGCAGGCGAGTATGAGTTTGAGTATTGGGCTGATGCAAAGAATGCTGATAAAAAGCCGACAGAAGTATTGAAAAAGAAGGTGCGTTTCGTTGCCGGGAAGTCTTTGTCAATAAAGATGGTTTCTGGTGGTGGTTATGTTGGAGTTTTTACTCCGGTAAAATAAGATCTTATACAAAACAGCTATGAAAATAAAAGTATTCTTCATTGCTGTTTTTTTAGGCTATTGTGAATTCAAATAAATATAAACATGAAAAATAAACTTTTGCTATTGTTTTTTCTATTGGGAGTGTTTTTCCCGTTGTCTGCACAAGAAAGTGAAGTTTTAATATCGACTTCTCATACCTCTTTATTGCTTTCCACTTCGCAAGGAGGAGAATTGAAATTTTTGTACTATGGTAGAAAACTTACTGATGCTGATGTACATGCTATTGTTAGTACAGAGTCTGGAAGTTTTTCCGCTTATCCAGTCTACGGACTGAATTGTCCTTCTGAGTCTGCTTTGTCTGTGCAGCATGAGGATGGAAACATGACGCTTCAAATGGAAGTCATTGGCGTGGAAACTACTCATCAGGAAAAAGCAAATTTAACAGTTATATCTCTAAAAGACAAAGTATATCCTTTTTATGTAAAACTCTGCTATAAAGCCTATCAGGATGTGGACGTCATTGAGGCGTGGACGGAAATCAGCCATAAGGAGAAAAAGAACGTGAAGCTGAACCAGTTTGCATCTGCCTATCTTCCCGTTCGTAAGGGCAATGTCTGGCTATCCAGTCTCTACGGTGCTTGGGCAAACGAGGCGCGTCTGGTGCAGGAACCGCTGGAACCGGGTATGAAAGTGATAAAGAATAAGGACGGAGTGCGCAATTCGCACACGGCACACGCCGAAGTGATGTTCTCGTTGGACGGACAGCCACGTGAGAATAGCGGACGTGTGATTGGTGCTGCCCTTTGTTACGGAGGTAATTATAAACTGCGCATTGACACAGATGAAAGCGAATACCATCATTTTTATGCAGGTATCAACGAAGACAACTCCGTTTATCATCTGAAAAGCGGTGAGGTATTCAAGACTCCCGAACTGGCATTGACCTATAGTGACGAAGGATTGAGTGGTGGTAGTCGTAACTTTCATCGCTGGGCAAGAACGTATAAACTAGCTAATGGCGACAAGCTCCGAAAGATTCTGCTGAACAGTTGGGAAGGTGTCTATTTCAAAATCAACGAAAGCGGTATGAAGCAGATGATGGCGGATATTTCTTCTATGGGCGGTGAACTTTTTGTGATGGACGACGGCTGGTTTGGTGACAAATATCCTCGCAAGACCGACCGCACTTCGCTGGGTGACTGGATGGTGGATAAGGAGAAACTGCCTTCGGGTGTTGGAGGGCTGATAGATGTGGCTAAGCGGCAGGGTATCAAGTTTGGCATCTGGATAGAGCCGGAAATGGCGAACACTCAAAGTGAATTGTATGAAAAGCATCCGGATTGGGTGATCAAAGCACCGGAACGCGACTTGGTACTGGGACGGGGAGGTACTCAGGTGGTACTCGACCTAGGTAATCCGCAGGTACAGGATTTCGTGTTCAACGTAGTGGACGAACTGATGACTAACTATCCCGAAATAGATTACATCAAATGGGATGCCAATATGTCTATCTTGAATCATGGTTCCAACTATCTGGGCAAGGATGAACAGAGCCATTTATATATAGCTTATCATCGTGGACTGGAAAATGTCTGCAAGCGAATCCGGATGAAATATCCCGAACTGACGATGCAGGCATGTGCCAGTGGTGGTGGACGTGTCAATTATGGACTTTTGCCTTACTTTGACGAGTTTTGGACAAGCGACGATACGGATGCTTTGCAACGCATCTATATGCAGTGGGGCACTTCCTATTTCTTTCCAGCCATCGGTATGGCGTCACATATCAGTGCTGCACCCAATCATCAGACTTTCCGTACCATCCCGTTGAAGTATCGTATTGACGTGGCGATGAGCGGACGTTTAGGCATGGAGATACAACCCAAGAACATGACGGATGATGAGAAAGAACTGTGTCGTAAAGCGATTGCCGAGTACAAGGAAATTCGTCCGGTGGTTCAGATGGGGGACATATACCGCTTGCTTTCTCCTTACGACAAGTTGGGGGCAGCTTCCTTGATGTACGTTTCGCCGGAAAAAGACAAGGCGGTATTCTATTGGTGGAAGCTGGAGCACTTTATGAACCAACACTTGCCACGGGTAGTCATGGCGGGGTTGAATTCTGAAAGCCGTTATCGTATCCGTGAGTTGAACCGTATAGATAAATATCCGCTTAGTTTTGAAGGACAAGTGTTCAGCGGTGCTTATTTGATGGCGAACGGTTTGGAAATACCTTACAATCATAATGTGGACAAGCCGCAAAAGAACGAATACTCAAGTAGAGTGCTTTATTTGGAGGAAGTGGATAAATAACAAACTATCGGAAAAGTTACGGATTGTAACAGATGAACATAAAAGAGTCGTATCAAATTCTATTTTTAAGTAATGATATGACTCTTTTTATTGTACAATGAATGTTGTCAAATTTTAGATTCAAAGATTATTTCCTTTGAGATTGAATGTTGATGCATTCATTTTTTTTATTATCTTCTATGCTGTTGAGTGTCTCATGTCTCATAAACGTATTATAATTAAAATCGACTTTTATGATGAATATAAAACAACTTTTATCAGCTTGTATATTGGGAACAGCAATAGCTTCATGCAGTTTTCCATCGACAGAACGGGAAGGGATTGTTATTAACCTTCAGGAGAAAGGTGCCGAGATAGCTCTTTCAATGTATGGTGTCTTTTTTGAAGAGATTAATCATGCCGGTGATGGAGGATTATATGCCGAGTTGGTTCAGAACCGTAGTTTCGAGGAACATGAGATGCCGGCAGGGTATCATGTGGAAGGAGATAAACTGATTCCCAGTCCGGAGAAATATCACTTGACCGGAGAAGTACGTCACGATCGTTCATTCAAGTGGAATACAGAACCTGTACGTGCTTGGAATTTGCTGGTGAAGGATACTGCGGCTGCCCGGATGAGGCTTACTAAAGAGCGTCCGAAATTTCAGTCAGCTCCTAATAATTTGGAGATAACACTAACGGATGCTTCACACCCTATTCAATTGGTGAATGAAGGATACTGGGGAATGGGGATCGGTGCCGGTGAAAACTATCATCTGCGTGTTATTATTCGCACTTCGTCCGATTATAAAGGAACGGTTGCAGCCAAATTACTTTCTTCGAAAGGAGATGTGCTGGCGGAAACTTCTCTCAAAGTGAAGAATGACAACACTTGGAATGATATAAAAGCTACATTGTTGTCTGCTGCAAAAGATGCCAAGGCAAAGCTAGCTTTGGAATTTGATGCTCCCGGTAAGATTTGGATAGATTATGTTTCTCTTTTTCCGGAAAAGACTTTCAATAATCGCCCGAATGGCTTGCGTAAAGACGTGGCCGAGATGTTGGTAGGATTGAAACCTGCATTCTTCCGCTGGCCTGGAGGATGTGTGGTAGAGGGAATTACTTTGAATAACCGCTTTGAATGGAAAAAAACATTAGGAGATCCGGCTGCACGCCCCGGAGAGTATAGTACGTGGGGATACCGTTGCTCGTATGGTTTCGGATATTATGAAATGTTGCAGTTTTGTGAAGATATAGGCGCAAAAGCCATGTTTGTATGTAATGTAGGTTTAGGGTGTCAGTTCCGTATGGGCGATGCTTGTCCTGACGACAAAATATCCTATTATTTGGACGATTGTATGGATGCCATTGAATACGCATTGGGTGATGTCACTACGGAATGGGGAAAACGCCGTGCGGCAGATGGTCATGCCGAACCTTTTCCGTTGCAATATGTGGAGATTGGTAATGAAAACTGGGGACCGGAATACGATCGTCGTTTTGATCTGTTCTATAAGGCCATTAAGGAGAAGTATCCGCAGTTGACATTGATTTATAATGAAATGCCACAACGTGATGGGGCTCCTGCAATAGCTAAAACGGATATGATTGATCCACATTGGTATGTCGATCCGTATTTTTTCTTTCGTAACACAACTTTGTTCGATACTTATGAACGGGGAAAATATACGGTTTATGTAGGGGAATATGCCTGTAACCGGGGAGTTGGTGGAGGAAATATGCTGGGAGCTTTGTCTGAAGCTGCGTTTATCGGTGGTATGGAACGAAATGGCGATTTGGTTACAATGGCTTCGTATGCACCTTTATTTGAAAATCGGCATGATAGGAACTGGGCTACCAACTTGATTTGGATTGATTCTGACCAGGTAATGGGACGTAGCTCATATTATGTACAAAAGATGGCGGCGGAGAACCGACCTGATTACAATGTAAAAAGCAACATCACGATGCATGAAGCCCAACCCGAATCTGTGGGTAAGGGACATCTGGGTTTGGGGGCTTCTTTGGCATCTGTAGAGTTTAAGGATGTAAAAGTGATACAAAACGGAGTGACGGATCTGCTTGGCGATATGATTCTATCAAAAGAAAACCGCATGTTACCGGAAAAAGTCTATGAAGGGGACTATACGCTGGAGTTTAAAGTAAGGAAAACAGAAGGTGAACAAGGATTTCAAATTTTTTTAGGTATGAGTGAGGATGGTAAGACCGGATATAGATATAATATAGGTATGTGGAGCAGTAATGACCGGGCGGAACTTATCCGGTTGGAGAAGGGGAAAGATAAAGGCGTGCTGTCGGAACATTCCGGCAAAAAAATTGAAAAGGACAGGTGGTATGAAGTGAAAGTGGTAGTATCCTCCATGAAAAATGAATGTTATCTGGATAATGAACTTGTCTTGTCCTCTGTACCCCAAGCCATGCCGTTACAGTTTGTTGCTTCCGGTTATGATGAAGAAAAAGGAGAATTGGTGATTAAAGTTGTTAATGGGGCTGATACGGCTTATTTGACCACGATTCAGATAAAAGGATCGAAAAACATAGCAGAGGAGGGAAGGGTCATTTCTTTGACTGCGGCCGACGGCAGCGAGGAAAATTCCTTCGAAGAACCCCGAAAGATTTATCCGAAGGAGATTGCATACAAAGGATTCGGACCTGAATTTGATTATGAATTTCCACCCTTCTCATATACGATTTTGCGTGTAAAAGCAGAAAAACAATAAGAAAACGAACGATTAATTTGATATTTTATGAAAAAGATTATTTCATTATTATTTGTGGCAGGGGTGTTGAACACCGTTGCTGCACAGAAAATAACGATGTATTCCACCACTGCATCCGAGCGTTGGACTTCTCAGAAAGTAACAGTTTTGAAGCATGCCTCGCAGACTCCGGAGGTATCTGTCTATATGGATAGTCTTTTACAGCATGTTACCGGCTTTGGCGGCACGTTTAATGAAATAGGCTGGAATGCGCTTCAAAGTCTCTCAGGAAGAACGTGATAAAGTGATGGCTTCCTTGTTTGTCGAAGAGGGAGTACGCTTTTCATTGGGACGTACTCCTGTTGCTTGTAGTGATTATTCATTTGGTTATTATTCTTATAATGATGTGAAAGATGATTATACCATGCGTAATTTCAGTATTGACCGTGATCGTTTTATACTGATTCCTTACATAAAGGAGGCTTTGAAGCTACGTCCCGATTTGAAGATGTGGGCTTCTCCTTGGACTCCGCCGGCATGGATGAAAGTCAACGAGCATTATTCACAGAAAAGTTCCGGCATTGAGGGCACCGATATCGGGCACAACCGTCTTGATCCTGCCCGTAATGTATTGGGAAATGTTACGGGATTCAAGATGCAGCAAGGATATTTGCAGGCATACGCGCTTTATTTCTCCAAATATGTGCAGGCTTATAAAAAAAACGGGATTACTATTTCGATGCTCATGCCTCAAAATGAAATAGCATGGACACCTTGCTGGCCTTCGTGTACGTGGAGAGCAGAGGACTTGGCTATTTTCGTGACCCAATATCTGGGACCTCAATTTAAAAAAGATTCGCTGGATACGGAGATATGGATGGGAACAGTCAATTATCCGAACCCCGATTACATCCGCACTTTTCTGAATCAGAAAAATGTATCGGATTATGTGAGAGGAGTGGGAGTGCAATGGACAGGTATGAAAGCGCTTCCTGTCATTCACAAGGAATACCCTTCGTATGGATATATGCAGACAGAGAATATGTGTGGTAATTCGGAGAATGACTGGTCGGCATTGGAGCGTACTTGGAATGCGGTAGTCCATTGTTTCAATAATGGTGTGGGGGCTTATATGTATTGGAATATGGTGCTCGATGAAACTTGTAAGAGTTGGTGGGACTGGGCACAAAATGCAATGGTTATTGTAGATCGTAATACACGCCAGGTACGTTATACTGATGAATATTATCTGATGAAGCATCTGTCTCATTTTGTACAACCGGGCAGCCGTTTGTTGAAAGTGTCAGACCATGAGAATGTGCTTGCCTTTCGTACTACTGACAATGGAACGGCTATAGTTACTTATAATCCCGATGAAGACACGCGTTTCCGTACTTTTGTCATAGATGGTAAGAAGATAGAGGTGACATTGAAACCCAAATCGATCAATACAATAAAAATGAATGATAAATGAAATTAAAAGAATTGTTGTTGGTTGTCCATTTATTAGTTGGATTCCATTTTATTCTTCATGCACAGAATCATCTGGTTGTTTACCCGGCTCCTGATGAGGTCGATTTAAAAAAGGATTTTACAGTTATAAAGTCCGCGAAGTGGGAAAAGAGTGGCAATGGGTGGACGTTTATCCGGTGAAAGTAGATGAAGTACGCCAGACGAAGCATCATGTTGAACTGGCCTCAATGGGATATTTTGACTTTTCCGGTCAGGTGGAAGTTTCCGTTACCTATAATAAAGGAGAAGTAAAGAGTGGCAGGGTGCGTCCGTTGTCGTATGGTATCACTCCGAGGATCAGCGGCAGTACGATGACTTTTACACTAGACCGTCCGCGTAATCTGTCCATTGAAGTAAATGGAGACATCTTCCATAATCTTCATCTTTTTGCGAATCCGATAGATGAAAACCGCCCGAAGAAATTGAAAGACAAGAATTTGATTTATTTCGCTCCGGGAATACATCAGTTACCCGGCGATACACTCAATGTTCCTTCGGGAAAGACGGTCTATGTGGCAGGTGGGGCCATTGTGCGTGGATGTATCCGTGCGGTCAATGCCCGTGATGTGAAAATTCTGGGACGGGGTGAGGTGCATCCCGAAGGTCGTGGGGCAGGTATCAGCATTATTAATTCACGAAATATATATGTGGAAGGTCTCATCACAACCCAATGTCCCACTGGAGGTTCGGACAGTGTGACAATCCGCAATGTAAAGGCCATCAGTTCATACGGGTGGGGGGACGGTATGAATGTGTTTGCCAGCAACAACGTCTTGTTTGACGGAGTATTTTGCCGTAACTCCGATGATTGCACTACCGTGTATGCTACACGTATGGGGTTTCATGGCGGATGCCGTAATGTAACAATGCAGAATTCTACCCTGTGGGCAGATGTGGCGCATCCTATTTTTATCGGGTTGCATGGAGATGTGGAAAGAAATGAAGTGATGGAGAATCTGACTTACCGGAACATTGATATTTTGGATCATCGGGAAATGCAGGTGGATTATCAAGGCTGCCTGGCTATCAATGCAGGTGATAATAATCTGGTCCGGAATGTGCGGTTCGAGAATATCCGTATCGAGAATTTCAGGCAAGGACAATTGGTGAATCTGCGTATATTTTACAACAAGAAGTATTGCAAGGCTCCGGGCAGGGGCATTGAGAATGTGCTTTTTAAAGATATTACCTATAATGGCGATCATGCCGAACTCTCACATATTGTTGGCTATGACAAGGAACGGATGGTGAAGAATATTCGTTTTGAGAATCTGAAGATAAACGGTAAAGTTATATCGGATGATATGACCGGTAAGCCTGCATGGTATAAAACGTCGGACATGGCGCGTTTCTTTGTTGGGGAACATGTAGGTGATATTGTATTTGTAAAATGAAAAAAGGTAGTCTCAAGCAAGAGCTTCAAGAAGATTTAAAACTCTGTGGTCGGTGTTTTTTAGAGAGAGCATATAAAAGAAATCATCTTTGCGAAATAAAAAGAAAAGGTAATTATTTAGGTAGGATAATTTTTAAAGAATGATCCTTTTTGCTATCTTTGTCCATTGAAAATGAATAAATTATATTCTTATGGAATTACAAGATAAATATATCCGTTTTGATTGGGCTGTTAAGCGTCTGCTGCGTCATAAAGCTAATTTTGGTGTGCTCGAAGGATTCCTTACGGTACTGATAGGTGATGAAATTCATATAGTGGAGATTTTGGAAAGCGAGGGTAACCAGCAAACGGAGAATGATAAGTTCAATCGGGTTGATATCAAAGCTCTCAATAGTAAAAATGAGATTGTTATCATCGAGATTCAAAATACGCGTGAGCTGTATTATTGGGAGCGTATCCTGTATGGAGTGGCTAAAGCCATTACAGAACATATCTCATTGGGCGAGACTTATTATAAAGTTAAAAAGATATATTCTATCAGCATTCTTTATTTCGATATTGGTCATGGAACTGATTATCTTTATCATGGGCAGAATATATTTAAAGGAGTGCATACAGGAGACTTCCTTCAAGTGAGTACTCGGGAAAAGGATGCCATTGTGCCCCGTATGCCTTCCGAAATTTATCCGGAGTATTTTCTGATCCGTGTGAATGAGTTTAACAAGGTGGCGGTGACCCCTTTAGAGGAATGGATAGAATATTTGAAGACGGGTATTATCCGTCCTGACACGACTGCTCCCGGATTGGGTGAGGCACGTGAAAAATTGAAATATTATTCAATGACGCCTCAGGAACGCCATGCCTATGATGAACATCTTAGCGCTTTGATGATCCAGAATGATGTTCTTGATTCTGCTAAGTTGGAGGGAAAGATAGAGGGACGATTAGAAGGACGTGCGGAGGGTCGTGAAGAAGGTCATGAAGAGGGCATTAAAGAAGGTGTTCTTCGAAATGCCCGGAGAATGAAAGAAAAAGGATTCTCTACAGAAGATATTATGGAAATTACAGGATTGACATTCGAAGAGGTTAGTCAGTTGTAATCCCATGTTTGGTTAAATAAATCCACAGGTATCCTCATGAGGTATCTGTGGATTTTTATTTTAATGAATGAGGTGTTGAGTGAATATCGTGAGTGGAGCGTATTAAAAAGAAAATATTCATTTAAACATATAGCTTGATGAGGAAATTAGTATTTGCTTTATTGTTATTGTGCAGTGCTTTGTTTGCTACTGCCCAAGAATGGCAATGGTCCGTACAGTTGAAAGGATTCATCTCTTCCGAAACCGGCAAAGAACCGACTGCCTTCCTGTGGATACCTTCCGATTGCCATCAGTTGCGTGCCGTAATGGTAGGAAAGCACAATATGAGTGAGGAAACCCTGTTCGAGATGCCGCGTTTCCGGGAAGCATTGTCCCGGATGGGAATCGGACTGGTATGGATCACTCCCGGAATCGACCAGCAATGGGATGTGACAAAAGGAACGCAAGAGATTTTCAATCGGATGATGAATGACCTGGCGGAAGTCAGCGGCTATTCTGAGTTGGAACATATACCTGTAGTTCCTGTCGGTCATTCGGCAATGGCCACTTATCCGTGGAATTTTGCCGCTTGGAATCCTGAACGGACATTGGCTGTCATTTCTTTGCATGGAGATGCTCCCCGTACCAACCTGTGTGGCTATGGCGGGGAGAATCTGGAGTGGGGTAGGACACGTAATATAGATGGTATTCCGGGATTGATGATTGAAGGAGAATATGAATGGTGGGAGGCGCGGGTGAACCCTGCTTTGGCGTTTCGGATGATGTATCCCGAAAGTTGTATTTCATTTTTGTGTGATACGGGACGTGGACATTTTGATGTGGCCGGGCAGACTGCCGATTATATTGCTTTGTTTCTGCGAAAAGCGTTGGAATACCGTTTGTCCGGACATCCTTCTTTGAATGAGCCTGTCCGTTTGAAAAAACTGAATCCGAAAGAAGGGTGGTTGGCCGAGCGTTGGCGTCCGGAGCAGAAGGACAGGGCTAAGGCGGCTCCTTATCGGGACTATAAAGGAGATAAGCACGATGCATTTTGGTATTTTGATAAAGAAATGGCCGGACTGACCGAAGCCCGCTATGCAAAATATAAAGGTAAGCAGATGCAATATCTTGGATTTATGCAGAGAGGCCGGTTGGTTAAATATGATGCCGGACAACATGCCGGAGTGATTGCCGCTTTCCGGCCGGAAGCCGATGGCCTGACTTTTCACGTAAAAGGGGTGTATACGGACTCTTTACGCTCCTCACTGATAAAGGAACATGCTCATGGCGGAATTGAAGTTACTCGTATTTGCGGTCCGGTGGCAAAGGTGAATGATACTACTTTTACCGTGCGTTTTTATAGAATGGGAATGGATAATCCGAAGCGTACCGGAGATATCTGGCTGTTGGCCGCTAATGAGGGTGACAGTAGATATAAGAGTGCGGTACAACAATTCAATATTCGTATTCCTTATCGGAATACAGAGGGAAAACGCCAATATATACTTTTTCCGGGGATAGAAGATGTGAGGGAAGGAGTGGAATCAGTTTCTCTTGAAGCTGTTTCTGATTGTGGATTGCCCATATATTATTATGTAAAGGAAGGCCCTGCGGAATTACAAGATAACAGGCTGGTCTTTACGAAAATTCCTCCCCGCAGTAAATTTCCGGTGAAAGTCACCGTTGTAGCCTGGCAGTACGGGATTGCCGGACAGGTACAGACGGCTGAACCGGTGGAACGCAGTTTTTTTATAACGAAATAGTCAGCTCCGCGTTGAGTCTTTATTTCTTCTCTTTCGTATTGAATGATATAAAGGGAGAAGTTGCGATTTGTTATTATCATAATTCAGTAAATACCATGAAAAAGAAGCTGATGACTTGTCTTTATCTATGTCTTTCTGTCATCCATGTTTTTGCTCAAACGAAGGAGCACGGGAGGACGGGAGAATTTAATATTCTGGATTTCGGAGCCACCCGTGATACTATGATGGTGCATACGAAAGCTATCAATGAAGCGATTGAAAGCTGTTACAGGCAGGGTGGCGGAAGAGTGGTTATTCCTCCGGGTAAATTTAAGACAGGTACTATTTTTCTGAAAGATAATGTAGAACTTCATTTGGATAACGGTGCCTGCCTTTATGCCAGTGAGGATTATGCTGATTTTCCTATTCAGCCGAGAGCAGTTTACCGCTCTTTGAAAGATGCAGGCGGATGGTCGGCGTTGATTTATGCGGTGGGGGCTAGGAATATAGCCGTTACAGGCAAAGGTGTAATTGATGGGAGAGGAAAGGGCAGAAAAGGGCGTGTGGGCGGAGTACCGGGTGATGCCGACGGCAGGCCGCGCAATATCCTTTTTATTTCATGTAAAGGGGTACGTATCTCAGGTATCAGTATGAGGAATTCAGCCTTGTGGAATCAACATTATCTGGATTGTGAAGATGTTATTGTAGAGCATATCCATGTTTTCAACCATTGTAATGGTAATAATGACGGTATAGATATTGACGGTTGTCGCAGGTTTATCTTGTCTGATAGTGTCATCGATTCGGACGATGACGGAATCGTGTTGAAAAGTACGGGGCTGGCTCCTTGTGAAGATGTCGTTATTAATAATTGTATTGTCAGCAGCTTTGCCAATGCTATAAAATGTGGCACCGAATCGACCGGAGGATATAAGAATATTGTCATTTCTAATTGTATTGTTAAACCGAGTTGCAATAAAGGGGACCGCATTATAAAATCTACTCCAAGCGGTATTACGGCTATTTCTTTGGAGGTGGTGGATGGTGGAATAATGGATGGCGTGTCTATTGACAATATCGTAATTGAGGGTACGGAATGTCCTTTGTATGTCCGTTTGGCGAATAGAGGCCGGAAATATATAGATGAGGCTCCGGTTCCTCCAATAGGAAAAATGAGAAATATACAGATTAGTAATGTAACCGCTTATGATACCGGTAATTTTTGTTCTTCCATAACGGGGATTCCCGGTGGTGAGATAGAGAATATTTATTTGAGCAATGTTCGCTTTCTAAATAAAGGCGGGCTTGTAGCAGGAAATTGCCGTACGGCGAATGATATGCAAGGGAAACGGCATGATACTGCCGGAAATGTATTTCGGAACCAATATTGGTCTTCCCATCGGGAGGTGAAAGAGGATGAGAAAGGTTATCCGCAACCTACTGTATGGGGGAATCTGCCGAGTTATGGACTGTTTATCAGAAATGTGAGAAGTATAGCTGTGGACAATGCCACCTTTCAATCGGAAAAGCCTGATCCCAGGATACCGGTAATTGCCGTTAATGTAGGGAACTTGTCGCTTGACCGGATACAAGTCAACGACATTTCTTCCGCCGGTGTACTTTTGGATAATGTCAGGACGGCGGATGTAGACAGACGGTTGAGGAAAAGCGGAAAGTGATTTTCTATGTCGTTAAACAATAATTAAACCAACAGAAATATGAAACGGATATATGTATGTCTATTGATTTTTTTATGCTTTGCTTTTGTACAGGCGCAAAAGATAAAACACCCTGCTTTGCTTTATACTCCGGAGCGCATTCAGCAGGTGAAACAACGGATTGTAAATGATTTAAAGATGGCTGAGGCATGGGCTTCTATAAAGAAGACGGCAGATGAACAGTTACAGAAAAAGAATCTAAGCAAGGCGGATTACCTGGCTTTGGCTTATTTGATGACAGATGAAAAAAAATACGCTGACAAATTGAAAGAGATTTTATTGGATGTCATTAAGGAGGATACGTGGGGCAGTGAAGAAATGCTGGCGCGTATCCCTGTCTGGAGAGCGGATTTGGGACTGGCACATAAGGCT
>ULWY01050112.1_pt1 | contig 18254 bp, 14 predicted proteins | sample 1960761 | NCBI WGS metagenome assembly ULWY01 (sample SAMEA4835824, study PRJEB28245) | human gut metagenome | biome: gut microbiome; material: fecal sample | place: Denmark | collected 2008 | reverse complement strand
AGCTCTCATGCAACCGTTATCAAATTGTTATCAAAAGACTTCTTGAAGTGCCTCAAACCCGCATAAACACTGGATTTAGCATTTCAAATTATTCAAACTCGATTGTTGCTGGCGGCTTGGTGGTATAGTCGAACAGAACACGGTTGATATGCTTTACTTCGTTTACGATGCGGTTTGCTGCGGTGGTAATGGTTTCGGTGGGCAGCAGGGTAACTTCCGCGGTCATAAAGTCGGTCGTGGTCACAGCGCGCAGGGCGATGGCGTAATCATAGGTGCGCTCATCACCCATAACACCAACGCTGCGCATGTTGGTCAGCGCGGCAAAATACTGGCTGGGGCGCTGAGCGGCGGGCAGCTTATCCACTTCCTCGCGCCAGATTGCATCAGCATCCTGTACAATGGCAACCTTTTCCTGGGTGATATCGCCGATAATGCGGATGGCAAGGCCGGGGCCGGGGAACGGCTGGCGGGCGACCAGATATTCAGGCAAGCCCAGTTCACGGCCAGCCTGGCGGACTTCATCCTTGAACAGGTCGCGCAGCGGCTCCACAATTTCCTTAAAGTCTACATAATCCGGCAAGCCGCCAACATTGTGGTGGCTCTTGATGGTAGCAGATTCACCGCCCAGGCCGCTTTCCACAACGTCCGGGTAGATGGTGCCTTGTGCCAAAAAGTCTACAGCACCGATCTTCTTGGCCTCGTCCTCAAACACACGGATGAACTCTTCGCCAATGATTTTACGCTTGCGCTCCGGCTCGGTAATACCGGCCAGCTTGCTGTAAAAACGTTCGCGGGCGTCCACGCAGACAAAGTTGATGTCGAACTGGCCGCCCTCGCCGAACACTTCGCAAACCTGCTCACGTTCGTTCTTGCGCAGCAGGCCGTGGTCAACAAACACGCAGGTTAACTGCTTACCAATGGCCTTTGCCAGCATGGCAGCACATACGCTGGAATCCACACCACCGGAAAGAGCGCACAGCACCTTGCCATTGCCGATCTTCTCGCGCAGGGCGTTCACGCTATGCTCCACAAAGGAGTCCATCTTCCAGGTACCGGCACAGCCGCAAACTTTGTAAACAAAGTTATGCAGAATCTTAGTACCGTTTTCGGTATGCAGCACTTCCGGGTGGAACTGCACACAGTACAGGCCGCGGGCGGCATCCTGTGCAGCGGCAACCGGGCAGTTGGGGGTGTGGGCAATAATATCAAAGCCGGGGGCAGCCTGCTCGATATAGTCATTATGGCTCATCCAGCAAACATTCTGGTTCGGCAGGCCGTCAAACAGCGGGCTGGTGGTATCCAGATCCACAACCGTCTTGCCATATTCGCGTTCCGGAGCCTTGCAAACCTTACCGCCCAGCATATGCATCATCAGCTGGCTGCCATAGCAGATGCCCAGTACCGGAACACCCCAAGTATATATTTCGGGATCGACGGTAGGGGAATCCGGCAGGTAAGCGCTGTTGGGACCACCGGTAAAGATAATGCCCTTCGGGTTTTTGGCCTTGATTTTGGCCAGGTCAGTACGGTAAGAATAAATTTCGCAATAAACGTTGCATTCACGGACACGGCGGGCGATCAGCTGGTTATACTGGCCACCAAAGTCCAACACAATGACAGTTTCCTGCTGCATGTGGTAGCTCCTTCCCAAACATCTAAATTTGCGTATATAACAGCATATACAGATATTATACCATAGCTCCCGGCAAATAGGTAGGGGGCTTGAGAAAAAAGTCGAGATTCTTCGATTCTGATTTGTCGCACAGCCGGAATCTGTTCGCTTATTCTGCATAGAATCAGATTGTCGGTCGGCGCCCCAAAGCCATAAAAAATGCCGCACATCGGGCAAGGAACCGGGGCCGTTTCCTCCTTCCAATGTACAGCATGGTATTTTTGCTATTGTTTTATCTTTTCCGTTATTCGCCGCTGCGCCAGGTCCACAAAAGATATTTTACATTTGTTTTCAGGTAGCGGTGGAACAGGCGCTTCGGATCCTGCATCAATCGGTAAAGCCATTCCAGGTTGTGCTTCTGCATCCACATGGGCGCACGCTTAATGTTGCCCGCCTCATAGTCAAACGCCGCACCAACGCCGATCATCAAGGCTTGTACGCGATCCTCATGGGCGGCCATCCAGCATTCCTGTTTGGGGGCACCAAGGCCAACCCACACAAAGTCCGGCTTTGTTGCGTTGATTTCCGCTACCGCCTGAGCGTCCTCCTGCGGGGTCATCTCGCGGAACGGTGGCGACATCATACCGGAAATCACAACACCAGGGTAGCGCTCTTCCACCTTTTTGCGCAACAACTGCAACGTTTCCGGGGTAGAGCCATAAAAATAGTGCCGCCAGCCTTTTTCTGCGCTGACCGCCAAAACCTGCTTCATCAAATCCGGCCCCGTAACGCGCTGCGCAGCAGCATACCCCTGTTTGCGGCTGAACTGCGAAAGGGGACCGCCGTCCGGCAGCGCCATGACCGCATGGTTCTGAATATAGCGGTACTCGGCATCCTCGTGCGCCGTTACGGTGGTATGTACATTGGCCACGCAGATATATTTCCCACGCCATTGTTCCAGCTGGCTTTCCAGCAGCGTCATGGTTTTGTCCATGTCCGTTACCACAATGTTCACACCCATAATATCGCAGGTTTCCTGCATTTTCAGGTCGATCACATACAACCCGTTTACGGTATTATCCATTGTGCGGGAAGAGAGAAAGTCCGAATAGACTGGAATTACACTGACCTTAATGCCGTAATTTTCTGCAATCGCGGTGATCTGCAGCAACTCGCTGCGGTTCTGGGTTTCCTCCGCAATCACAATATGGGTAATCCGGGTACTTTCCAGAATCTTATGCAGATCGGCTACTGTGCCAAGGTAATTCGGCAGTTCCACTACCGGGTTCTGCGCTGCATAGCCGGCATACTCTGCCGATACATCCTTGCCCTTTACAACATCATTATAATAGCGTAACGCCAGGTTTCCATTGCCGACCAGCAAAACGCGGGCTATAATATGGCGCCGCTTTGCATACCAAAGGCTGATCCGGTGCAGCAATAACCGCTTGATCGTAATGACCACGCTGGACAGCAGGTAATAGTAAACAAGCAGCAGGCGGGAAAACTGCGAAAGTTGGAATACATACAAAATGGTTGCTGCCAACGTAAAGCCGCCCAGGTTTCCCAAAAGGGCTTTTGCCAGTTCTCTCACTAAGCCGCGCCGCTTAAAAGTGCGGTATTCACCCTGTGCAATATAAATCAGAATGATTGCCGCTGCGTATACAAGTGACAGCGGGCGGAAGCGGGCAACATCGACCCACCAGAACGCTTCACCCCAGGTGCTGTGCATACGTAGCAGGCTGGAAACCTCATACGCTCCCAACAGCAGGAAAAAGTCCAGAAAAGCATCCAGAATATGCAGTATTTTTGATGTAGAATGGTTCATGATACAATTAAAAGCCGCAAAAGCACGAAGAAAGACCGTTCCCTTTGCGGCATGTGAAACGGGCTTTCTGCCACGCATGATGGCCCCGGAATATAGTAGAGCAGCAAACCGTAACTTGCAAGCCTATTATACCCAGCGCCCAAAGCGGAATTTTGGCTCAATTGGTTCTTTGATGGAAATTTCTTTGTTCAGGTAGACATCAATGGCATTTTTCTGTAAAAGTTTTGCCGTTGAACTGCTTATCTGTGCCATCCCGTCTTTCAGGTTTGGCGGGCGGGTTGTAACAGAATGGCAGTCAGAACACATCAGATGAACTAAGTTCCAATCCAGCAGTTTGTGCAGCCATTTGGCCGTATGTCCACTGCGCACCAAACCCGAAGCATTGATCTGCGCCAATGCGCCGGAGCTGACCCAGCGGTACAGCAGGGTAGGATCCTCGGTAACATAGGGGTAGCGCTCCACATGGGCCAAAATGGGAGTATACCCACGGTTTTGCACCGCAAACAGGGTATCCTCAATTCCACCGGGATGGATGCTGGTCGGGAATTCAATCAAGATATACCGCGACCCTGCAAATGCCAATTTGGAAAGATCCAGGCTGGCCAAAGCTGTGGTAAAATAGACCTCTGCACCCAATTTGACGGCAAGAGGAAGTTTGCGTTCTGCCAGCTGCGCCACAACGCTGCGATAAGCCATTTTGCGCTGCTGAACAAAAGCATCCAGCGTAATGCGCTCATAATGGAAATGCGGTGTGAACACAATGCCAACAACCCCGTCTTCCATTTCTTTCTGGATCAAGGACATGGAAACATCCAGGTTTTTGGCACCGTCATCAATGCCAGGCAAAATATGACAATGGAGATCAACCAGTTGCGAACTCATTATGCCTTACTCCGGCTCTTCTTTCCAGCTGCGTCGTCATTGCTGTACCCGTAAGAATAAGAATAGTAGTAGCCATCTTTCTTACCGGCTTTTTTAACATTGTATCCGTTCATTACTACGCCAAGGATGCGGGCATTCACAGCTTCCAGGTTTTTCTTGCTCAGCTGGGCACCTTCAATGGTGGTAACACCCGGGCGTACAACCAGCAATGCCCCATCCGCATACTTGCACAATACTGCAGCATCGGTAACAACAGAAACCGGCGGCGTATCCACAATAATATAATCGTATACCTGCTTCAGGGCCTCAAAGGTATTTTCCATCGCCTTCGTTGCCAACAATTCCGATGGGTTCGGGGGGATAGTGCCAACAGGTAGCACCACAATGCCCAGGTCTTTGAAGTTGACCAGTGCATTGGCCAGTTGGGTACGGTCCTTGCCCGTAATGGTGTTGGTAATGCCGATATGATCACGCGGAATATGCAGGTAGCGGGAGATGGTAGACTTACGCATATCGCAGTCAACCAGCACCACACGCTTGCCACTGTCTGCCAGGGTAATCGCAAGGTTTACTGCGACGTTGCTCTTCCCTTCGCCGGGGACAGAGGAGGTAATCAGGATAGTCTTGCAATCGCTGGTTGCGGCAAGGAACTCCAGGTTGGTTCGCAGAGACTTGTAAGCTTCTGTAAACTGGAACGGTGCATCTGAGCCAACCATAAACAGCTTATGATGTTCACGCTTTTTACTCATTCCTTTTTACCTCCCTGATCATACTGCGGGATCACGCCCAGAACAGTCATATCCAGATACTTGGTAACATCTTCCTCCGTGTTGATCTTATTGTCCAGCAAAACCTGCAGCACAATAATACCAATCACCAGAACAAAACCAACCGCTGCGGCCAACATCGTGTTCTTCATAATGTTGGGGGAAACCGGCTCCGTTGCCAAAGAAGGATTGGAGATCACTTTGACGGAACCCGCTTCAACAGCCTCTTTGATCACATCCGGAGCCACTGTAATGATCTGTTCACACACCTGCCGTGCCCATTCTGGGCTGTCGCTCTGCACAGTGATCTTCATAACCTGGGTATCGTCCACAGCTGCTACGGTAACGCGCTTGTTCAGCTTAGCATAAGTCAGGTTCAGGCCCAGGTTATCAATAACCTGCTGCAGAACCGTATCACTCTTGATAATAATGCTGTAAGTAGAAACTAGCTTGGTTGCAGAATTGATCTGGTCACTGGTAACATTGGCGTTGACATCCTGCCGGGTATTGACAATCATCAGGGCAGAAGAATCATACTTTGGGGTCATCAAAAACTTAGACGCCGTAAAGCCAACCAGCGCAGCAGCCAAAGTTACAAAAATCAGTTCAAGAAGATGCTGGCGAACCGCACTTAAAATTTCTGTTAGGTCAATTACTTCATTTTCTTCGTTATCCACAAAAGGCACCTCTCTAATCTCTTAATTCCTGTTTTCCAGTCAAAGATGGTTGGCCAGGTCTGCCGCTTCGGTCGGCTTTTTGACGCAAAGCACCACTCTTACAATTGGGGCCCGCAGCTGCCCCACATGCAAAATCTTAGCACGCATGTTTATGTAAAGTAGTTGCGCTTTACGGCAATTTAGCCACAGATAGCTAACATGATTTTAGCACAAATTCAGGTGTGTTTCAACCGTACATCGAAATGTCTTGATTTTTGGCAAAATACACAATTTTGTTTGCATCCCTTCCGCAAGTGATAACAATTTCTCAAAACATTTTTTACCATTGATGTATAAATTGCTCTTATTTTCCCCGTTGTTTGCTCCTGTGCAAACATATGTTAAGGCAATACCGCATAATTCTAAGTGCCGATACGGCGAGCGAGGTGCGGCAGCTGCTAAGCCAAAAGCGCAGATAATACTGGATGTCTTATCGAGCATTTTGGCAACGCAGATGCCGTGCCGCAGCCGCCGAAGCGGTGCTTAAGCCGCTAGGCGGGAATTGTGCGGTGTTGCCTTAACGCTTTTGCTGCAAAGTCTGCTCCGTCCGCATTCCCGTTTCCCGGTAAAATTCATCCAATTCTCCCTGCTTTTTTGATCACACGCACTTCCTCGGGCACTGCGCAAAAACCTGGCGATTTTTTCAGTTTGCCTGCGGGTACGGCTGTCCGCTTTTCTTCCAGCGGGCGTACCTGCCTGCCCAGTATATGCTGTACGCAGTCAAGCTGCAAGGCATTTACACCGCGTATTCCTACCTCAGCGTCCGCGCCACTGTGGACTTGCCGCTGCCAGAAAATTCGATCCATGCAATTTTATTCCAGCTTCGCCTCCTTGCCCAGCGCCTTCTTTTTGCACTCACTTCAAAACCGCAAAAGGACATTTATTATATCAGCTACAAGGGGAAGTTGTCAAAAAAATTGCCAAAGAGATACAAATAGGCTATAATATAAAATAAAAAATTGTGTATTGAACGGTTTTTACCCCATTTGCACCCGGAAGGAGGTGGCAAGCACGGATACTTTACAGACAAATAGTACAACACAAACTGCTGAGATGCTCAAATTAGAGGGCGTTGTTGAGCATGTGATATACGAAAACCCGGATACCGGTTATGCCGTGTTTGAAGTGGATGCCGGTGGCACCGATATTGTGGTGGCAGGCAACGTGGGCAGCGTGGATAACGGTATGTCCATTACGGCGTATGGCTATATGGTCAACCACCCCAGCTATGGCGAACAGTTCCGTGCCGAAACCTGTGAGGCCAGCCTGCCGCAGGATACCGCGGCTTTGCTGAGCTACCTTTCCAGTGGGGTATTGCCCTATATCGGGCCTTCCACAGCAAAAAAGATTGTGGCAAAATTTGGGGCGCATACATTGAACGTCATCTCTGAAACGCCGGACAAACTCTGTGAGCTAAAAGGTATCACCCCGCAAAAGGCCGCCGCCATCTCCAACGAGTTCCGACGTATGTACGGTGTGCGGGAAGTGGTTGCCTGGATGGCCAAGTTTGGGCTTTCCGCCCAGATGGCTGTTACAGCCTACCGCGCGTTTGGCCCCGCCACGGTAGAAGCACTGAAAAAGAACCCCTACATGCTGTGCGGGGAGCCGCTGAACCTGAAATTCAGCCAGGTCGACGGTATCGCCGCCCAGCTGCAGGTAGGACAGGGCAGCGACCTGCGCATTGCCGCCGGGCTTTTGTACGCTTTGCGCCACAACGCCAACAACGGCCACACCTGCCTGCCCGCAGATAAGCTGATCGAAAGCACTGCGCGCTTTATTCGGGTGGAGCCGGATGCCGTAAAGGCCGGGCTGCAAAGCCTGTTGGAGCATGACGAAATGCGCGCCTGCACCTTTGACGGAACGAAATATATTTACCTGCCAGATCTGCTCAGCGCAGAGCAGGATATTGCTGCGCGGCTGGGGGAGCTTGCCACATTCCCGACAGAAAGCCCCAAAACGCTGGAAAGCGATATCCGCGTTTTGGAATTGACCCAAGGTTTTGAATATGCCCCTTTGCAGCGGGAAGCAATCCGCTTAGCTCTCTCTTCCCGCGTAATGGTTTTGACCGGCGGTCCCGGTACCGGCAAAACCACAACGGTCAAAGCGATTCTGAATTTGTATGAAGGTATTTATGACCGGGTTGCCCTGTGTGCCCCCACCGGCCGCGCCGCCAAGCGGCTGACCGAGCTGACCGGCCACAGCGCTTCCACCATCCACCGATTGCTGGAAGTGGACTATTCTACCGGAAGCGTGCGTTTTATTCATAATGAAAAGAATCTTCTCCCGTTTGACGTTATCATTCTGGATGAGATGAGTATGGTAGATGCCAAGCTGTTCCAGGCGTTGTTGGCCGCCGCGCGTTACCACTGCCGCATTATTATGGTAGGTGATGCCGACCAGCTGCCCAGCGTTGGCCCCGGCAGTGTGCTGGGGGAGATCTTGCAGGCAGACGTTCTGCCCACCGTACGGCTGAATGAGATCTTCCGCCAGGCGCAGAAAAGCATGATTGTACAGAACGCCCACCGCATTGTGGAAGGGCAGATGCCCATAAAAGGCGGGCGGGATGATGACTTTTTCATGATCGAATCCACCGGTCTTGCCTGCCAGAGGCTGATCTGCGACCTGGTCAGTACCCGGCTGCCCAAAAGTTATGGCTATGACCCCGTGCGGGACATCCAGGTGCTTTGCCCCACCAAGGTTGGCCCCACCGGGAGCGTAGAACTGAACCGCCGCCTGCAGGCCATTTTGAACCCGCCTGCACCGGATAAGCCGCAGATCATTTGGGAGCAAAGCGGCCGTGTGCTGCGCTGTGGCGACAAGGTAATGCAGATCAAAAACGATTATGACATTCCCTATGAGCGGGACGGTGCCGAAGCCGGTGTGGGTGCCTATAACGGGGATATGGGTATTATTACTGCCGTTGACCCCGAAAGCCGTGCTGTGACGGTACGGATGGATGACCGAAAGTATATTTACGGTGCTGACCAGCTTGCCGAGCTGGAACCCGCTTACGCTGTAACAGTGCACAAAAGCCAGGGTTCTGAATTTCCGGCCGTCATTATGCCTGTGGCAGATGTACCCGCGCGCCTTTGTTACCGCAACTTGTTGTACACCGGGGTTACCCGCGCACGCCGCCTGTGCATTCTGGCGGGAACCCGGCGCACCGAGCAGGCCATGGTGGATAATGTGCGCCAGAACATGCGTTACAGCGGGCTGCGCTACCTGCTGCGCGAGGCAGTCACTCCGGCTGAAAAACGCAGATGAAACAGAGAAAACGCATATCTCTGGATTGGCTGGACCGTGGGCAAACGGCTCTGGAACCGCTGCTGGCCCTTGCCTATCCGCGGCACTGCCCGCTGTGCGGCACGGTACTTGAGCAAAGCGCCTGGAAAGCCGCCGTGTGCCGTTCCTGTATACCGGAAGCCGAGCGTCTGCGGCATCTTCCACCGCGTCTGCCTGTAACGGAGCACGCCTTTTACGCTGTCAACACCTGCGCAGCTGCCTTTTACTATGCAGACAGTGTGCGCCATGCTATCCTGCTTTGCAAGGAGAACGGCAACCCCTGGTATGCGCGAGAACTGGCGGATTTGATGGCTGTGCTGATTTTTGACGCACAGCCTGCCCGTGCTCCAGGGTACCGCCCGGTATACGAGAATCTATCCGACATTTCGCTGTACAGCGCCATTGTTCCGGTGCCGCCGCGCGTAAAGAAGAACCGCGCGGAAAATATGCCCCTTTTGCTAGCGCAGCGCCTTGGGCGCATCCTGCACATTCCGGTCATCCAGCCGCTGTGCCTGACCCGGCAGGTTTTACCGCAAAAATCGCTGGACCAGCAAAAGCGCTTTGCCAATGTCAAGGATGCTTACGCCTGCCGTACTGGGGTTGACCTTTCCGGAATGCGGCTGCTGTTGCTGGATGATGTGATCACCACTGGTGCCACCATCTCTGCCTGCGCCAAAGCACTATTGGAGGGTGGCGCTGTGAGTGTGGACGGCGTGTGTGTTGCAGCGACGGAACTGATGCCCAAAAGCCACGGTGCCGCCGGAACACCAAAAGAAAGCAAATAGCTTTTATCTGCCGGATGGTTGATGGCAATTCACAATAGATAACAAAGTGCTGCTTCTGGCAGCAAGGAGTACCAGATAAACATGAAGCAATATGATATCGGCCTTGATCTTGGCACAACTTCCATTATCATTGCCACACAGGAACAGGGAGTTGTGTTCCATCAGCCCAGCATTGGTGCTGTTGATACCCGCAGCAGCACCATTCTGGTAGTGGGGGACAAAGCCCTGCGCATGGTGGGGCGTGTGCCTTCTTATATTGATATCATCCGCCCTTTGCGGGACGGTATTATTCAGGACCACCGCATGACAAACGAACTAATCGTGCGGTTTATCAATGAGGTATGCCGTTCGCGCATCATCAAGCCGCGCGTATCGGTCTGCGTTCCGGCAGCCATTACCGGCATTGAAGCTGACGCCGTGGTAGAAGCCGTTATGGCAGCCGGGGCACGGCAGGTTTTCCTTGTGGATGAGCCTGTCGCCGCCGCCCTTGGCGCAGGGCTGGATATCCGCAAACCCATGGGCTGCATGGTGATTGATATCGGCGGCGGCTCCACGGATATCGCCGTGATCAGCATGGGTGGGCGGGTGCGCGCCGCCAGCCTGCCGGTCGCCGGCAACGCTTTTGACCAGTGCATTGCCCAGTATGTTCAGGAAAAATTCAACATTGCCATCGGCCCTCTAACCGCCGAAGCGCTGAAAAAGCAGGTTGCCTGCTGCACCAAAAGTGAGTTTGAGGGCGTAATGGAGATCCGTGGTCATTCCTGGGAGACCAACCTGCCCGCCCGCCGCCTTGTCTATACGCGGGACCTGTACCTGCCCGTGCAGGAACTGGCCGCCCGCATTGCCGCCACTGCCCGCAATGTATTGGAAAGCACCCCGCCGGAACTGGCCGCTGATGTTGCCAAGAACGGCATTCTGCTGACTGGCGGCGGCTCCATGCTGCGTGGCCTGGCTGGTTATATTGCCGGGGAGCTGCATGTGGATGTTGCCATCGCACCAGACCCCATCAACTGTGTGGCACGCGGAACCGCAGCCAGCTTAACGCTGGGCCAATACCTGACAGCCGGTTTCCGCGATGCCACCCCCAGAGCGTGGCATAACCGACTGCAATCCCCAGAAGGTTTTTCCAATTAAAGCGCAGCTTTTGTGCAGGTTGTAAAAAGTATGATTTTCTGCGGATACCTCCGCCAGCCTACTTTTCTATCCGGCAAAAGTGTGCTATACTATACAGCGTTTGCCAAAATTCCCAGCCCTGCATGGTTCCGGGCTGGTTCTGCCATATAATATAAGGACAGGTTCATTATGCCCGATACCATTACCACTGAATTTCTGGCCCTGCGGGACCGCTATATCGCTTCCTGCTTTACTAAGCTGAACCCGGTGCAGCAGCAGGCTGTGTTTACCACCGAAGGCCCGCTGCTGATCCTGGCAGGTGCAGGCTCCGGCAAAACCACCGTTCTGGTCAACCGCATTGCCAATATCATCCGTTTTGGCCGCGCCTATGGCTCCAAAGAGGTCAGCCGCCCGGTTGCGCAGAGTGATCTGGAGCAGCTGCGTACCGCCATCATGTGCGGCCAGCCGGTTCCGCAGTCCCTGATGCCGCTGATGAGCGTTGCCCCGGCCCGCCCGTGGAATGTGCTGGCCATTACCTTTACCAATAAAGCCGCCGGAGAACTGAAAGAACGCCTGAAAGCCATGCTGGGCGATACCATGGGCGGGGATGTATTTGCCTCCACTTTCCACTCTGCCTGTGTACGGATCCTGCGCCGCGATGCCGAACGCATTGGCTTCCCCAAAAGCTTTACGATTTACGATTCCGACGACCAGCAGCGTGTCATCAAGCAGATCTACAAAGAACTGATGATTGATGACAAGTTCCTGCCGGTCAAATCAGCCATCTCCCAGATCAGCGGTTACAAAGATAAACTTCTTTCCGCCAAAGATGTCGCCGCCGAAGCGCCGCGCGATACCAAGGCTGCTCTGATTTCCAAAATCTATACCGCCTATTCCAACCGGCTGCGCACGGCTGGTGCCATGGACTTTGACGATCTGATTTTCCATACCGTGCAGATGCTGAAAACCGATGCCGAAGCGCGGGAATACTACCAGCAGAAGTTCCGCTATGTCGTGGTGGACGAATACCAGGATACCAGCGTGGCCCAGTTCCACCTGGTGCGCCTGCTGGCCGGTGGTTCCAACAATGTATGCGTTGTTGGCGATGACGATCAGAGCATTTATAAGTTCCGCGGTGCTACCATTGAAAATATCCTGAACTTTGAAAAAGTTTTTGCCGGGGCCAAAACCATCCGCCTGGAGCAGAACTACCGTTCCACCTCCAACATTCTGAATGCGGCCAATAGCGTCATCAAGAACAACAACGGCCGCAAGGGCAAGACCCTGTGGACCCAGAACGGCGATGGTGACAAAGTTCACCATTATACGGCTGCTTCGGAACAGGATGAGGCCAGCCATGTAGCCGAGGTTATTGGCCAGAACCTGAAAAATGGTGCTTCCTTAAAAGACCATGCCGTTTTGTACCGCATGAATGCGCAGTCCAACCCCATCGAAACTTATTTTGCCCGTGCCGGTATCCCGTACCGCATTGTGGGTGGCCAACGCTTCTTTGACCGCAAGGAAGTCAAGGATATCAACTCTTACATGGCCGTTGTGGTCAACCCGCGGGACGACGTGCGCCTGCGCCGCATCATCAATGAACCTGCACGAAAGATTGGTCCCACCACCATTGATAAGATCGGGGAACTGGCCGCCGCCAACGGCGTGCCGATGATGGAGATCATCCGGGAGGCTTCTTCTTATCCCGCACTGGGCCGTGCCGCCAGCGCGCTGAACGCGTTTTACTCCATGTACCGTGAACTGTGTGATCTTTCCGTCACCCTTCCGCTGGATGAATTTGCCGGTGAAGTGATCCGCAAGACCGGATACGAAGCCATGCTGAAAGCGCAGAAAGAAGAGGGCGAGACCCGGCTGGAAAACTTGGGCCAGTTGATTTCTTCCGTAAAGACTTATGCGGAACAGAACGGGGAAGACGCAACCCTTTCCGGTTTCTTGGAAGAAGTTGCCCTGATTGCAGACCTTGATTCCTATGATGAAGATGCTGATTCCGTTACCCTGATGACGATGCACAGCGCCAAGGGCCTTGAATTCCCGTATGTGTTTATCATTGGTATGGAGGATGGCGTTTTCCCCGGTGACCTTGCTCGCTACAGCGAGGAAGAAATGGAAGAGGAGCGCCGCCTGTGCTATGTCGGTATTACCCGCGCCAAGAAAGAGCTGTATCTTTCTTCCTCCCGCAGCCGTATGATTTTCGGCCAGACGCGCCGCAACCCGCCTTCCTGCTTTTTGGATGAGATTGACCCCAATGTGATGGACGAAACCGAAAGCCCAGAGCTTGCTTACAGCGGCGGTTTTGGCGCCGGGTACGGCAGCTACAGCACCAATGTTCCCGGCGGGCGCAGCGGATACTCCGGGGCTTCCCGCGGGTATCTGAACAGTGAATACAACCGCGGCGGCTTTGGCAGCAAGTATGCCGGCGGCTTCCAAAGTGGGTTTGCTTCCGGCGGGCACGAAAGCCCGAACTCCCCCGGCGGCCGCCACACGGTCCAAAGCAGTAGCTTTGGCGCCGGGTATGGCAGTAGCCGTGTCAACCATCATTCCGGTGCTCCGGTTGCTCCGGCGGGCGGTGGCGTTACCACTGCGCCCGCCGCACCCGCACGCAAAAAGGCCGCCAACTTTGCAGCCGGGGACCTTGTGGACCACAAGGTGTTTGGCCGCGGCAAGGTGCTGAAAGTAACGCCGGTTGCGGGGGACTGTATTGTAGAAATCCAGTTTGACCGCGTTGGCATCAAAAAAACAATGGCCAATTACGCCCCGCTGACCAAGCTGACCAGCGAAGAATAAACCACTGATAAAAAGGAAAAGAGGGAACGGGTCCATGCTTGTAACATTGATCGCCCACACCAATGACCCCGAAAAGACCATTGCCGCAGCCGCCAAGCTGTGCTATTCTGATGCACATATCGAAACCCTGCTGGATGGCCTAACACCGGAAAAGACCGCAGCCTTTTTGCAAAAGCTGAATGACTTCGGCCACGCCAGCCCCATTGAACATGCCAGCTTTACCTTTGGCATTGAGGGCGTTTCCCGCACCTTTCTGGCACAGGTCACCCGCCACCGCATTGCAAGTTTCAGTGTGCAGAGCCAGCGCTATGTGCGGCTGGAAGATTTCCGTTATGTGATTCCCCCGGAAATTGAGGCTGACCCTGCGGCCAAAGCGGCTTTTATTGATGCAATGAACGCCGATGCCAAACACTACCTGGAGCTGGTCAAAGCACTGGAAGAAAAGCATACCCACACCTTGATGGAGCAGGGCATGCCGGAAAAGACCGCCCGCGCCAAAGCCAGCAAAATGGCAAACGAGGACGCCCGCTTTGTATTGCCCAACGCCTGCGAGACAAAAATGGTAATGACCATGAACTGCCGCAGCCTGAACAACTTTTTCAACCTGCGTTGCTGCAACCGTGCCCAGTGGGAGATCCGCGCCGTTGCCGATGAAATGCTGCGCCTTGTATACCCGCTTGCGCCGCATGTTTTTGCCGCAGCTGGTCCCCGCTGCCTGGCGGGTCCCTGCCCGGAGGGCGGTATGTGCTGCGGCAAGCAGAACGCCGTGCGTGATAAATATGCAACACTGAAACAGGAGGCTGAAAACCATGGGTAAACTGATTATTTTTGAAGGCCTGGATGGTTCCGGCAAGGGCACACAGGCAGAACTTGCCTGCCAGAATTTGCATAGCAAAGGGTATGACCCGCTGAAAATCAGCTTCCCAGATTATGACAGTCCGTCCTCCGCACTGGTCAAGATGTATCTTTCCGGCGAGTTCGGCCAGCGCCCGGATGACGTGAACGCTTATGCAGCTTCAACGTTTTATGCTGTTGACCGTTTTGCCAGCTACAAAACCAGGTGGGGCAATGTCTACCGCCAGAATGGGCTAATCATCTCTGACCGTTACACCACCTCCAACGCTGTTCACCAATGTTCCAAACTGCCGCCGATGCACTGGGATGGTTTTCTGGAGTGGCTGTTTGAGTTCGAGTACAAAAAGCTCGGCCTGCCTGCGCCGGATGCGGTTGTATACCTTGCGGTTGATCCCGATGTCAGCCAGCGCCTGATTGCGCAGCGCTACCACGGCGATGAAAGCAAAAAAGATATTCAGGAACGCGATACCGAATACCTGGCCCGTTCCCGCGCCGCCGCTGAATACTGCGCACGCAAGCTGGGCTGGCACCGCATTGAGTGTACCACAACGGTAGACGGCCAGAAAACCATCCGCACGCCGGAGGATATTCAGTCCGAAGTGATGGCATACCTGGAGCGGATTTTGAGCTAAAACCGTTGGCAGCAAAAACCACACGTTGAATACGGCAAGGAGGGGATAGAACATGCTTTGCAAAGCAACGGAAGCTGATTTGGAGCAGATGGTTGCGTTCCGCCGCAAGACGTATGGCGGAACCCGCCAGGATGCTTTGGACTGGCTTTGTGGAATTGTGGGGTTGGATAATATCCTGATCCTTGCCCGGGACCCGGCCCCCGGTGCAAAGCCCATCCCGGCCGCCATGATTGGTGCGGTTCCAGTGGAATGCGGGCACCACCACGGCGTATGGCTCTGCTGCATGGCAACGGACCCGTCCCTGCAGGGGCGCGGGCTGATGCCCAAACTGCTGGCAACCTGCCTGCGCGCCTTTTCCGCCAAAGGGTGTGATTTTGCTGTGGCGGCACCGCAAAGCACGCGGGCCGCAAAAGCGTTTTCCCAGCTGAATTTTCAGGGGCGCTTCCCGCTGCGCATCATCCGCAAGCCCATTGAACACAATTTGTGGGCACGAGCAGAGTTTGATAACCTGACAGTCCGCAAATTGATCGACACCCGCATGCGCTACCAGCCCGCCTGCATCGCCCTGCCGGAAAGCAGCATGAACACCATGATCACCCGGCTCTACCGCCGCGGTATGACCATTGTTTCCAACCAGCGCGGTTACGGCCTCTATTGCCAGGAAAAGGACGAGCTGCTTTTTATGGAGCTGCAGGCCGATAACGACCATTCGGCTGATATTCTGCTGCAGGCCGCGCGGGAACATACCGGTCTGACCAAAGCACGGCTGCTGCTGGCGGAAAATCAGTTTTTGTACCTGGGCGAGGGTAAGCGCTGTGGTTACGGCATGATTTGTTACCTTGGGCAGCCGTTCCCCGTTACGGACGTTTATTTCCGCCTGTTGCTGTAAGACCGTGCATACGTGAAACAGGGCAGTTCTGCTGCCTGGTAAAGGAGATTTGGAATGAAAATCAATCGTGGTGATTCCCAGGACAAGGGCTCGCAGTCGCGCCAGGCTTATCATGCTGCGCCAGCCCCCGCACCAAAGCGCCCGGTACAGCCTGATCCTGACCCGCAGGACCTGTACGAAGACGCCGAAGGTCCAGACGAGTACGCAGAGGATGACGATGATGAACCCGTCCGCCGCCGTTTTCCCATTGGGCTTGTGGTTCTTGTTGTCATTTTGGCTATCGTCGGCATCGGCGGCTGGAAAGTGTTCCAGTTCTACGGCGAAGTTGCCGGCAACGGCGATCTCGGCCCGGAGCAGACCGTTACCATTGAACAGGGTTCCACTGTTGCAGACATCACAAACGTTTTGAAAGAGGATGGCGTTATCCAGTATGACTGGCTGTTCAAGCTGTATGCCAAATACAGCGGCCGCGCTTCCGGTTTGCAGTATGGCGATTTTACCCTGCGCTCCGGCATGGATTATAACACGATCCTGAAAACCCTCAGCGTGCAGCAGGTCAAGCGCAAGACCATTACCATCACATTCCCCGAAGGCTACACAGCCGTTGCTATTGCCCAGAAGATGGAAGAAAATGGCTTGTGCTCGGTGGATGATTTCCTTGCCTGCGCCAACGGCGAGGATGGTTCCGATTTCAGCCAGTATGATTTCTGGAATGCCATTCCGGATACCGAAGGCCGCCTGATGAAGTGCGAGGGCTACCTGTTCCCGGACACTTACGAGTTCTTCACCGATGACTCGGTCTATAATTACGTCAACACCTTCTATAAGGAATTCGACGCCAAAACTTCCGACCTGTGGGATACCATCAACGAAAAGGGCACCACAATGAATGATGTTGTCATTCTGGCCAGCTTCATTCAGGAAGAAGCCGGTATGCCCGCAGAAGACGCCAAGGTTTCCGCCTGCTTCCACAATCGTTTGGAATCCGATGACCCGCAGTGGACAGAGCATAAGCTGGAATCCAATGCCAGCAGCTATATCATGAACGATAGCGACAATAACTACCTGTGGAATTCGCCCACCGCCGTTTATTACGGCTGGCCGGAACAGGGTGCTATTCCGGATGATGTGCTTGCTCATTACGACACCTACCGCATCAGCGGCCTGCCCGCCGGTGCCATCACCAATCCCGGTATTGATGCCATTGCCGCCGCGCTGAATCCCGACCAGGAATATCTGGACGAAGGCTATTATTTCTTTGTTACCGGCAACCCGAACGGCGACCACCCTGGCGAATATTTCTATGCCAAAACGGCAGACGAACACCATCAGAACTGCATCATCGCCGGTTGGGGCTGATAAAAGCTGAACTTCACTGAACAAAGGAGCCGTTATCTTATGTTGTCCTGTCCGGAACTGCTGTCGCCTGCCGGCAGCCTTGAAGCCCTGAAATATGCCGTCATGTATGGTGCCGATGCCGTATACTGCGCACTGCCGCGCTTTGGTATGCGCGCCGCACCGGTCAACCTGACCATTGGCGAGCTTCATGATGGCTGCATTTTTGCCCATGCTCGCGGCAAAAAAGTATACCTGACCCTGAACAACCTGCCCACCAACGATGAGCTTTCCGAGCTGCCGCAGTATATCAAGGACGCGGCCGAAGCCGGGGTGGATGCCTTTATCATTGCGGACCTTGGCGTACTGAGCCTTGCCAAACAGTATGCTCCGGATGTGGATGTGCATTTTTCCACCCAGGCAGGCATCACCAATTATGCTGCTGCAACCATGGCCTACAACCTGGGCGCCAAGCGTGTGGTGCTGGCGCGCGAGCTGACCCTGACCGATATTGCCCAGATCCGCGATAACACCCCGCCGGAGCTGGAACTGGAAGCCTTTGTGCACGGCGCCATGTGCATGAGCGTTTCTGGTCGGTGCCTGCTTTCCAGCTATATGACCGGACGCAGCGGCAACCGCGGCGAATGTGCCCAGCCCTGCCGCTGGAAATACTATCTTGTAGAAGAAAACCGACCCGGCCAGTATATGCCCATTGGCGAAAATGAGGACGGCAGCTACATCCTGAACGCCAAT
>ULWY01030725.1_pt1 | contig 18278 bp, 7 predicted proteins | sample 1960761 | NCBI WGS metagenome assembly ULWY01 (sample SAMEA4835824, study PRJEB28245) | human gut metagenome | biome: gut microbiome; material: fecal sample | place: Denmark | collected 2008 | reverse complement strand
CCTGCATTTGCACCAAAGGTGAATGCGTTGCTGTAATCCTTAGCATCAAGGTTACCATAAATGCGGGTAATGTCGTTCAGATTTACTACGAGGTTAGCCTTTGTTACGTCGGACTTGCCTGCGTTAACTGTTACATCGTAGTTAGTGTTCAGGTTATCTACACCGCTGGCAGTACCATTCCATTCATAGCTGCCTACGTTATTGGTTTTCTTAACATCGCTTACGCTGCCTTCGGCAATTGCGCCATCAGTGTTAGCATTGATTACCAAACCATTATCGCCATTGACTAAGCCTGCATTTGCACCAAAGGTATATGCTTTGCTGTAATCCTTCGCATCCAGGTTACCATAAATGCGGGTGATGTCATTCAAGTTTACTACGAGGTTAGCCTTCGTTACGTCGGACTTGCCATTGCCTTTCACTACCAAATTATAGTTCTTACCCAAGCCTGCATTATCTGTTGTTGCTGTACCGCTCCAAGTATAATCGCCGGCATTATTAGTAACCTTGCCTTCAGTCTTGCCGGTCAAGGCGCCATCGCCAGTAACTGTTACCTTAACATCGCCGGCTTTATAGCTGTCGCCGTTTACCAAACCTTCGATACCGCTTGCACTGTAGTTACCACTGGTAATTGCTGCATTACCATAGGTACGTACTACGTCGTTCAAGCTTACCTGCAAGGTTGCCTGTTTAACGGTAATGCTGCCTGTAGCGTTATTTACCAGCTCGTAGTTGCCAAGCTCATTGCCTACCAGCTCTGCTCCTGTTACAGCCACGTCCGCCTTATAGGTTCCGGCATCCGCAGTGTCGCGGTCGCCCTTGCTGGCTGCATACTCTCCGTCAGCTTTGTAGCTTACGCTTGCGCCATCTTTCAGGCTTACTTTATCGCCGTAGACGATGCTGTTATCCTGCAGACTCACATTGCCATCTGCTTTCAGACCTTCCTTGCTGCCGTAGGTCGTGCTGGCGTTGATGTTTTTCAGGTAAATCTTCTTCGCATTTACCTTCGAATTGCCTGCGGTTACTTGGATATCGTAGTTCTTGGCGAAGTTTGTTACACCATCAGCAACAATGCCGTTTTCTCCTACGTTCCACTTGTACTCGCCTTTGTTGTTGGTCTTGCTATTGTTGTCTACAAGACCACCATCAGTGATTGCATCTTTGTTAAGGCTTACAGTACCTTTATCACCGTTGACAAGTGCGTCATGATTCTTGATACCATAGCTTGTACCATCAGTGAAGCTGGTATCGCCATAGGTGCGTACTACGTCGTTCAGGCTTACGCTCAGCTGTGCTTTGCCTACATACGAATTACCATTGCCATTCACTACCAAATCGTAGTTCTTATTCAAGCCTGCATTTGCAACTTCTACAGTACCACTCCAGGTATAGTCGCCATGGTCATTCGTTACCCTGTCGCCTGTTACGCCAGCAATTGCGCCGTCACTATTAACTGTTACCTTAAAGTCACTGGCACCATAGTTATCGCCGTTTACCAGACCGGTGATGTTGCCTGCGCTGTAACTGCCACTGGTAATCGTTGCATTGCCATAGGTGCGGTATACGTCACTCAGGCCAACATTCAGCGTTGCCTTTTCTACTTTAGACTTGCCATCGCCTTTGAATTCCAGCTTATAGTTATTCTTCAGTGCTGCATTGTCTGTTGTTAAATCACCGCTCCAGGTATAACCGCCAGCATTGTTCGTTACCTTGCTGCCGCTTACGCCATCAATTGCGCCGTCACTATTAACTTTTACCTTAAAGTCACTTGCATCATAGTTATCACCGTTTACCAGGCCTTCGATACCGCTTGCGCCGTAGCTACCGCTGGTAATCGCTGCATTACCGTAGGTGCGTACTACGTCGTTCAAGCTTACCTGCAAGGTTGCCTGCTTAACCACAGAAGCACCACCATCAACAACCAGCTTATAGTTTTGCTTAAGCTTATCATTCGCTGCAACTACATTAGCATTCCACTTATAAGTATCACCAGCATCATTGGTTACCTTGCCAGTGATCTCGCCAGTCAACGCGCCATCGCCGGTAACAGTGCCCATAGTTACATCACCGGCACCATAATTATCACCGTTGACATTACCAAGCAGGCTGTTAACGCCATATGCTGTACCATTAATCAGCGCTTTATTACCATAGGTGCGCTCAACACCGTTCAGCTTAACGTGCATTTCTGCCTGGTCAACTGTAATACTGCCTGTAGCGTCATTAACAAGCTCATAGTTGCCCAACTTATTTGCATCGCCGGTAAGTGCTGCATGATCAATCTTCAAGCTGTTATCATATGTGCCAGCATCCGCAGTATTGCGCCCGCCCTTATTAGTCGCATAGCTGCTGCCATCCTTCACATTAACGACGGCACCATCAGCCAGCTTGACATCATCACCATAAACAATAGCATTTGCCAAATCCTTAATGCTTACCACGCCATTGATATGGTTATTAATAGCATCCTTACTGCCGTAGGTCAGCTTAGCATTAATATTATTCAGGTAAACCTTGCGCGCCAAAACATTAGATTTGCCATGAACTGTCGTTGTTGTACTGCTTACACCATCATTTTGGAATTCATAATTGCCTGTAAGGCTGTCATCAAGCTTAACGCCTGCCTGCCAATTGTAGGTTCCCTTATTATCGGTACGCTTTTCATCCCCAACAGTAATAATACCTGTATCCTTGCTGTTTTGGATTGTATCCTGCGAATCAGTGATAGTCACCTTGCCATCCAGCTCTGCCTTCATAGCGTCGTTGAAGCCGTCAAATCCATTAATGCTCAATGCATAGTCATGGTTTTTCAGCAAATCGCCATACGTTCTGTTAACAGTATTACCGGTAACATTCAGCACCTTTTTGGTAACCGTAATATCACCCACGGTAAAGTCATAGCCCAGGTTGTTGGGACCTACGTCGCCACCGCTGGCAATCTGTCCGGACCACAGCCAGCTGCTGTAATCACCGACGTTCTTCAGAGCTTCGCCCTGCAGCAGGCTGTTGTTGTTCTTATAAGCCGCAAAGGCATCGTTGTCCGGATCATTTGTAGTCAGCTTGCCGTTTTCAATCCAGCCGTGGATATCAAGATGATTTGTCGCATCATAAACCCAACCGTTCTGCAGGTCGCCATCTACCGTAACCTTAGTCAGGAACACCTTCAGCAGTGGGTTAGTGCGTTTATCGTAAAGCTTCCAGGTTGTATCCTTATCATCAAAAGTATAGCTGTCCAGCTTCTTGGCATCCTTGCCGTTTTGCAGTGTTCCATCAGCATTAATGATATAGCTGTTAGTGACAGTGCCGCCATTAACGTTGGTGTTGCCATTTGCTGCATAGCCATAAATATTGCTTACCTGGCCTGCATTGCTGCCCACAATGTTTGCCACATTGCTAGCGCCTGCTACCGCAGTAGTGCTATAAGCATTGCTCAACGTACCTGCATTACTGCCAACGATACCGCCGACATTGCTAGCGCCGCTGATTGCACCGCCATCAGTATAGGTATACTTATAAAGCTTTCTGCCATCAGCATCAGTTGCGCCTGTTTCAGTCTTGGTTACTGTTACTACGCTGTTGAACACCTGGTCCAGCGTGCCGCTGTTAGTACCGGCGATACCGCCGACGTTCCTGCTTTGTCCTGCATCGACCACACCGGTGTTATAGCCTGCCGTCAGCGTGCCGCTGTTATTACCAAGCAGACCGCCGATGTTTTCTCCTGCAAACGCTGTAATAGTACCGTTTGTTGCATCGTAAGAGCCTGCCTGAATCATACCATTGTTATAAATCTGGTATTTGTAATAATTGTTGTTGGCATCGCGACCACCGGTGATAATACCATGATTGATGCCAATAATGCCACCGACATTTGCTACACCGCTGACATTACCATTTACTCTGTTCATCAGGGAGGAATTGCTGATATTCGCGCCAGTGCCATCTGCCTTATAGCCATTTACACCGATAATACCGCCGGTGCCGTTTTCTTCCGTACTTCCTTCAATAGAAGCATTGCCATGCACTTCGCCCTCATTTTTCATGATGACATGAGTAATATCCGCACTGTTTTCACCGATGATGCCGCCAGCACCACCAGCCAAAGCAATAACGGTACCGGAGTTGACAATACCTACGCTTTCATCGGCAGTACCGGTAATGGCCACTTCATTTTTGCCGATAACACCACCGACATAGTTCTTGCCGATAACAAAGCCTTCATTGCTGTTGCCCATGCCCAGAAGCTGGCCTACCTTGCCGCCTTCGCTTGTGTTTCTGCCGACAATACCGCCGACATAGGAAGCCTGCGCAGCATCCACTCTGGCTCTGTTGGTCGCATTGGTGATGATGCCCACGTTTTCACCGGTAACGCCGCCGAAGAACTGGGCGTTAGGTGTAATTACCGTGTTGCCCTTTAAGGCAGTTCTGGTCGCTTCATCAATCACATACAGGTTGATATTGGAGTTGACATTATCAATTTTGCCGCTGTTTTTACCGGCAATGCCGCCTACGTTTTCCCAGCCGTAGATTTTACCGCTATTCACCAGGTTCAGCTGGTTATCTGCGGAAATTTCGCCCTCGTTGACACCGGCAATACCGCCTACATAAGTAATACCGGTAATTGTAGCCTGCGGAGAATTTTCCAGGTTTTTGAGGTAGGAGTTTGCTGTATTATAGCCTACCATGCCGCCGACATTGGTACAGCCGGTGATTGCGCCGGTATTGCGTCCCTGGTTTGTAGTAGCATGGTCCTGCATACCTACCAGACCACCGACATTTTGGCTGCCTGCGTCACCAATAATCTCTACAGCGTTGGCAACATCGTTCAGCTCCGCCAGCTTGGAATTTGACGCCTGCGTTACATTTTTGCCCGCAACACCGCCGATATTTTCTGAACCATGGATAATACTTTCATTATAAGCATTACTGATTCTGCCTTCATTTGTACCAACAATACCACCGGATGTTTGGGTGTTGCCGGTTTTACCGGTAATACCATGAGCAGAAACATTGTTAATATTGTATTTATCCGACAACATCTCATTCTTGCCCACGATACCGCCCAGATTAGATGCATATTGATCTTTAGCTAGGACACCAGTAGTCACAGCACTGTAGCTTTGGACGTTGTCGATTGTGCCACCTATACCTGCATTTGTACCATTAACGCCCGCAATACCGCCTGCTACAGTACCTGCACCGGCGATAACGGTGCTCTGGTCATTGCTTTTGCTGATGCCACCGTAGTTTTTTCCTACAAGGCCACCGATATAACCGCCGCTGCCTTTTATGGTATTACCATAGCCGGAAATGCCGCTGATGCTGCCGCCGTTATTTTCTGCTGCTACAGCGCCAACACTGTCATCAGTATTCTTACCGGTGAATACGGAAGAAGCAATGTTAATGTTTTTAACTACCGCGCCACTGCCCAGCTGGCCAAAAATACCGCCTTTAGCCTGCAAGCCGACAATTGTGTGACCATCGCCATCAAACGTGCCTGTAAAAGCTGTAGTGCCACCGCCGATAGTGTTATAGGTGCTATTGCCTTTTGCATCCACCAGACCGCTGCATCGATATCATTTTTCAGGACAAAATTATAGCTTAAAGCATCTCTATCATTCATGTTTTCAGCCACACGCTGCAGGGAATTCAGCTCCTCGGCATTGCTTATCCAGGCATAAATAATGTTACGGATATTGTCTCCGTTATAAGTAGTACCGGCTGATTTCACATACAGATTTTTCAGCTTATCTATCAACGTGGTAGTAGTACCATCTTCGTTTTTCAGGTCATACTTTGCATAGTTCAGATTTCCCTTGATGTTGTCAACAGTACAATCATCATCCCAAATATCGAAGGTGATTTTCATTGGTCGCTCGCCAGCAGTGTTGCCATAAATACCGGTTGCTTCTGTCGCATGCGCATCAATAAAAGCATGTATCGCCTTTATCTTTTCATTTCTCTGCAGCTCGCTGCCAATATTGGAAAGGTCCAAAGTAATATTGCTGCCGGAGCCATTACCGCTCAGGTTAATGCTGCCTGCGATATCAAGGTCGCTGTCAACTAAAATATTGCCACTACTGCTGACAGTCAGGTTGCCCTTGGTTTCAATCTTGCCCTTTTTATAGTTACCATACAGCAGGTTGGCGCTACCGTTCATGTGCGTGCCATCAGTCAGTGTTTTTTCCATGGTGCTGATGGTGATGTTACCGGTTGTGGTTGTGGCAGTTGCAGTCTGCAGCTGATAAGCATGATTGATGCCCTGAGAGGTCATTGCCTGGTCTTTATTCGCAACCTTGTCTTTATCAGGTGCCTGGGACTCACCATAGCCATAGTTAATACCAGGAACAATAACATTAGTGCTTTCTTTCTCTTTGCCCATGGTAATCAGCTTGCCATAGACAGTTAAATCAGCGGCGTTGATGTTAATGCCATGCTGAAGCGATTTATCCGGATTAAAATGGGAAAGCGCATTATGGTTGCCGGTAGATATAACGCTGCCGCTCAGCTCCAAGGAGCTGTTGGTATTTAACACAACATCACTGCCGTAAAGCATGCTGTCCATACCAAAGCGCAAGCCACCCTGCAGGTTATCCTTGGCGTTGAGCTTCAGCAAGCCATCGCTGTAAATTGTGCCGCCAAAAATATGCGTGCTGTTGGTAATTTCTACATTGTTCAGCGTCAGACCAGGTGTATAGTTAAGATTTGTTCCATTATCATGCAAGCCAAAAACTGCCAGGGAGCCATTATTCTTCAGGTCCATATCGCTCCAGTTGAAGCTTAAATCCTTTTTGGTGTTGATAATCGTCAGCAGCGGATCATAGGCCGTGCCATACTGCACATTCGCACCTTTATTATCCTTAATGAACTCCTGCCAGTTGCTTTCCTGGCTGAAGTAATTATGCGAGCCTGACAGGAAGGCGTTCAGTATCGGCAAGCTGCCATCGCTCATGCGCCAGTTATCATCCGTTGCTCCTTCTATTTTGCCATCCGTCTGTTTGGAAAAGCTAAATTTGCTCCACGCGTTCGGGTCATTTAGCTTATCGTAGTCAATGACCGTGGCATTTTTTTGCAGGTACCCAGAATTAGGCGCTGATGCTAAATCAAAATAACCATTGTCAGCCTGCGGACGTATGTAATAAACATTTTCAAAATCAACAAAAGACCTATTCGTGCCACGATCAAACGCACCTACTATATCCCCTACGAACCCACCGTCGTCAACATAAATATTACCCATGGTGTAGGCGTTACTTATCTTCAACCTGTTGATAGTGCCACCGTGCTTAAAAGTACCACCCAAAATACCGCCAACTTCGTTGTACTTCACATCACCCTTAAAGGAACGTAAAGAGCCAAGGTTATAAGCATTGCTAATACTGAAAGCAGCATTAGTACCGCTGCTCAGATTGTTGCCGCTCAGGTCTACAGAGCCAACAATACCACCTACCTGGCTAGGCGCATAATTCTTGTTATATACCGTAATATTACCGGTATTGAAGACATTTTTCAGATAACCACTGTACCAATAACCGGCAATGCCGCCGACAACATTGAAGCCATTGTAAATATCGCCATTGTTATAGCTTTTTTCAACAATGCCGCTCAAGCGTCCGACAATGCCGCCGACATGGCGTCCAAAAGTACTGTAGCTGCTGTCGCCAATCGTACCCTTGTTATAGGTATCGTAAATGATAACACGTCCAATAGCCATTTCAGTACTTTCACCCAGGATGCCGCCCATATTAATTGGTGTAACACTGTTTGCTGCCGCATCATGGCGTGTTGTCTTAATATCGCCTACATTATAGGAGGCAGCAATACTGCCATTGTAGGCAAAGCCGCCAATGCCGCCGATGTTGGCATAACCCGTAACATTACCTGTATTATAGCTGCTGGAAACTGCCGCGCTGGCATAACCGCTTTTACCGGCATCATCAGTAGCTTTACCCTTGATGATTTCCAGTCGCTTATCATCAGTCAGACGGTTCCCATCGCTATCCGTTTTCTTCGGCATGTCAATTTTACCGACGATGCCGCCAACATTGACAGCCTGTGACGTCCGCTTCGACGTATCTGCCGCAGTATGCACATCGCCACGGTTGCCGCCGGCTTCAATACGCACCGGCACACCGTACAGATAGCCTGCTATGCCGCCAATATTACCAGTAATATAAGTTTCCTTATGGGTGATTTCTTGCGTAAAGCTACCATCCTTTTTGATGCCGCCTGTAGCCAAAATATCGCCGCCGTTGTTAATAGCGTTCAGAATGCGGTAATCCTTTTTATTTTTATTGGTTGCATCTGTTGCACCAAAATAACCGGCAATACCGCCTACGTTCATAGCACCGCGGATATTGCTTTCTACGTTATTGGCATTGGTGATATTGCTGTCCTCAGCACGGCCGACAATACCGCCGACGTTGCCTGCTGCATAATGGTCGAAGCCGGTAGGATCATTTTTGCCGGTTGTTTTCTTTACCAACGCGGAGCTTACATCCGCTTTGTTGGTTACATCCTTCAGCTCGCTGCCAGCACTGCTGCCCACAATGCCGCCGACGTTGGCTGCACGTACCTCAGCCTTATGAGTGCCGGGAAGGGCTCCATTATTATTCTGCCAACTATTGCCAGTATAATCAGTATGATAAATATAATAGTCAGTAGTAAAGCCGTTAGCTTTGACAACGCCTTCGTTAGAAGCATTAGCAACGGTAGTATTATTGGAAATACTGCCGACGATACCGCCAACATTATAGCCACCCTCAACAGTATTATAGTTAATCAGCGTATTCTTCGTGCCACCAACAGTCGCATTTTCTGCTTTACCAATCATGCCGCCGATATTATACGAATAGTCGGAGCCATTATCTATACCGGTAATTTTACCAAGGTTATAGGAGCCCTTGTACTGGACACGGTTTTCCTCATCATTGGACAGCTTGCCGCCCTCCATATAGCCAACCAAGCCGCCAACGTTGGTAACACCGCTGACATTACCGGTATTAGTCAGGTTCGACAGCTCGCTGCTGCGGCTGTCCGGTTGAACAGAACCAGCAGCATCAGCAAAATTATAGTTAAGCTTACGATTACCCTCAGCATAACCGATGATACCACCGACATTGTTTTTACCGCTGACCTTCAGCGTACTGTTGACGCCCTTGACCGTGGTGTTCACCGCATGACCGATAAAGGCACCGGTATTATCGCCGCCCTGTATAGATACGCCGTCATTACCGGCAATCAGCGTTACATTGCCCATGATGGCGCCGTCAGTAAAGCCAAAAAGGCCTGTGGCAGCGTATTTATTATCACTGTTATTTATGCTCAGGCCAAAGATAGAATTATCAAGACCATCAAACTTGCCCTTGAAGGCATTTTCCTTCGTAGTGCCAATAGGAGTCTGGTTACTGCCCGTCAGGTCAATGGAATAGCGCAGGGCATAATGGTCCCCCATGCCCCAACCTGTCTCTTGGCCTATTTTTTCTAATTCCTTGCCGTCCTTAATCCAACGGTAGGTAAAAAATTCCGTAACGGACTGGTTCGGTGCATCAGGATTGCCGGCTTGAACCGTGCCTTGCCATCTATCTCCGGTACCATTATCAGCAAACTCAATATATTTGCCCCATTCTTGGGCATTTTTCGGCGTACTGCTGCCAAGTACAACATCATACTTGCGGTTATCACCAAAACTCTTGTCATCATAAGGCTTGCTAACAATAGTCAAGGCATCTGCCTTAGTCGTATCAAGTCCGCTGAGGCGGTCCATATCAATAACTACACGCTCGCCCTCAAAGACCAGCTTATTGGCATTGATATAGCCCAGGCTCATCAGCTCGGCGTTGGTCATCGCCTTGTTCTGCTTCAGCGCGTTGGCGATATCAGTATTTTCGTTCCACCTGTTGATATTATCTATTTTTTTGTTGGCAATATGCAGGCTGCCAACATTAATTTCCGCACTGTTGCCAATCTGCACACCGTTGGGGTTAACAAGATAGATATTGCCGCCCTGCTTATCACCGACATAGGAATTCAGCTTGCCGTAAATCTGCGAGCTTTCGCTGCCGGTAACATAGTTCAGCATATTAAAGTTATCGTGGTCACCACGGATAGTTACGGTAGCATTGGCACCGATAGAAAAGCTGTCCCAGGTGACAATGGCATTTTGCGTCGTCTGGTGCAAATTCATCTGGTTGCCCTGTGCCCAGCTGCCTTTAAAACCACCTTCAATAGTACCGGCAATTACGTTTCCATTACCTGGAAGCATGTTGTTAGCAACAACGCTGTTGCCTGCGGCGCTGGCAACCCATGGCACTGAAAGCACAGAAAGCATTACAAGACTGGCCAGACGCGTATTTAAACGTTTATTTAGACTATCCTTTAGTTTCATTTTTTCTCCCTTCATTTAAGCTGCATATTCAATTATCAATTTATTTTATAAGCCTGCTTTTCTGTGCCTTCTACTTTAAGACGCAGAAAAACACCAGGCAAGATCACTTAAAACATTTTGTAAAGCTGGAACCACATATGGCCGCTATGGTCACGCGGTTCAACCCTATCTCTTTGCGCATTGATTTTGCGGGCATAATCCAATTGAGCATGCCAGGAATTATCCAAATTATAGCGCAGGCCCACGCCCCAACCGGAAAGATGCTCGATAAGAGCAGCATTATGCGATTTTACTGCGCCTGTATCAATAAAGGCTGCAGCCTCCAATCCCTTGATGCCCGTCTGACGGCGAACCTCGGCAGTAGCAGTAAAGCCAATATCGCCGCTGCCTTCACTGGCACCATAAGCACGCACGCCGTTCATACCGCCCAGGTAGAACATTTCGCTGCCATCCAGGTTACGGTTGGCAATTTGGCCGCTGAGCTGTACGCGGTAGTTTGTTTTAGCATCATAAATAACGTGCAGCAGGTCACTTGTCAGCTTATGGTAGTCGCCATCCAGGGATTTGCCACCGCCACTCAAATTACCATACCAGTAAATCAGGCTATACTGGCTGAAGCGGTTCGGCAGATACTTGCTGCCGCTGATGCCTGCATGGTAAACATTGGCCATTTTCTCAGTGGTCAGCTCTATTCCTGCCAATCCTGCAGCCTTCAACTGCAGTCTATCCTTAATTTTGCGGTGGTCATAGCCATAAATCGCCGTTACACGGTTCATGCGGTCGCGGTATACAGGCGTCAGACCATAGAAGCTGAAGCCACGCGACTGACCGAGAGAATTATAAAAGCTGTTTGTATTAAGGTCGTAACTGCTCTGGCTCCAGCCAATGCCCCAGCGCGTGCCGTCGCGTCCGACAGGCGCTTCATAGCGTGCACCATAGTTTTTGGTATCATGGTTGGTGAGCATGCCGTTCAAAATAATTTTGTCACCCTGATGACCGGGGTTATTGATTTCGGTATTAAAGCCGTAGCGATAACGGCCGCTGTAGTAGCCACCGGCGTTGTCAGTAAATACGTAGTTGTTCCAGACGGGACGACGCAGCACCTGCACCTGCACCTTCGTGGTGCCAGGCTTGCTGCCCGGAGCTAAAATCGCTCTGGCAACAACACCCGGCAAATCGTTGATGTTGTTCATCGTCATTTCCAGCGGCTTATCCATGATATAAGCACCGCTTTGCAGATTCTTATGAATATAACCGGCCAGCACTCTGTCAGCTACGTCCGATTCATTGCTGATAATCTCAATATCATCGTATTTGGCAACGTAAACTGCAATTTCCAGCTCGCCCTGCTTTACCTCCTGCGGCGGCACAATAGCCTGCGCTACAGTATAGCCGCAGGTGCGCGCATATTTATTAATTCTGCTGATGAGCTGCTGCAGCTCTGCCATCTGCAGGCTGCGCCCTTCATACTCTTTGCAGATAGCTGCCAGCTTGCCGTTCTTATCAGGCAGCGTGAAGCCTGTCAGTTTAACCTTGGAAACAAAAAATGCCGGATTAGCCTCCGTGCCTGTATTGCCAGGCTTATAAAGCTCGCCTGCACCTTGCATGCCTTCCACCTGTTGCTCCTGTTGACCTGTTCTGTTAAAAGGATGTGTCGTTACAGCCTCCTTATCAAATGTAGGTATGGGATTTGCAGCTAATGCCGTTGTGCTCATCAGTGAGCACATAACAGCTGCTGCCATCAGCTTTTTGTTCATTATATTCAGCTCCATTCTCTTAATTTTCTCCAAAAAGCACACCACTTGAATTGTTAATATATAAATACTCAATTGTTCACGCACAGCATTTATCTATGGTATGAAATATTCTTAATAAAGGAAGTAGCAGTACCTGCAGACAGTAAACTGAAATAGCAGGTAATTTTTCGCACAACACTACCGATTAAAATCAGCCAATGTAAACACTATCGACTGAAATATATAATATTATCGCAACTGCTATACACTTACATCACAGAAAACGTGAACAACGAGTATCTTTTTCCTCACTCGATTATTTTACTCTTTATTAATATTATCGTCAACTGCCTTTTTATAAGCTTCAGAAAATATTTTTCTTGATGTTTTTGCAAATATTTTAACTTTAGCAAAAATATGCATCAATTTATATTGCAATTCATAAACACTCACTTTATAAGGCTCATTATTTCCAGATAAGTTTTATCCATAAATATTTTTTCTAAAATATATGCGATTAGGAATACACTTACTTTTATTAATTACCTATCTTATTAATAGCAATTATAGCACTATGTCCCCCCCAGTCAAACTCTTATCCGTAGACACGCTACATTCGGCGTAAAATTTTTCATTAACTCTTAAATACGTTACATTTAGTTGAAGAGATTTTAACAGTTAAGGTTCAGATGGGTATAAGTAGACTGAAAAAAATTGTATCTTTGGTAATTTTTGCGTAAAAAAATACGCAACAGATATGATATCTCCATCATCAACATAAAATCAAAAAGGACCGTCCCCACAGGCGATACATCATCGCCAGGGACAGTCCTTTTGAACTTCACTTAATTATTATTTCCGTTTTAAATTTCCAGCTTCTTCAGCAGGAATTCTTCCTCATCCTCAGACAGGCTTTCACCATCAAGCATTTTGTAGGCAACGCCAGCAGCTTTGGCCAGACGCATCATAACCTCCGTGCTGTAGTTGCGGTTGAGATTTGCCAAAGTCTGTCTTGCCAGCTCCATAGAAGCAGCAGACACAGTATTTCCCCCAAAACGCTGGTCGCAGGCATAGGCCAAGGCAATCAGGCAGCAGACAATCTCGCTGCTGTAGTTTACATCAAGAACAGTGCGGTTGTTGATAATGAAGCAAAGGTTCTTCACTGCCTGGTCCACATCAAGGCCTGCTGCTCTGCCGCCATCCTCCAGGCGCAGCTAAAGCCTTTTCTTCTGTTCAATATTTGTTTGCAGCAGCAATGCATATGCATAATCTTTTTATTAAGCATTTTTATTTTCCGAAGCGCGCTAATGGCATAAAAACAGCGCTGCCTGTTTGGCAGCGCATATTTTAGTCAGCTTGCAATTACAGCTTCGCAACGACATCCTTATCAAAAACCTTCGCCAACAGCTCCTTAGCTCTGGCATCAACCTCTTCATCAATATACCCCTGCACCTTCAGCAGCGCAAAGGTAATTGCCACCAGGTCATCACTGTATCCCAACACCGGCGTAATATCCGGCACAAAATCCAGGGGAGCGATTAAATACCCCAAAGCTCCCATAATCAACGCCTTTTCCTTCGCAGAAACCTCCGGCTTCTGCAGTACGCACCACAGCTGCACGACCTTATACAGCAGCTCGATGCCGATGTGGGCACCGTAGCGGCTGATTTTATGCAGCAGGCCTTCCTCACTGTAGCTTCCGGAATACTTCTGCAGCTCGCCGTCATTGATTTTCTTTTTGTCAAAGTCTTTGTGTTCTGTCATTTTGCTCCACTCTTCTCCAAACCGTGGACGAATGCTTAGCGCATGTTGATGAATTGCAGGTCTACGCCGAAATCGCCGGCCTTCAGCAGCTGGATAACAGCCTGCAGGTCATCCTTTTTCGCACCGGCAACACGTACCTGGTCGTCCTGAATCTGAGCAGTTACCTTCAGCTTGGAAGCCTTGATAGCTGCCACGATTTTTTTGCCGTTCTCTTTGGAAATACCTTGTTGGATTTCCAGAGATTGGCGAACATTACCTTTGGCAGCGGGCTCAATTTTGCCCGGAACCAGGCAACGCAGAGGAATACCGCGTTTAGCCATTTTTTGGCGCAGCATATCTAAAATTGCGCCCAGCTTGTACTCGTCCTCAGCTGCAATTTTTACTTCCTTCTCACCGAGCTCGATGGAAGCATTGCTGCCGCGGAAATCATAACGCTGGTCAATCTCTTTCTTAACCTGGTTGACAGCGTTATCCATTTCCTGCATATCAACTTGGGAAACAACGTCAAAGGAACTATCTTTTGCCATTATTATTATCCTCCTAAATGTAGCTAAAGTTTATCATGCCTAATTATATCAGAGAAAGCGCTTTAACGCCAGTAAAACTACCGGCAGCGGCAATTTTGCTTATTTGCCCGCATTTTTGCCATGCATATAAGCATGCTCCTGGCTAAGCTCCTGCAAAAGCTGCAGGCCGCTCCAGGTACAGTTGGTGGGTGTCAGCATCGCCTTCAGCGCCACCTGACGCAGCTTGCCCTTTTTAACGGCGGCCAGCAGCCTGTCCAAATCTTGACGGCTGAAGCCGCACATGAGCAGCATTTCCTCCTGCCCTTCGTCACCGCTGTAAGCCTCACTGACAGACGCCACCTCGGGCAAGCCTGCCAGATAGCCTACAGGCTGCAGCAACTCCTCACGTTTTACGGCGCGCAGCTGTGTGCGCAGCATCATGCAAATCAGCTTCAGCGCCTGCAGACGCTCAGGCGTAAAATTATAGGCCAAAATTATTTTTTGCATATATATCTCCTATCTCAGGCAAACAAATCAATCTGGTTATTTTCCGGCAAATCGCCCAAAACGCCCATGTCTGCCAGTTTTTCGATAACACTCTTGTTGACACCGGAACGCTGGCGCAAATCCTCCTGAGAGATAAACGGCCGGTTGATGTCCCTTGCCGCAGCAATACTCTTGGCCGCGTTTTCACCTACACCGCCCAAGGCAGCCAAAGGCGGACGCAGGCCGTTTTCCGTAACCAGGAATTTAATCGGGTCCGACTTGTATAAATCCATCTTATCAAAGCTAAGACCGCGCTCCAGCATCTCATTTACCAGCTCCAGATAGGTAACAGTTGTTTTATCCAGCGGCGAAGCCTTGAAGCCCTGCTGGTAAACATTCTTGATAAAATTCTTTACATAGCTCTTACCCTTGGAAACATGGGTGTAGTCAAAATCCTTGGCACGTACAGTAAAGTACGCCGCATAAAATTCCTTGGGATAATGCACCTTGCAATAGGCAATACGGTAAGCCATAAGAACGTACGCAACAGCGTGCGCCTTCGGGAACAGATACTGTACCTTTTCGCAGGACTTGATATACCATTCGGGAATATTTACCGCGCGCATAGCCTCGAGCATCTTCGGCTCCAGACCTTTTTTCGCCGCCTTGCCCTTACGCACGTGCTCCATCGTCTTAAACGCCAGACTGGGCTCCACGCCCTTGGAAATCAAATGCGTCATAACGTCATCACGCGTGGAGATGGTTTCGGCAACAGGCTTGCCTTCCTTAATCAAATCCTGCGCATTGTTCAGCCATACGTCAGTACCGTGCGAATAACCGGATACACGCACAACCTCACTGAATTTCTTCGGCTGTACGTCGCTGATCATCTGACGTACAAATTTGGTACCGCATTCAGGTATACCGAAGGTGCCGACAGCACTGTCAATCTGCTCCGGCGTAACGCCAAGCGAAGATGTATCCTGGAAGATACGCATCGTTGCCTCATCGCCCACAGGAATCTTCTTGGGATCAAAGTTCGGATCCACATCCTCCTGCAGATATTTTTCCAGCATCTTCAGAACCATCGGATCATCGTGGCCCAGAATATCCAGCTTAACTAGACGGTCATTGATGCTGTGATAATCGTAGTGAGTAGTAATCGTAGTGCCATCCTTATCATCGGCAGGACGGTTCATCGGCGTAATATAATGGATATCCATATTACGCGGCACAACCATGATGCCGCCGGGATGCTGGCCCGTAGTGCGCTTGATACCGGCAAAGCCTTCGACAAGAGCTGCCACATGCGCCGGATGCACATGCAGATTCTTGGCCTCGTAATATTTTCTGATAAAGCCTATCGCCGTTTTGTTGGCGATAGTAGCAATCGTACCGGCACGGCAAACGTTATCGCGGCCAAAAAGTTCCTCGGTGTACTTGTGCGCCACACTCTGGTCAGACATTGCGGACGGATCATCGGGATCGATACCGCCGGAGAAGTTCAAATCGATATCAGGAACCTTATCACCATGGAAGCCCAGGAAAACCGCAAACGGGATATCGTGACCGTCGCGCAGCATCCTCGTGCCGCATTCGGGGCAATCCTTCGGCGGCAGGTCAAAGCCGCTGTCGACCTCATTGTTCATAAAGAATTCGCTGTGACGGCAATGCGGACAGCGGTAATGCGGCTTCAGCGCATTAACCTCGGTAATATCCAGCATCGTAGCAACAAAGGACGAGCCTACGCTGCCACGCGAGCCTACCAAGTAACCGCGGTCAATAGAATGCTTAACCAGCTTATGCGCAATGTAATACAATACGGAGAAGCCGTGGCCGATAATAGCATCCAGCTCCATCTTCAAGCGGTCCTCAACAATCTGCGGCAGCTTTTCGCCATACCATTCATGCGCCTTGGCATAGGACAAATCACGCACGGCATCCTCCGCACCGGGAATAGAAGGTGAATACAGCTGATCGCGGTCGGGAACAGGCTTAATGCGTTCAATCATATCCGCAATCTTATTGGTATTGGTAACAACAACCTCGTAGGCTGCATCTTCACCAAGATAAGAGAACTCCTCGAGCATCTCCTCCGTAGTGTGCAAGTACAGCGGCGGCTGCAAATCCGCATCCTTGTAGCCTTGACCGGCCTGCAGAATCGCACGCAGCTGTGCATCCTCAGGATTAAGGAAATGCACGTCGCAGGTTGCCACAGTCAGCTTGCCTAAGCGCTTGCCCAGCTCGTAGATTTTGCGGTTATGCTCACGCAAATCCTCTTCGGTGCAATAGTTTTCACGCACCAGGAACTGGTTATTACCCGTAGGCTGAATCTCCAGATAATCATAAAAGCCGGCGATTTCCTCCAGCTCCTCATCGCTCGCGCCCAAGCGCACCGCACGGTAAAGCTCGCCAGCCTCGCAGGCCGAGCCGAGAATCAGGCCTTCACGGTGTTCCTCGATAACAGCGCGTGGCAGCAGCGGACGCTTATTCAGATAACGCAGATGGCTGATAGTAACAAGCTGATACAGGTTACGCAGACCAACCTCATTCTTCGCCAGAATAATAATATGATGGCTGCTGATTTTGCTTTTGCCCTTAGTCGCAGCATCTGGATTTTCCGTATCAACGGCATCGTCCTTCGTCTTGCGGTCGCTGATAAGATAACCCTCCATGCCGAAAATCAGCTTCAGGTCACTGCCCTCCGCCGCATCAAAGCAGAACGGAAAGGCCTGCACTACACCATGATCGGTAATCGCCAAAGCCTTGTGGCCCCAACGTATCGCCTGCTTGACCAGGCCCTCCATCGGCGTCAGGCCATCAAGCTTACTCATCTTCGTATGGCAATGCAGCTCAACCCTCTTGACCTCCGCATTATCCATGCGCTCCTCCTTGGCATCGAGCTTCATAATGCCGCGAGGTACCATGCACATCTCGTCAAAGGCAAAGCGGTCGGGGGCAACATCACCCTGCAAACGCAGGCGCATACCGGGCTTCAGCAGATTTTTAAACTCGTTGCATTCCTTGCGCGGATCGCCTCCTTCACGCTTGTCAAAGCGCAGCTTAACGAAAATACCGCCGGTATCATCGCTCACATTAAAGGTTAGGACAATGGAGCCAACGCGCGTTTCTTTATCAATAAAGGTCTGCAACGCACCGTCCTTATCCAGGCTTTTGACAAAGGTACCTTCGATAACAACGTTGCGCTCTTCCTCTGTAATAGTATCAAGCTTACGTGGTGTACCCTTAATTTTTTTGCCCCACAGCTGGCCATCTGCCTTCTTTTCACCGTATAAGGCTGCCATCGCCTGCAAATAATCCGGGTCCTCCTCCGGATTGTTATAGGACGTTTCACAGGGAGGCTCCGGCGACAGAGTTTCGCCGATTTCAATATCAGGCGGC
>ULWY01069876.1_pt1 | contig 18300 bp, 12 predicted proteins | sample 1960761 | NCBI WGS metagenome assembly ULWY01 (sample SAMEA4835824, study PRJEB28245) | human gut metagenome | biome: gut microbiome; material: fecal sample | place: Denmark | collected 2008 | reverse complement strand
TATGGGAGGATTTTGTCAAGACGCCAGTTTTGGATACTTACGCGTTTAAGGCATATAGAATGATTACTTTATGCGAGGTAGAAAAATTATAAATTACTTGAGTAAGATAATTTTCTCAATAAATTCTCTTACACATCCTTCTCCGCCATTACGGCTCATTATCTTGATGGAAGTAATGTTTTTAATAATTATATTAGCATCAGCCGGACATGCAGCAACTCCTACAGCTTCAAGAAGTTCACGGCAGTTGATATCATCACCAATATAGGCAACTTCATTTAATGTAATACCTAATTGGCTACATATTTCTTGAGCAGCAGCTAATTTACCACCATCTCGTTTTCCCTGTACTAGAAAATCGATTTTTAGTTTTTTAGCTCTGTTTGCAACAATTTCGGTATTTTCTGAAGTTATGATACCTGTCTTGATTCCTACCTCACGAAGTAGTTGGAAGCCCATGCCATCACGAGTATTGAATTTCTTCAATTCATCACCTTTTTCGGAATAATACATTCCTCCATCCGTTAACGTACCATCCACATCCGACAGAAATAACTTAATTTGAGGTAAAGAGGTACGTTTGGATAATACATGCTTGCGCATTAGGTTTTCAAGTATGATCCAATCGTCCGGTTCGTCTATCTCTGTTGCGGTATATTCAGGCATTTCATATATGCCAATTTTTCCGCTTAGTCGGTTGCCTGATTTTAAAATATTGCTAACCGTATTAATGTAGAAAGCTCCGTTTTCCATTAATTCGCCCTTAAAATTTTGGCGTCGTGGACGATTCATGTAATCATAGTTTTTACTAGTTCCATCTTCGTTCCAGAAGAAGCGGTAGTTTCTTACACAAGTCAGCATAGAGTCATATATCCCCTTTTGATAGATACCTAACGCTTCTGTAAAGTGTTGGGTTTCTGTTAAAGGAGAGGTAGCCTGAACCAGCATGAAAATATCCTCTTGCGGTAAGTGGGCATAATTAATATATTCCAACATTACACTTTCAGTACTAGCAGTATCACAGGCGTTTTCAGCAGAACGTCGATATATTTTAGTTTTCTTATACGATTGCGCTAATACGGTTTCTTCTATTTTGTCTGAATCTGTAGCTACTATGATTTCGTCTATTAAATCACAACCTTCTAGAGCTTCAATATTCCAGCAGACTAAAGGTTTGCCACAAAATGGCTTTATATTTTTGAGGGGAATAGATTTACTTCCCCCTCTGACTGGTATAAATGCTATTGTTTTCATTTATTAATTACCATTTAACTTGGTTCTTTTTTAGTTTGTTTCGTTGTACTTTTTCGATATCAAGGATGTCTTCTTTTTTATATGTCAACGCTTTAGCTACAGCACGGCAGTCACGTGCCAGTTTACGAACACCGTCAGGTTCTAATGATGCTGCATGATCGGTTCCTTTCCAGGTACGGTCAAGTGTATAATGGCGCTCTATCCATTCAGCACCAAGAGCTACAGCTGCTGAGTCAACAGCGATACCTAAATGGTGACCGGAAAAACCTATTGCTTTTACTCTGTCTGCGTATAATTCACGTAGGCGGGTAATCTCTAATAAACAAATGTCTTCGAAAGGTACAGGATAACCAGATGTACAGTCGTAGATTACCAAATCTTTGTTTCTACCTTTTTCCTCAAAGAAACTGATGATTTGCTCTTCTTCTTCTCTAGTTGTCATTCCAAAAGAAAGATGAATTTCTCCACCAAAGTTGTCACATAGATAAGCAAGTAAGCCTTTGTTTAAATTACATGCAGAAGGCACTTTTATCAGATTTGGCTTTAGGGTGCAGATTTCTTTTGCTGAAGTAATATCCCAGACAGAAGTTGAATATTCTATGCCGTATTCGTTGCACCATTCTTGTAGTTGTCTATGTTGATCTAAATTGAATTCTAGAAATTCTCGATGCTCTCCATAAGTCTTTCCATAAGAATTCTCTGGATGAGGGTGGGGAGCATTGTATTCTTCCGGTGTTAATAACTCTTTATTACATCTTTTTTGGAATTTAACAACGTCAGCTTTACAGTAAGTTGCTGCTGTCATAATCATTTCTTTTGCGATTGCCATATCACCTTTGTGATTGCAACCTATTTCTGCGATAATCTTAGGGACTTTCATTTTTTAAAGTTTATTTTACCTATAAGAATAGGACATTTGTTTTTACATAATATAATGGGATAGTAAAAGCTTATTAATACAATACATGAAATTATCAGCTTGCTTATTAGCGGAATATTAGTATTAAAATATTGGAGGAGTGGATATAGCATGATTTGGTGTATACCAATAATCATTAAAGTTTCTTCTGAAATATTTGTAATCAGTTTATAAGGCCTTTTATTCACTTTTTGAGATACCAGAATACACATTAACATACCTGATATGCTAGTTAAGTAATATATAAGAGTATTTTTACCTGTTAGACACATATTAGCAGAAACTCTTCCATTCCAAAACTTAAGGTTATCAATCTAGATAATTCGATATATATTTGTCATATTTGTTGGTTTTTTGTGATACACAGGTTTGCTAATTTATCACATTGTTTTTCAATGTTATTCCTTACTTCATTACCCTTTATTATCAATGTGTTTACATTTTCTACTATTTGTTGTATTTCATTTTCATTTGGCAATGCATGATATTCTTCTTTTTTAGTATAATTCAGCATTGCTTGTAAAGCCATAGTTTTATGTGAGTTGGAGCCTAGAAATACACATGGAGTTCCAAAATTAGATGCCATGATGGAAGGATGCCATCTTCCTGAAACAAAAACCTGAGCATTTGCTAATATACTCATGCCAGCTAAAATATTTGTGTTGACAGGAATGAATGGGACATTTGTGTGTTGAGCTACTTGTTCAAGATAGAAGTCTCCGCTACAAGTTGCTACAATAATTAAATGCCATCGTTCCTTGAGTTTATTTGCCAATTGAGAATAGATTGGTATTGCTTCTTGTGGATTTTTAATATAGCTACTGCCGGATAAACAAATATATGGCTTATCAAAAGAAAAATCTTTCCATAACTTATCAAATTCTGGAAAGGGTATTAGTGCCAAAGGATATTTTAAAATTATTTTTTTGTAGTCGGAATATTTTTTCCATGTAAAAAGTGCATCAGGTGTATATTCTATTCGATGTGATATATATTTTTTGTAATATTCAAATGAGAGTGGGTCACGTGCAGTAACTAATGTACATTGAGACAATATATTGATGCTTTCTTGTAAAATAGCATTATTACGTTTACTTAAAGGTGAGTCAGAAAACATGGAGTTTAAACAATAGGTTTTTTTCCCATATGATTGTGCTATTTTAAGCAAAAGCAGATAGAAAAGAGTATCGTATCTTGCTGGTGTAGAAAAAATAAATGAACCTTCACCGTTTAACACAATACCATCCGCATTCCTTATCATTAAGTCGATATCTTTATAAATACATTCTTTTTGATATATCTTTTGATATGCTGAATAACTTTTCGCGACAGTGTTTTTTATTATATCATATATATCAATAGAATGAGCAATTTTGTTGATAAATGGTAAATGATATATATGGGAGTATAATTTGTATAATTTATTAGATGACTTTCTTATTTTAGCAGGTTCATAATTATAAGTTATATCTCCATATATTGTTCCAATTATTGTATGCTTTTGTTCAATTAGCTCTTTTAAAGCAATACTTGTAGCTCTACATCCCCAGTTTTCTCTGACACGATTATCAGCAATAAATAGAATTTTCATGCACTATATTTTTATATGTTCTTATAACTAGCTATCTTTTTGTGTATTTTGTTTCTTATAATAATCCTTTCTTGGGGCTCAAGTCCTATAAAGTAAGTACTTATAATAATTGATAAGCTACTTGCAAGAATTATTATAATAATTCTATAATGTGAAGCTCCTATCATAGTTTTCAGAAATATAGGGAGAATAATTGAAGTAGTTGATACTAATATAATTTTAATTAGTGTTTTGGATACGTACATTTTAATAGGGAATTGGGTGAGTTTTTTTAATATTCTTAACCTTACAAAAAGTAGAATAATATATATAATAAAATATATTAAATAGGCAGTATATGCTTCCATATTTTTTTTGTAAGCTAACCATGTAATCGGGAAAATTAGTATGCTAATGATTGTTGTATTAATATGATATTCTTTAATTTTTCCTGTTGCAGAAATAGCTGTAATTATAGAGTTGCTAATGGTTGTAATTAAAAGGCATATACATGATAATCTAATAAAAATAGGTGTGGATGGTGGAATAACTTTTAGCCATACTGATAGTATATTTTCTGTTTCTAAAAAAAAAGGAATTACAAAAAATAATAATAAAATATATGAATATTTGGCTCCTTGACAAATTAGGGAAAACATATAATCTTTTTCTCCTGAAGCGTATGATTTAGTGATTTGTGGATTAATAGCCATTGTGAAATTATTAACAAATTGCATAATGGCTCCTTCTACTTGTGTTGTAATTCCACGAGCTGCATTTAATGTTACTCCAAAAAATATATTTATCAAAATATTAATTCCTTGTGTATTGAAGATATAAGCACTATTTCCTAAAAAACTCCATCCTGCAAAGGATAGCATTTCTTTTAATAATTTTTTCTCATAACTAAGGTGATATTTGCATTCTGTAAAATGTCGTTTGCAATAGATGCTGTAAGTTGAACGTATAAATAGTGATACTACAGTTAATAAAATAGCATAAGTTATAAGCTTATCATAAGGAGAAATTAATAAAGAGTACACAATAACTAATTTTAAAGTGACTTCTAAGATACTAATATATGCAAAAGCGGACATTTTTTCATGTGCAATAATACAGGCATTATATGGTATACTGATTAGATTTATGATAAATGTAAATAGTGAACATTGAAATACCCAATTTGCGGCAATTAGGCGTTCAGCAGGAATTTGCATCTTATAATTAATAAACCAAACGCCTACAATTTCTCCAGTTAAAATAATTATAATAGAAATAATAACTTGAATATTTACACTAGTAGAAAATATCCTATTTAATCTCTCAGATTTATTTTCACCTAATTCGTAAGTTAAAAATCTACTGATAGATGAAGAAAGAGTACCAGAGATAGCAGAAAACATGGCTACCACCCCTCCGATGACATTATAAATTCCATAATCTTCTATTCCTAGTACTTTTAATATTACACGACTTGTGTATAAGGCAACTGCCATTGTGAAAAATGTTCGAAAATACAATAATAATGCATTTTTAGCAATTCGTTTGTTGTTTTCTATATTATTTATCACAATATAAATATTTTATTTTGAGTTATAACTATAATTCTAATATATTGTGGCTAGTACAGTAAACTATAGATGTTTTGAATAAACAACTTTTTCTAAATAGATTACAAAGAAATTTTCTTCCAGTATATATGGAAAATTTTTTACTAGCCTTTGTTGTCCTTTATAAATTGGACATATATTGTATATTATTCTATCAGAAAAGTCCATAGAATGTCGGTGATTATTGTAAAAATAGGTACTTCCTTTTAGTCGGTTCCATATCTACAGTATCTTATAACAGATTTTGATATCTTGGCATTTCTGATGTTCGACAAATATTCGTTCTTGTATGATTACAGATATTTTCTTATCTTAAATTATATAAGAACTTACATTTTATAGGGATTTGAAACATGTGTCATTCAAAATATTTTTTAGATATTCTTGTGTTTGCCCTTGTATCCATATGCTTTTATAACTATCGTATTTTCTAAGACAGTAATAGTGTGTTGTATAATGTTAGAGTTTTATTTCATCTACATTTGCATAGATATCATAATGTGTAAGTATTTTCTTGGTTGGAAAAATTGGATTTGTTTGTTATTATTTGTTAAGTTTAGAAGAATATATAGAGGTATTAGGTTGGTGTGGGGTGGAATTATGTGGTGTATAATAATTAGATATTTGATTTATTTTAACTGACATTTAAATTTTTTCCAATAAGTTTGTCCGAGTAATTTCCAACCTCCTGTACCACATACTACTAAAAAAACTATTCCGAGTACAATGATTTTTCGACTACTACTGGATGGTTGTAGAGGTACAGTAGCCGGTTCTACCACGGCAAAAACTGGTTTCTCTTCCTGAATTTTGGCACGGGCTACCTGCAATTGCTGGGCCACTTGAGAATAAACCTGAAAGGCAAGGTTCATGTCGTTCTGCAGCCGTTCCTGCTCCGTACGGACACTCTGGAGTACCAGGCTCTTGTTGGCATCTACATACCGGGCATAGCGCTGCTGGGCATTGTAATATTCCTGTTGGCGTTCCTTGTACAGTTGCTCCAGATAGGAGCAGTCTTCTTTCGCCTTGGCAATCCGGTAATTGATAATGTATTGTTGGAGCTTCGCTACTACACTATCGGCCACCATGGCAGTTACTTTGGGGTCCTGTAGTGTAACCGACAGGGTAGTGATTCCAGTCTTTTTGTCGATATCAGCGAGAATTGATTTTCGTAAAGTTGCTACCTTCCGATTCTCTTTTTGGGTTAGTTGGAACGGATTCAGCGGAGCCACAGTGTCTGGTTCTTCAGTGAATAGTCCTTTGATGGCTCCAATCGCCATACCTGGTGCCGCTAGCACGGCTCCCATCCAGGAACCTCGTTGTTCATCCAGATAGGCTACCAGGGTGGTATCCAGTTCTCCGTCCAGTGTCTGTACCCGGGTATCGAAGAGTTCCAACAGAAAAGGGGTAGAAGATACGATTTCGCTGGATAGAGCCGCATTCAGGGCATCGGGATTGTTTCCCATACTACTACCGCCCAAGTAAGAGGAAGCTAGGCTGGCCAGTCCTCCACTTTTGCCGTCGCTACCCATTTCGGGAGCCAGGGTAACGGATACGGTGTATTGTTTGGGGGTACTGAGGGCAATGATAATACCTAGTACCAAGCCGATACCGGCTGCCTTATAAAGGGGCTTGCGGATGGCAATAATCCGGCGCAGGAGATCCATCCAGTCAATTTCGAATTCATCGTTCTCCGTTTCCGGAGTAGGGGAGGTATAGTTTTTGTTTTCTTCCATGTCTATTGTGAGTTGCCTAAAACTAGTTCGTTATTAATTATTCATTATTAATATTCATTATTCTCAGTTTTTGATGAGATTCGTGAGTGTAGCAAACATCGTAGCCAGAGAAGCAAACGAAGAAGCATAGCCTAGGATGTTGTTGAAGGCATTCGGACGACGCTGCTTGGTCGGTACAATGATTTCACAGCCCGGCTCAATCTGGTCCTTGCCGTTGCCCTTCACTTCAGCAATCTGACCGTTCATGTAGACAATGAACTTCTTGCTCTTCTTGGCATTCTGGCTGTAGCCTCCTGCCTGGCTGAGGTAGTATTTCACGGACTTGCCCGGGGTATAGGCCACGGTGTTGTCCATCATCACGGCCCCGCTGATCTTCACGGTGCTGACGTATTCGGGAACCACAATTTCGTCGCCTTCACGGAGTACAATGTCTGCGGCCCCGCCCGGGTTCTTCAAAGCGGCTTCCAGATCAATCCCCACGGTATAGGTCGGTTCTACTTTCAAGCCCATGGAGTCGATGGCGCCGGTGCCCAGTTCCTTGCGCATCATTTCTACGATGTCCTGCATGCGGGCTTTTTCTTCTTCGTTGGCCCGGCGGATGAGTTTGGCTCCTTTCACGTAGGCAAACTCGGTGGGACCGCCGGCCTTGTTCAGCAATTCGCTGATGCGTTCGTTCTTGTGGGTGAGGGAGTAGGTGCCGCCATACAGCACTTCGCCGCTGATGCTGACATTCTGCTGGGCCTGGTAGGCGGGGCTGCGGCGGACAAAGACCTGATCGTACGGGTGGAGCACGAAACCGGGCTGGCCGTCGACAACGAAGCCGTCCTTCAGCCCGAAGCTGAACAGTTCGCCGGTTTCACGGCCGGTGGTGGTACCCTTCGGGTCCTTGATGCGGCGGGCTACGTCTACACGGACCACGGAAGCGGATTCCTTCAGACCGCCGGCACCGATGACTAAATCTTCCAAAGTCATGTTGTCGGCATAGGGGTAAGTACCCGGCAGAGCCACCTCGCCGAAAATCTGTACGTCACCCAAATCCTGCAAGTCGTGGATGCTGGGCACGTAGAGCACGTCGTTCTTCTGGAGGGGTACATCGGGGATGCTGCCGGCCATCAGGGCCTGGATATCAATCTGCAGGACTTCGCGGGTCTTGTTGGGACGTTCGCGGTAAAGGACGGCACGGCCGGTAAAGGCTTCGTCCAGCAGGCCGTCGGCCTTGCTCACCAGTTCGCGCACGGTGTTCAGGCGCCCGTTCAGTTCGTAGATGCCCGGACGGGTCACGGCGCCGCGGATTTCCAGCTTGTTCTCGAAACGGTCCAGGATGGCGTCGGCGGTAACCACGTCACCGTCCTGCAGGGCAAAGACGCTGAAATCTGGGTTCTCGACAGTTTTTACCTGATATTCCTGGCCGTTCTGGCGCACGACGCGCAGGGCCTTGGTGTAGGCGTCGCTGCTGAAGCCGCCGGCGTATTTCAATAAAGTACTCAGGGTTTCGTCCTTCTTCAGTTCGTAGCGCATGGGGCGCTTCACGTTGCCGCTCACCTTCACCAGGGCATCGTAGGCGGGGACGATGATGACATCGCCTTCCTGCAGGCGGATGTCGTCCTGGGTCTGGCCTTTCAGGATGAACTGGTAGACATCGACGGTGGCAATCTTCTTGCCGTTGCGTACCAGTTGTACGTTACGGAGGCTACCGATGTCGCTCATGCCGCCGGCCCGGTAAAGGGCATGGAAGACGGTGGAGAAACCGGAGAGGGCGTAGGTGCCCGGCTGGACGACTTCGCCCATCACATTCACCTGGATGGTGCGCCCGTTGCCCAGGGTCACACGGATCTGGTTGCTCTGGTCGGCGTAAATCTTGCTCAGGGCTTCCTTCAGGTACGATTCGGCCTTGGCGACGGTCATCCCGTTCAGGTTGACCGGGCCTAATTCCTGGATGTTGATGGTGCCGTCCGGCGAAATCTGCTGGCGGATGGTGTTCTGGCTGGCTCCCCAGATATCGATGATGACCTCATCGCCCGGACCCAGGCGGTAGTTGGGCGGAGTGGCCAGGTTGATGCTCGGCTCGAAAGTCAGATTCTTGGTGTTGAAGATGTTCCGGCCGAAAATCCGGTTCTCCTGATCACGGCTTTCGCTTTGCAGGTTGTCCAGCTCGAAGCTAAAGGGAGAGGCTTCCTGAATTTGCGTGCGGAGCCGGTTCTCGGCCCGTTCGCTACCGTTCAACGCTTCACCGTCCTCGCTCTGGGACTGCGTCTGCTGTTCGTAAAGTTTCTTGACACGCTCGGCCTGTTCGCGGGTAACCCCCCGGCGGGCCAGTTCGCTGGCAATGACCCGTTGGTCCTTGCCGGCCTTCATACCTTCCATGGCATATTCCAATACTTGTTGGTCGGTCATCGTAGACTGTGCAGAAATGCTTCCACCGAAGCCCAGGCACAGCAGCAACATTAAACTGAGGATGGGTTTTCTCATTCGATTTATCTGTAATTTATATGTTTTGATTTTTAAATTAGTGACTAACAGTTAAAAAACGATGACTGGATGGAGGTAAATCGGTAGGGACGACCTGCCCGAATGCATCAGGTATCTCAGCGAATAACCCCTCGTTTTTAATTATTCATTATTCATTATTCATTGTTTTAGGTGTGCTTCGCCGCTACCTGTCACAGAATCGGACAGGCAGACTTACACACGTTTTCGATACGGTATCTGTCTTTAAATGGACTAAAACCGGAAATACTGCACGACTTAAAATTAATAATGAAAAATGAACAGTGAATAATGAAAAATGAACAATGAAAAATTAACAATGAACATCCATTTATTATCCGCTCCTCGTTTTTAATTATTCATTATTAATTATTAATTAATCAGCGTTTTTAATTATTCATTGTTAATTATTCATTAATACGCGTTCTTCTCTCCGTGGAACACATTGGCTACGGTCTTGTAGATGATGTAGAGATCCAGCCAGAAGCTCCAGTGCTCGATGTACCAGATGTCGCCGCGGATGCGGCCTTCCATGTCTTTCAGTTCCTTGGTCTCGCCACGGAAACCGGTGACCTGGCTCCAGCCGGTGATACCCGGCTTCACGAAGTGGCGCACCATGTATTTGTTGATGAGTTTGGAGTATTCTTCGGTATGCTTCAGCATGTGCGGACGGGGACCGACGATGCTCATGTCGCCCAGCAGGACGTTGATGAACTGTGGCATCTCGTCCAGGTTGGTCTTCCGCATGATGTTTCCCCACTTGGTCTTGCGCGGGTCGTCCTTGGTGGCCTGCAGGGTATCGGCCTCGGCATTCACCTTCATGCTCCGGAACTTGATGACATAGAATTCCTTGTCGTTCAGCCCGTTCCGTTTCTGGCGGAAGAAGAGGGGACCCGGCATGGTCAGCTTGGTCAGGATGGCGACCACCAGCAGGATGAGGGGAAAGAGGGTGCAGAGGAAGAGGAGGGAGAACACGATGTCGAAGGTACGTTTCACCACCTTGTTGGCCGTTTCGCTCAGCGGGTCACGGCGCAGACTGAGGTAGGGGACATCGCCCAACATGTTCAGGTACACCCGGTTCTGCAGGTAGTTATGCAGGTTGGGCACACTGTTGAAGTGTACCAGGTGGTTTTCGCAATAGTTGATGATGGGGATAATGTAGTCCCGGTGGACCGACGGAAGTCCGCAGAACAGGTGCTGTACCTGCGGATGGTCCTTCAGGTAGGCGGGTACCTCCTCGGGTTTGCCCAGGTACGGACATTTTTCAGGAAAACGGGGATTGGGCTCGAAATCGAAGTAGCCGTTTATCCGGTAACCCGTAAAGGAGTCGTCCATCATTTCGTGATACAGTTCCAGGTTGCTGGTTGTAGCGCCGACCAGTACGACGTAGCGCAGGTTGCCTCCCTTGCGGCGGTATACCTTCACCAGAGCACTGAAAGCCAAGCGGTAGGCACTGACCATCAGGAAGCAGAGGCAGATGTAGGTGAGGTAGAAGTAGCTGTCTACCCGTACATACTTCAGGATGGAGAAGGCCAGCCCGGAGATGATGGCGAAATACACCGTATTCCGGAAAACTTTCATCACAATCTGATAGGCGTATACCTTGCGCATGTGCAGGATGACGCTGTTCCGGCCGGTGGCCACCAGGTAGCTGAAGCTGACGATGAGCTGGAGGGCCCAGACGGACACCCACGGAGCGACAGCTGAATTCTCCGTCTGACACAACAGGTAGAACAGGAGGTTGTACAGGACGAAATCGCCTGATTTGACTATAAACACCAGAAAACGGCTGTAGCGGGTCTGCATTTCCATAACCAAGAACTCTCTATTTTTTTATTGATCGTTGGGCCGGGAGTTGGGGAAACTTCCCGTCCGGGTGCGCTTCGCGGCTACCTGTCACAACACCGGACAGGCAGACGCGGAGAAATTTACTCTTCTTTTGTCCGGCAAAAATAAGGAATTTTATGCGACTTACCAAATGAAAAAGGCCGTAAAACGCTTCTGAAGCGGTGTTTTGTACGATTTGTTAAAACTTTTGTGTGTTTCCGGAAGAGGAATTTTACCGAAGTGGGGGTGCGAAAAGCGAAGGAAGTGTAAGAAACGATAAATTTGCGGAAAAGTTTCAAGGCCTGTGCTTTCAAAAAAATAAAAAAAATCGGGAAAAGGTTTCTTGCGTGTTGAATTTTTCCCGACCTTTACCCCCGGACCGGATAAATCGGTTCATGTGATTTGTTACCGCTTTGTTAATATTAAATTTTGTGAACTATGAGGAAGGGTTGGCACAAGAAAACGAAAAAAATTGATGAATTATTGAATGAACTGTCGAATTTGTTGACATTGCTCATAGATCGGGATGCCTCGGAATTCACTTACGACCGTTGTCGGCTTATCCTCAAGTCTGCCATCCAGCTGGGGAGACTGACGCTCCGGAACAACCGCATGAGAGGCAGATTCTAGCACACGTTGTTTTTCTGACACACCATTTTCTCCTTTTTGACACAAGACGGCTGTCAACCTTCGTTTCCCGGTAGAAACCTGTCGGGCCCGATTCGTATGCCCTTTCAGGAACTCCGCCCACTCAACTCCATCCACGCTCCCTCCCCTCGACATTCATTGTCAATCATTCATTATTCATGATTAACCGCATTGCTTTTTATTAAATTTTAATCAAACCTAAAAACAGAGACCATTCTCGCCCTTCACCTGCCCTGTAGCCCCTTAAAACCCGTTATTGAACAGAGAATACCCTACTTTTTTAACATTTGACAGTCCCGGAAATACGTCGTACATTTGCGCCGACCTCACGAAAGAGGTGTATATTTTTATTAATTTTTAAATCCATTTCTTATGGAAAATCAAATGATGACGCTGTTCGCCAATGTGAACAGCAAACGGGCAGAACGCCTGGTGACACTGGAAGAGTGGATCCAACAGATCCGGACAAACAAGACTTTTGCCGAACGGGTAGAGCGGCGGCAAAAGCTCCTCCTGAAAGGGCGGAACGATGAAGCCGACCGCATCAAGCGCTCGCTGCCGGCTCTGGTACCGGCAGGCAACTGTCAGAACGGAAGGAAGGTGAACCTGCTGACGGACCGCACCGGTATCGCGCCCTTCGGCTTCGACCACCTGGAGGCCGAACGCCTGGAGGAGGTAAGACAGGAACTGCCGCAGTATCCCTGGGTGAAGGCGGTGCACCGTACCTGCTCGCTCGACGGACTCCGCGTGTTTGTCAACGTAGGGGTGATGCACCCGGATGTCTATCCGCAGGCTTACCGCACGGTGGCCGACTGGTTCAAGAAGGAACTGGCCCTGGCGTACGACCCGGCCTGCAAGGACCTGTGCCGGCTTTCGTTCGCGGCTTCGGACCCGGAGGCCTACTACACCGCCAGGACGGAGGTGTTCCCTTATCCCGACGGCTTCTCGCCCTTCGGCTACCAGCCGCCTACGGGCCCCGATTTCTCGGAGGACCATCATTATCCGGTGCGGATGCAGCAGGACAACTCGGCCGTACGGGTGAGCTGTTTCCTGAGCAGCTTCCTGCAGAAGCATCCCTTCGAGCCGGGCAGACGACACACCACCCTGGTGCGGATGGGACAGGTGGCCCGCTGGAGACACCTGACTCGGACCGACCTGGAGGAGCTCAAGAGCATGGCTTTCCAGAGCCTGGGACAGCTCCCGATGAAGGAGTACACGGATGCCCTGGAATGGGGGTACGCGCACTCTTCGGAGGCTCCGCTTTCGTACTGCACGAAGGTTCAAAAGGTTCAAAGGTTCACCAATGGGTGCCCCGACCGGACAGAAAACGGGTTTCTGGAGGGTGAAACGGTACCCGATGAGGTTGATACTGAGGCAGAAGCGATCACGACGGCGCCCTTTTTCGAAGAGGAGGTTGTTCAGACCCTTCCGAGCCTGTTTTTGCGGGGGATGACGGCTGCCGCGACGCACCGCCAGCGTGACGCGCTGCTGCTGGGCATGCTGGGTATTTTGTCGGGTTGCGAACCGGGCGTGCGGGTACGCTATGCCAACCAGGAGGTGTCGCCGCACCTGTATGTGGCGGTACTCGGTCCGGCCGCTGCCGGAAAGGGGGTGCTTGCCTATGCCGCCAGCCTGGCACAGCCCATCCACGAGGAGCTGGTGGAGCAATGGAGAAAGGCGATGAAGGAGTTCTCCACGAAACGGGTGGCCTGGGAGCTGGAGCAGCGGCGGGCGCTCCGGGAGAAACGGATGCCGGACATGGAGCTGAAACCGGAAGAACCGGCCCGGCAGGCACTGCTCGTACCGCCGAATACTTCGAAGAGCCAGCTGATAGCCGACCTGGAGACGGCCGACGACAGGGGACTCATCTGCTACACCTCGGAGATGGATGCCTTTACGGCGGCGGTGGCGACGGACTACGGGAAGCATGCGCCGGAACTGCGTATGATTTATCACCACGAGCCGGTGGGGCTGAACTACAAGGGAGACGGACGCATGGTGTATGTGCCGCATCCGCGACTGGCCATCTGCATGTCGGGCACGCTGCAGCAGTTGGTGAACTTCGTGCCTTACCGCGAGGACGGGATGCTGAGCCGTATCTGCTTCTACCTGCTGCCGTCGAACCCGGAATGGGTATCGGCCGAACCGGACGAGGCGGCCTTCGACCTGAAGAAGCTTTTCCAGCAGTTGGGCAGGGAAGTGGCCGACCTCTTCCACTTCCTGGAGAAGAATCCTACTCGGGTGACCTTCACCAAGGAGCAGTGGAGGATACACGACCGCCTGTTCCGCTCGCTCCTGGGACGGGTGCTCCTGGAGGACGAGGAGAACACGCAGTCCATCGTGAACCGCCACGGGCTGATGATGATACGCATCGCTACCCTGCTGACAGCCATCCGCAAGTATGAGCAGCGCTCCGTGGCCAAACAGTGTATCTGTACGGACGTGGATTTCCAAACGGCTCTCTCGCTGGTGCAGACCATGCTGGTACACAGCCTGCGCGTATCGACCATGCTGGAGAACCAACGGGGGAAAAGGAAGCCGATGCGGGTATTCCGCCAGATGCAGGAGGTGCTGGACAAGCTGCCTCAGGAGTTCACGCACAAGCAGTTCATCGAGGCTGCCGTACAGGAGGGTCGCTCGGTCAGTACCGCCAAGCGCTCTTTGGACAAGGCCATTGAGCTGCAACTGGTGGAGAAAACGGACCGGAACTATCGGAAGATGAGCCAATAAACCGGTCGCAAGGCGGTGTCTGGATATTGTAGCTGTTTTTGTGAACCTTTGTGAACCTAAAACGGGTAAAAAAGCCCCGAAAACGGGAAAATTTGCGTGGTGAAGGGGTATATGGGTGAACCTTTGGACCTTTTGGACCTAACGGTATGAAATGACTATGAAAAACGAACGGACGTGACGTGTCGGACGAACGGACGTTCCTGGAAAGACATCCGCACGTGTGGCATAAAACATCCGTACGTTTTTGGGAGAACGACGGATGTGACAGAATGCAGACATGGGGTGGATTTGGGTAGGTTTTATTTGCATATCTGACAGAAATTCAGTAACTTCAAGGAAAATTAAATCAATGAATCATGGTAGCAGAACAAACTTTCAGGTTGCGTATCTATCGGAAAAACGAGCTGGCGATGCTGTACTTTCCCGAAAGCAGCAAACAGACGGCGATGCGCAACCTAGGACGATGGATCCAACATTGTACTCCGCTGAATGAGGAACTGTTGGAACGGGGATATGACAAGAATCGGAAATATTTTCTGAAACACGAGGTGGAACTGATTTTGAAGCATTTTGGGGAACCGTAAATCAATTAATAATTAATAATTAATAATTAATAATGAATAATGAATAATGAATAATGAATAATGAATAATGAATAACGAGAGGGGGCGTGGATGACGATTCGAAGTATTTTGTTCCGTAAAAAATGAGAAACGCTTTCTGTGTAAAGGTTTCACAGTGGATTCAAACCTTTTTGTCAATGCATTGTTTATATCTGTGCAGGCTCTTCAATCGGGTTTGTATACTTTTGAACCTGTTTTGGATTTCGTTTTAAAATTAAAAATTGTTTCATAATGGATGGAGAGAGGCGGTACGTGATGTCTCGTTTCAATCCAATGTATATTAGTTAGCAAGGTGTTCATGAGTATATACAGACGTGATGTCTGGAGGAACGGGGTGTCCGAAGGGGCGCCCGTTTTTTATGGGGTGAAAATCCTTGGAGATATCGGAATTTTTGACGAATATTGCAGGTTGATTGAGTATAACAACGATAACAGTCAAGACTATGTGCAAATTCATTACGAAAATAACGGTTCCCCGGACACTCTGGGGATTGAAACCCCTGCAGGGCTATATCCGCGAACTGGCGGCTATCTGCGGGGTGGCACCCGAGAGACTGCTCCATGTAGAGATGCTCGTCGAAGAGCTGGGGGTGAACATCGCCCGCTATTCCCTGCGCAACGATCCCGAGGGGCAGATTGAAATCACGGTATTGAAAGAGTTGTCTTCGTTCATCCTGCGGTTCCACTACCGGGGGATTCCGTACGGATACGACATCGACAATCCCAAGGACGAACTGGGACGGATCAGCATGGACCTGATTCACGGACTGAGCTCCGCGTACAGCATGCACGAGGACGGGAAGGCGGGACAGACCGTCGAAGTGAAGGTGGCCCTGCCGGAAAACAGCCTGGCACCCGAACTGGAGCGGCCGGGACTGCTCAAGACCACCGAGGAGGTGGGCCTGGCTACGGACGAGACTTACATCCGGCACATTGCCGACACGGACATGAAGCTGCTGGTGCAGTGCCTGTATTCGGTGTTCGGCTACAACTACTCGGCCGACTACATGTATAACCCGGAGGCGCTGGTGAAACGCCGGGCCGACGGACTCTATGAAGGCATCGTGGCCGTGAACAGCAAAGAGGAGGTGGTAGGTCACGTGGGTCTGCTGAAGAGCAAACCGGACGACTGCATCTGCGAATGCGGACAGGCTTTCGTGATGCCGCAGTACGGCAAGCGGAAACTGTTTACACGGCTGAAACAGCAGCTCATCGATTATGCCGACGAGATCGGACTGATGGGGGGCTTCAGCAGCGCCGTGACGGGACACCCGTTCACACAGCGGGGGAACCTGGCACTGGGATGCGTGGAGACGGGACTGGAACTGGGATACATCCCGGCCGACGTGGAGAGTATGATCAAGCGGCGGGGCGAAGGAAAACGCCAGCCGGTGATGAACTTCTTCAAGCCGACTTCGCACCACCGCCACCAGCAGCTGTGGCTCCCGGCCTGTCATGCCGACATCATCACCGAGACATATACCCGCCTGGGCATCGAACGCGACCTGCGCCAGGCACCTGAACAGGGACTGGAGGAAGGGACTTCCATCATCCATTCGGAGGTGAACAACGTGTGGAACCAGGCACATCTTTCTATCGGGAAGGCCGGTACGGAGGATTTCGTCCAGCGTATCGAGACCATCCTGATGCGTTCCGCTTCGGCCGGATGTGCGGTCTGCTACGTGTCTCTGCCGCTCGACCGGCCGGAGACGGCGCCCATCGTGGACGTGCTGCAGCAGAAATGCGGCTTCTTCTATGCGGGCATCATGCCGTACGAACTGGATGGGGTGGACGCCATCCGTCTGCAATGCCTGCTCCAGCAGGATGCAATTACCCGCGACGATGTGATGGCCGAAAGCGAATGGGCACAGAAGCTCAGCGACTATATTTTTGAGGCGAGAGGCTAGAAGGCAAGTCTTCATTTGACCGGTTGATTTTTTTTCTGGTAGGGCCGGGTTTTCCCGGCCCGATTGAGGCGGAAAGAAATGTTGACTTGGACGGTAAAATTCCAGTCTTGTTGCGTTATAATAAGAAAAAGCGTATATTCGCCAGTCACTAATTCTTTAAAGATTCAGACCATGACACTGATAGCAAACCCCATTTACGACTCTGTGTTCAAGTACATGATGGAAGACGACCGGGTCGCCAAGATTCTGCTTTCCGCTTTGCTGCAGAAAGACATCATTGATCTCCAGATGAAGCCCCATGAGTATACGGAGATGATGCAGACCCGCATCTCCATGCTGCGGATAGATTTTGCCGCTACCGTCCGTAACCAGGATGGCAGTACACAGCTGATTCTCATTGAACTGCAGAAGACCTGGCTCACCACGGAGACGTTGCGTTTCAGACAGTATCTGGGTACCCAATACCTGGATAAGAAGAATGTGTTGCCCAAGGATGTCAATCCGAACGGGTACGGTATTCCCATCGTCTCCATCTACATATTGGGCCATAAGTTGGGCGATCTGGAAGAGCCGGTCATCTATGTGAGAAGGAATTACCTGGATTACAATTCCAATCCGATAACCGACGGCGTTCCCGATCCTTTCATCGAAAGTCTGACGCATGACAGTGTCATCGTCCAGATTCCGTACCTGAAGGGCCGTCTCAGGAACCGCTTGGAGAAAATCCTTCAGGTGTTTGATCAGGAATATTGCCTGAAGGATAATGAACATCTGATGGAACTGGATGAAGAGGCTTTGGGAGACGATGGCCGTCTGATAGTGGGACGGCTCATGAAAGCCGCCATCGCTCCTGAGGTGAGAAGAGCCATGGAAGTGGAGGATGAAATCCTGTCGGAGATAGAGGCCAGAGATACGACCATCATGCTGAAGGATAAAATGATTGAACAGAAAGAGCAGCTTATCGAACGGAAGGACCAGGAGATTGAACG
>ULWY01040710.1_pt1 | contig 18440 bp, 16 predicted proteins | sample 1960761 | NCBI WGS metagenome assembly ULWY01 (sample SAMEA4835824, study PRJEB28245) | human gut metagenome | biome: gut microbiome; material: fecal sample | place: Denmark | collected 2008 | reverse complement strand
ACAAAAGTCTTTCCAGGTCTCAACACCAAGTGTATGTGATCTGTACCCCCCCGATTGGCGGTAGCTACAGGTTTGTGATTGAGGGACTTAATATAACGTTCCATATAGCCCCAATCCGGCAGGTTTGATGAGATTGCGGGCAGCATCACAACTTCAGAAAGGTACTTTTCTTCTGTAACTTTTCGGCCATAGGTATACTTGTAACGATTGGCCATTAATATCGTTCTCAAAAACAGATATACTAAGGGCGACTTTGCGTTTTCGTCCTTTAGTATTAGTATTTTAGCTGAATCGCCAACTACACATCCGAACGGCTGGTAAGCAACAAATCCAGCTGAACCTGTCCTCGCCACAGTTAGACATGGTTCTTCAGTATATTTATATCCCATATCAATGCAATAGGCTTTATCTATCTTACCAATACAGCCATTGTTGTCTTCACCGCTTTGAACAGCCACGAAATCACCGGGATTACATTCAATTTCTTCTTTTGTAATTCCTGCGCCATTATAAAGGCAAAAAACATCTGACAGTTTAAAAGGCTTCCAGTTGGAAAAGTCAAGATTCATATACATATCCCTCCTTAACAAGGTAGGCGAGATAATCATTTATTGTTTGCTGAAAATCCCGTTCTGAAAGCTTTGTATAATCTGTTTTCATATATGCTTCACACAACCACTCATCGTCACCACTGACTTTATGTGTGGCAGAAAGACCATCGACAGAACGGCGGTTTCTGTATAGCTCTATCCATTTTTTCTCAATTTCTACCCAACGGCTCTTTCCGGTGGTCGAATCAACCTGCTCTACTCGGCCAAGATTCTTTTTCTTTTTGAAGCCATCATCTTTACAATATCCGAAGAATGTATCAGGGTTGGAAATATCGGTGTGCTTTATTCCAATTTTGAAAACCATACAGCAAGCAGAAGCACTTGCTCCTGGGTAGAATATTTCATTTGGAAGGGTAAATACGGCATCGAGGGTATTTTCCTCAAGGATTTCTCTTTTGAGTCGGGCTATTTCGCCGCTGGTACCGATAGCACAGGCAACGGGAAGCAATACTGCCAGTTTTGCCTGATGATTGATAGAATTTAGCGTGTCAGCCAAATACCTTACAAAATATAATCCTTTTGACGGATCTTCTTTTTTGTCCCTTGCCCAAGTATCAACATAGACCTTCGGAAGATGGACTCGTTGGCCATTATACGGAGGATTCATCAGAATCACATTCGGTTTTGCTTCCTTGATCCACTCCGCCAATGCAAAGCAGCTTCCCTTTACAATGTTAGAATTGCCGTCCGAGTGAATGAGCATATTCGTTGTGGCAAGGCCATACACATTTTCATCAAACTCGATACCGAAAATCTGATGCTTTTTCACTTCTTCCTGCTCAGCAGCAGTAGCGCAGTCATCCAACGCCTGAGTCATTGCTCTTACAAGGAAAGAGCCACTTCCGCAGCAAGGATCGAGTACGACAGAATGCTTATTTACACCCGTTATTTTTGCCATAAAATCTGTAACGTGGTCAGGTGTGAAGGCTTGGTTTTTATCCGACTTGCCAACATATTTGTTAAATGTGACAAAGAACAGATTCAGTAAATCCTGTCCGGAGGTGCTCTTGTCATTGATAAAAGGCAATATGTTATCTTCGATGAACTTTAATATTTCCCTGAAAGCAGCGATGTTAAGCTGTCTGACATACTGGTCTCCGAGGACATTTCTGTTAAGCAGAGCCAGCTTTTCTGCTTTGTTAATATCCGAGTTGAGTAGGTCTTCCAATACCTCTTTGATTCGGGTTCGAATCTGTGCAGCGGTCAGCGAGGGCGTGGAATAGTCGAGACCGTTTTTTAACGCAAGGAGGCACGTTCCAACAAACTGACTACGCAGTTTTTCAGGAATGCTATGGCGATGCAGCATTTCATTGAGTTTATAGGTGTTCTGCATCACCTTTTCCTTATCGTTGATCTTTGATGTATAAAAATCAACATATTAGTCCATTGTACGAAGCGCCGTTTCTTTCGGCATCAGATCACCGTCGGAAATAACGCCGCGCCAAACCTTGACATTATCATTTATTGTGTTAGCAAGTATGGCAATGATTTTATTCCCAGTCAGTGCCTTTTCATATTCGACATAAGCGGATAATTGTTCTTCATCTGCTGCTGTAAAATTTTGTTTTGTTTCTATGAGGACTGAAATGTTATCCTTAACAAAACGAATATCCAACTTTTCAAATCTGCGGCCCGCACTATTTTGAATGGGCGCAAAAGTCAGCGAGGCAGCAGAAAATGCCTTGGGATAACTGTATTCATCGTTTTCAATATTACTTGTTAGATATGCTCTGCCAACTGTCGAAATCATATCAGCTCTAATCATAATTCTGCACCCCTATTTTTACTCCATTTTCCACTTGACGCAGACCAGCAGTCCGAATATTCTACGAGCTGTACTGCCGCAGCAAACGGGCTATTCAAAAAAACATCTATCGTTCTCAGCACGACATTGAAATCATCGGTCTTTGTATCGATCTTCCGGCAGAACGCTTTCCATTTTTTCTGCATTGCATCGTCGCTGCCAAAGGCCATGACCTGCTCAAACTGCTCCACCGTGAACTTGTGTCCACGGTTTTCAAAGGTCTTTTTCAGTGCTTCCGTCAGCGTTGCACCGTTGAAATCGAACTTGTTTGCAAGATAATAGAGATCGTAATAATCCTTCATCCGACTGGAAAATTCCATCAGGCTGAGAATTGCATCCAGCTTTTCGGCAACGGTCGTTTCCAGCGAATACGTATTGACCGTCGGCGCCTCAAAACCGTCAAGCTGCGTTGGTATCTTCCGCTTTTCCTGCCTCGGCACGATGATGTCCCCCACACCGAAATCAATGCCAAAAGGAGTTTTTGTGTTCTTTATCCTTGCTACGAGGGAAGCCCCAATACCGGCGTACTTCTTTGCCACAGCAATGGGAGCCACATTTTTGATTTCAAATGTGATAAAATCGTTGCCTGTTTGGGTTGCAATGATCTCCTCCAATATCGCTTGAAGCTGTTCCGGTGTATTGGGCATCTTTCTGAGCAGAAAATCCACATCAGCCGTAACACGGCTATCGAAATCCGTGAGGGAATAGAGGAACAGTCCGCCTTTGAGAACCAGGTTTTCCGCATATTTTGACTTTTCCAGTCGGCGCAGGAACTCTTCCTGGCAGAAAAGCTGTAAGCAGAGCTGATAGCTTCTGCCGCTTTTTGCGGCTTTGTTTTTGAGCCGTGCAAGCACGGATGCAGCCACGTCAGCCATTCAGCAGCACCTCCATCACACTCATCATTTTCTTATAAACACCCATTTCCTTTGCGTATTTGGAAAGGTTGGCAAGGTTTTTCTTTTCATCCGCCACATAAGCATTGACTGCTTTGTTGAATATCTCGTTATCCAGCTTCGTGCGGTACTTGAAGCAGTCGCAGACGGTGCGTTCACGGTCATAGACTGGAAGTGTTACGCCATTGAAAGTGCCAGTTGTTTCCCCCAGGTGATACATCGGATTCTGCACATAATACGCTTTCACCGGCACTTCCGTCTGAATCGCCTTCACCGTTCTGGAATAAGAGCGTGGGACGGCAATCGACCATTCTCTGGGCGCAAAGTCGCTATAGCCGTAGTAGAATAGAGCTGATTCAACGCAGATGACCCCGTACGTCATCAGTTTCGAAAGGATAAGCTCCTCTTTGGGCTCGTCCCCGACAGCCAGCTTGTAATACCCTTTCTTCACACGCTCGAGATACCCCTGCTTACAAAGCGCATATACATCTTGGCCTTTGAGTCCGGCAGAAATGAAATCCGATTTCTTTGCAATTTCTCCGATGGCATCAAAAACTTCGTTAACGATATCGTACTTGCTCAACCTGTCACCAACTTTCTGCACGCAATATTTGCATTATGCGTGTTTATATTATAATGTCCAAGCTCCCAAAAATCAATATGTTTTGCACGCTTTTTGAAGATATTGCGTGTAAATTTTGAAAAGCGGTATTGCAATTCAAAGAGCACAGCGCTATAATATCCATACAGATTGGATCTACACCAACCTATCTGCCTGACAACACAATGACAACAGGAATTATGATACACCATAATTCTTAGATAATCTAAACAATCCCGATAATCGGAGCTAAACGGTCTATACAAAATCGTTTAGGTCACGGTTTCAGGGAGCGAGTGGGAATAACGAAAAAGTGGATGTGAAGGGCTGCAAAACCTTGAAAACACGCACTTTTTCAAGACAGGATTGCCAGATTGATGGCAAAATGATAGCAGCCGCGGCGTTCGTGCTATTCTGATGTGTCGGATGGCGCGAATGTCTTGCGGGTGCTGGAATATAACTTTATAGGATGAAAAAGGCTCTGCTGACTTCCGGAGGGAAGAACGGCAGAGCCTTTTGCTATTACTCGGATTGATTTGTAGGGAAATTGGTGAATATATCGGGGGGATATGGTGCCAGTGACCGGCACCTCATTTGTGCGGTGTTGCCTTAAAATTTTACCATGGAGAGTATTGACAAAATGGAAGAACTTATGTACACTAAATATGCAATTTAACTGTTTGAATTTAACAAAAAGATGGAGAGATACTATGAAGAAGTGGTACGCGAAGTCGAAGCGTCCCGGACGCAAGCAGGTGGAGGTGAAGGAACATCTTTGCGCGGTGGGAGAATTGAGCAAAGAGTATGGAAGACAACTGGGCATGGAAAAAGAAGCGGAAATGGCCGGAACGGTTCATGATGCTGGCAAGCTCACAGATAAATTCCAAGATGTCTTGGAAGGAAACGCATCCAGAGTAGACCATGCAAGGGTGAGCGCTGCGTTTTTGTGGTGGCTGCTTATCAAAACGAGTAAATACGCAGGGAAAGAAACGAAAGAGTGCATAAGTGAAAAAATTGCAAGTACAAATTATGCACCCATTTTGGAAGCCATCAATGCGCATCATGGGACGCTGCTCTGCTACAATCAGCTGAAGTATTCGCTACTTGAATGCATGACAACGCAAAAGTGGTTGGAAGGTAACGAGGGAAAGGAGGTCGCGTTGACAGGAGAAGAGAATTACAAGGCGCTAAGAGATATATTTCGTGAGGAACTTCCGGACTGGAAACGAATTGGAATCAAGAATATGACGCTTGGGGAAGAAGAACGGATGCTTTGGTCGCGAATGCTGCTTTCTTGCTTGGTGGATGCAGATTACACCGCATCAGCGGAAGAGGATGGAGAAATCATCCCGGAGCCGCCGAAATGTGATGCGGAAAACTGGCTGGAGCGCTTAAATGCGCATCGGGCGGAATTAGCAAGAAACTCAACGGCTGATAAAAAACTCAATGCACTGCGGAATGAGTTGTTTGAAACGTGCGGCAGGGCGGGGGATCATGCACCGGGGATTTACAGCCTAACAGCGCCTACTGGCACAGGAAAAACGCTGGCCTTGCTGCATTTTGCGCTGCGCCAATGCCGCAAGAACGGTCAGCAGCGAATCATCATTGTGCTGCCGTTTATTACGCTGACGGAACAGAATGCAATTGAATATCGGAAAATCCTTGGGGATGACGTTTTGCTGGAAGATCATAGCCAACGGCAGCTGACAGAAGAGCAGCGAAAGTTTGCACAGCGCTGGGATATGCCAGTCATTGTGACCACATCCGTGCGATTTTTCGAGGGGCTGTTTGCGGCAAAAGCGCCGAATCTTCGGAAGCTGCATCGGCTGGCGAATTCTGTAATCATTTTCGATGAAGCGCAGAGCTTGCCTGCAGAATTGTTTCCTGCGACGCTCAAAACCATTCAGGCGCTTTGCAATCTGCCGAAGAAAAATGTGACGATGCTCTTTTCTACGGCGACACAGCCGGATTATCAATCAATCCCTAATCTTACTTGGCATGCTACGGAGATTTGTCCGAACCATGCCGATATGTATCAGCAACTTCGCCGCGTTCAGGTGACATGGCGAGTTTTGCCGAATGAGAGAATCTCGTGGGAAGAAATTGCGCAGAAAATGGCGGCACAGCGGAGCATCTGCACCATTGTGAACATGAAAAAGCACGCGAAGAAGCTGTTCGATGCGCTGAAATTGGTATGTGAGACGGAATCAGTATTCTACATCACGACGGAATTGTGTCCGGCACATCGGCGCGTCGTGATAGAGCAAGTCAAAAAGCGGCTGCGCGACGGCTTGCCTTGCCGTGTGGTTGCGACGCAGTGCATCGAAGCGGGGGTGGATTTGGACTTTGACAGCGTTTTCCGCGCGCTGGCCCCGCTGGAATCAATCATTCAGGCGGCGGGAAGATGCAATCGAAACGGGCGCCATCCTGAAGGGGGACAAGTGCTTGTGTTCCTTCCGGATGAAGACAATTTGTATCCAGATAATTGGTATAGCAAAGCGGCAATGCTGGTTAAAGAACTCAATGATGAGAAACCGATTGACCTGATGAATCCGAGCGACATTCAGCGCTACTATCAGAAGCTCTTTTGGAAGCTGAAAGGGAAGAAGGAGCTGAGCGAGGCCATCCAAATGCAGGATTATGCAGGAGCTGAGAAACACTATCGCATCATCAAGAATGATGGCGTGCAGGTGCTTGTGCCATATGAACCTGAAAACAAGCTGTTTGAGAAGATGAAGGAAGAAGCCTTGGAAAACGGCGTGACGGCGAAGTGGATGCATGAAGCTGCAAAGCTGTGCGTGACGGCATATGCGAATGATGACTTCAACTGTTATGCGGAGCAGCTGTATTTTGCGGGAAAGCGGAATGAGAGCAGGCAGCCATCCGGCTATTGGGTGCTTCGCAGGAAGGGTGATTATCATATGGATACGGGGATGCAGTTGAAAAACGACCTCCCAATATGGTGAAAAAAATGCTTATATACCAGATTTGCCATTGACAATTCATTCGATTTACATTATATTTGTACTGACAGCTTGAAACACTGATAGGCTAACAAGCTGAGAATTGAAATAGTACAAAGATAATGCTATCCTCTCTGCTGATTTGGCAGAGAGAAGAACATGGAGGTGATGAAGAATCATGGAGATTTCAGTGACCGTTTGGGGTGACTTGGCGTGCTTCACTTCGCCGACAACGAAAGTAGAAAGGCTTTCGCAGGCAGTCCCAACACCATCAGCAGCACGAGGCATACTGTCAAGCGTGTACGCGAAACCTAAAGAATTTTTTTGGATGATTACAAAAATTGAGGTGCTGAAACCTATCCGCTATATCAGCGTCAGGCGCAACGAAGTGAAGTCCATATTGGGAAATAATATGGAACCAATCAGCGCAGAGGATGAGCGGACACAGCGGCAAACGGTTTTCCTGTATGATGTCCGCTACCGCATTACCGCGCAGATTGTGCCGCGGCCGGATTATCATGGTACGGTGGAGCAACTGTATGCACAGGCTGAACGGCGAATTAAAGGTGGCAAGTGCTTTTGCCAGCCTGCGCTCGGCTTAAGGGAATGCGTTGCGTACTTTTCTGAAAGTGACCCGAACGAAAAGCCGATTCAGCAAGATATGGATTTGGGCTTGATGGTGTACGACATTTTTGACCTGCATGACGCGGAGGTTCGCAAGAAAACGCGGACAAGGCTGTCCCTGTATCATGCGGTGATGAAGCAGGGCGTCATTGAAGTGCCGCCCTATGATAGCCCGGAAGTCCTGAAGGGGGATGCGATATGCTGAGACCGCTGTACGATTATGCCATGCGTTACCAGCTGCTGCCGCCTCCGGGCATGGTGAAAAAGACGGTAAAGGCATGGGTTTGCCTTGGCGCAAATGGCACGTTCCTTGGCGTGAGGCAGGACGGCGAGGATGAATACTTTTGCCCTGACATTGGCAGCTTGGCGAATGGCAAAGACAAGTGCAATGTGCTGGTAGAAAAATACGAGGTTGTTTTCTGGAAAGATACGCCGGAAAGCAAAGTTGAGCAAAGAGAGGAAGGCAAAAAGCCGAAAGACAACACGCTCAAGCATAGGTACTTTCTTGCTTCTCTTCAGCAGGCAACGCAGAAAGTACCGGAATTGTCAGTTTGCGTGCATTTGCTGGAGGACGAAACCTGCTGTGAGCAGGTTCGACAGGAACTGCTGAGGCTGAAGCTGAAGCCATCAGACCGCGTTTCATTTGAAATTGCAGGAACGCCTATTGTCGAAATTCCGGAGGTGCAGGAATGGTGGCGGGAGTTTCGTCAGCAGTTCGCGCAGCATGGCGCGGCAGAAAGCTTGTGCCTGATTACTGGAGAAAAAACGATGCCGGTTGCTACCCTGCCGCCAATTAAGGGACTCTTGCAAGTCGGCGGACATGGGCGCGGTGACGCTTTGTTTTGCTTTGACAAGCCAGCATTTTGCTCGTACGGGCTAAAGCAATCGGCGAATGCGCCTGTTTCTGCGGAAGCAATTGACGCGGTGAAAGCGGCGCTTGACCATCTCATGTCAAGCGAAACACTTTCGCCAACGTTGGCGGGAATGCGCTTTGTCCATTGGTTTGACTGCTATGTTCCTGCGGAATGCGACCCGATGCAGCAAGCACTGGATGGCGATCCTAAGAATCAGGGAACAGAACAGCAGACGGAAGATGATGATGGATACGACGACGATGAAGAATTTGATGAAACGGTAGAAGCACCGTCAAATCCTGATGCTAAACGCGATATTGCAGCCAAACGCATCGAGAGCATTGAAAGCGGAGCAGCGACAACCGCGATTCCAGCCAGCACGCAGTATTACATCCTCCTGCTGTCCGGCGTTACAGGGCGTGTCATGGTTCGCAGCTACGACCACGGGAATTACGGCGAACTGGAGAAGAGCATCCAGCAATGGCGCAATGACTTGCAAATGGTCGATCTCGGTGGAACGGGATTCACAAAAATTAATTCGCTGAAAGCAATGATGATTCGTCTGATGCCGCGGCAAAAGAGCGAAAAGAACGTTTTCAAGCGGATGGACAAGGAGCTTTCAGGAATTACGCCAGCGGTGCTGCACGCAATCTTGACGGACAGTATGCTGCCGGATTCCGTGGCGGTTCGTGCGCTGCGATACATTCGCAATCAAATGGCCAGTGCCAGCGAAGAAGATAAACATGCGCCCGTGCCCAATGCAATGTGCTGCCAATGGCTGAAAGTATGGCTGATTCGGAAAAACAATCGAAAGGAAGGCGTGATAGAAGCTATGTATCAGGCGGAAAATACGAATGTTGCATACCGCTGCGGCGCGTGGGTCGCCGTGTATGCGAGTATGCAGCAGTTTGCAATGAGAGATGTTCAGGCAGGTATTGTACAGCGCTATTATGCGTCTGCTTGTCAGATGCCAGCGCTGGTGCTGGGGCAGCTGTCAATTCTCTCCGTACCGCACCAGGACAAAATCAAGGGTGACTATCTGAAGATGTATCTGGAAATGCTGGATAAGGTGACTTGTGACATTGGGGAAATCCCCACCATGCTGAACTTGGAGCAGCAGGCTTACTTTGCGCTGGGGTATCGCCAAATGACAGCGGAGTTGAATCGGAAACTCAATGAACTGCGGAAATTGAAGAAAGAACAGAAAGCTGCGGCAGAAACGGACGAGGAGGAATAAGAAAATGGCACTGCAGAACCGTTACGAATTTATGTACTATGTTGCTTGCACCAATGCCAACCCGAACGGCGACCCGGATATGGGCAACATGCCCCGGATTGACCCGCAGACCATGCAGGGATTTATCACCGACGTGGCCACAAAACGCCGCATTCGCAACTATATTGAGATTGCTTATCCGGGCGTGCCGGGCATGGGGATTTTCGTGCAGAAGGCGGTGAATCTGAATAAGCAGATTGCGCTGGCAAAGCGCGAAGCAGGGATTGAAGGTGCGAAAGAAAAAAATCCGGTTTATGCGGCGCGCAGAAAGGCGTGCGAACTCTTCTATGATGTGCGCACCTTTGGGGCTGTGATGTCTACTGGCCCCAATGCGGGGCAAGTCCGCGGTCCTGTTCAACTTGCTTTCGGCAAGAGTTTGGATTCGGTACTGCCGCTGGACATATCCATCACGCGCATGGCGGCGGCATTGGGCGGAAATGACAAATCCTACGAGGAATATGAGAAAGCGGAACAGGAAGCGTCTGAAGATAAGCTGCGCACGATGGGACGCAAGCAGATTATCCCCTTTGGTCTGTATGAGGTGCGTGGCTTCATCAGCGCGAATCTTGCAGCGGAAACGGGATTCGATGAAGCTGATATGAAGGCGCTGTTTGAGGCGATTCTCAACATGTATGAGCATGACCGTTCGGCGAGCAAGGGCGAAATGGAGGTTGTTTCTCCGCTCATCATCTTCAAGCACGAAGGAACGGATACGAATCCTGAACAGCGCGCACGTCAAGCCAAATTGGGCTGTGCACCGGCGCATAAACTCTTTGAACTGGTGACGGTGCAGAAGAAGATGGATTTCCCCCGCAATTATCGTGACTATGAAGCAAAGGTGGCGCTGGATAAGGTGCCTGCGGGGGTACGGATGGGCTTTTTGAGCAATCCTTATGGGGAAATTGTCTGGGATGAACTGCCGCAGGGAGAAAGCTGGTTTACCCGTGGATGACGAGCAGGAGTATCTTCCGTTATCGTGGCTGTCGCAGGCAGATTACTGTCTGCGGCGCGCCGCGCTGCTGCTGAATGAACGTGTATGGGTAGAAAATGTCGAGACGGCGAAAGGTCGCGCCGAGCATGAACGGGTTCATACACAGCGCGTGGAGCGGCGCGGCGATTTCGTGAAGCTCTACGAGAACAGTGTCTTTTCGGACAAAATGCAAATCAGCGGAAAATGCGACTGCATTGAAGCGGTGCGGGATGAAAACGGCTGCACGATTCCCGCAGTGGATTTCCCGGTGCGGCTGCTGCCGGTGGAGTACAAGCATGGGAAGATACGCGATGAATCAGAATACAAGATTCAGCTTTGCGCGGAGGCGATGTGCTTAGAGGAAATGTATCACACGACGATCCCGGCAGGTGCGCTGTTCTACATTACCGCGCATCGCAGAGTGGATGTGGAACTTGATGAAGCGCTGCGTGAACAGGTACGGCAGACTGTGCAGAAACTCTGGAAAGTCCGCCGCGAAATGCTGATTCCGTCGGCAGTTTACGGCCCGAAATGCAAACGTTGCTCGATGCAGGAATACTGTATGCCGAAGGTAAAAACATCCGCGAAGGAATATTGCAAGGCGCTTCTTCTTGAAGCAGAGAGGGTGGAGACGGAATGAAAAAATTACTGGAAACCCTCTATGTGACAACGCCAGACAGCTACCTTTTCTGCCGCAACGAGAATATCTGCGTGAAAATTGGCGGCGAAGAGAAAGCAAGTGTACCGGCTGTGATGCTGGACGGAATCGTGTGCTTTGGGGAAATGACAGTCTCCACACCGCTGATTGGTTTCTGCGCTGAGCACGGGATTACGCTGACGTTCCTATCGTCGAATGGACGCTTTTACAGCCGCATTTGCGGGCCGGTCAGCGGCAATGTGCTGCTGAGAAAAAAGCAGTATCAAGCGCTGGATGATGATGACTTCCGCATGAAATTCGTGCAGAACCTCCTGGTGGGCAAGCTGCTCAACGAGAAAAATGTATTGATGCGCACGGCACGGACGCAGGATGCGGCAACAGCAGAGAGTCTTCGAGCAGCCTGCCAGTCTATTAGCCAGTATGCAGCACAGCTGGAGACATGCGCAGGTGTTGACCAAATGCGCGGCATCGAAGGAGCCGCCGCAAAATGCTACTTTGCGCATTTTGACGACATGATTTCCCCACAATGCCCCTTCCAGTTTGTGGAGCGCAGCAGACGACCGCCGCGCAATGAAGTGAATGCAGTCCTGTCGTTTATGTACACGCTGCAAACGCGGGACATTCAAGCGGCCCTTGAAACGGTAGGCTTAGATCCAGCGGCTGGATGGCTGCACACGCTTCGACCGGGACGGCCGTCGCTGGCGCTGGACTTGCTGGAAGAGTTCCGAGCGCCGCTGTGCGACCGGCTGGCGCTGTCGCTGTTCAACAAACGTCAGCTGACGGATAAGGACTTTGAGTACGATTCGCTGGCTGTTATGCTGAACGAGCGCGGGCGCAAAACGGTACTTACCGCATGGCGTGACCGAAAGCAGGAAGAAATCACGCATCCGTATCTCGGAGAAAAAATCCAAGTTGGGCTGATTGCTTATGTACAGGCCATGATGCTGGCGCGTGTCTTGCGCGGGGATCTTGATTGCTATCCGCCGTTTGTCTGGAGGTGAAAAAATGTTGGTTGTTGTTACTTATGATGTGAATACAGCAACCGAAGCGGGAGCAGCGCGGCTTAGGCGTGTAGCGAAACTCTGCGAACGCTATGGACGGCGTGTTCAGAACTCTGTATTTGAAGTCCTGCTTGATGCAGCACAGCTGACGGCACTCAAGGCGCAATTGGCAGCGACAATTGATGCAGAACATGACTCCGTTCGCTTCTATCGCCTTGGCAACAGTTACAAGGAGCGCATTGATGTTCTTGGTTGCACTGCGCGCATTGAAGCTGGAGAACTGCTGATGTTATAGCGGAAGCTGAAAACACTCTTTTCAGTGCATGTGAATCATACATGAATGGCCGACCGTCTCGCGCGGCGTGATGTCAAAATTCAAACGATGATTCTATGAAATATCACCAAAATAATCTCGACAAATTGCGTGGCACTATTGTTAAGCCATGCTGATTTGTAAGGGTTGAACAAAAGATTTGCAAAAATTGCATATCTTTTGCCGTCGCCCCTCGCGGAGGGGCGTGAATTGAAATACGCACTTTTTGCGTTACAATTTGCAGTTGTCGTCGCCCCTCGCGGAGGGGCGTGAATTGAAATAAGCTACATTATTATATACGCGCGCGCATGAGGTCGCCCCTCGCGGAGGGGCGTGAATTGAAATATATAATAGTAGGGATCACGCCATACTGTCCAGTCGCCCCTCGCGGAGGGGCGTGAATTGAAATTTTCGGTTCCAATGTAGGAATCAATCAGCATAGACATGTCGCCCCTCGCGGAGGGGCGTGAATTGAAATAAGGACAGTTTGTTGACGATAGCGTTGTAGCTTGTCGCCCCTCGCGGAGGGGCGTGAATTGAAATAAGTATATGTCTATCAATGCGTTTGAAGCGTGGGTCGCCCCTCGCGGAGGGGCGTGAATTGAAATAACGCGCCGCCGTTGAACTGGAACGCGCGGGCAGTCGCCCCTCGCGGAGGGGCGTGAATTGAAATAAGTGTGCCGCCGCAACGCCGACGTATGCTGAAGGTCGCCCCTCGCGGAGGGGCGTGAATTGAAATATGCTTACCGATAAGGCGGCGACGCTGGGTGATGCGGTCGCCCCTCGCGGAGGGGCGTGAATTGAAATATTCCGAGTTGCTTTGCAACATCGGCTTGCGACCAGTCGCCCCTCGCGGAGGGGCGTGAATTGAAATAAGGATTGCCGCACGCTGCAAGTTGACGTTGCTGCGTCGCCCCTCGCGGAGGGGCGTGAATTGAAATATTGTGACGCACGAGCAGAATGAGCAAATTAAGGCGGTCGCCCCTCGCGGAGGGGCGTGAATTGAAATTGACACGCTGGATGCCAGCGCGTTTGTTGGCTGCGTCGCCCCTCGCGGAGGGGCGTGAATTGAAATGTGATGCCCTCGCCGCCGATTTCGTGGTAGCCAGTCGCCCCTCGCGGAGGGGCGTGAATTGAAATCCGGCGGCAGTGCCGCCCGTTAAAGGTAAATCCGTCGCCCCTCGCGGAGGGGCGTGAATTGAAATACGCCCGCAAACGCTTGAAAATCAAGGCTTGCGGGTCGCCCCTCGCGGAGGGGCGTGAATTGAAATAGCTGATGGTGCTGGTCGGCTGATGGTGCCGTGTCGCCCCTCGCGGAGGGGCGTGAATTGAAATACATTCGTCCGCTTCAGGGCATTCGCCGTTGCCGTCGCCCCTCGCGGAGGGGCGTGAATTGAAATTTTTCCGGGAGGTCAAGGCACTCCGCCTTCGTCGTCGCCCCTCGCGGAGGGGCGTGAATTGAAATAACCCCGCTGTGTTTGCCGCTGTAGAATAGCCCGTCGCCCCTCGCGGAGGGGCGTGAATTGAAATAGCGTTGTCCGCAAAAGGGATGGCGAAGATTTGCGTCGCCCCTCGCGGAGGGGCGTGAATTGAAATACTTCGTCCATAGCTTACCACCTTCCGCGCACGCTGGTCGCCCCTCGCGGAGGGGCGTGAATTGAAATGCTCATCTTGCGCCCGTTGACATAGAGCGCCGCGTCGCCCCTCGCGGAGGGGCGTGAATTGAAATCGAAGAACTTCACGGGCATGGCTGGTGATGGGCTGTCGCCCCTCGCGGAGGGGCGTGAATTGAAATATTGACATTGCACCGCTGGATTGCCTGTGCTGGTCGCCCCTCGCGGAGGGGCGTGAATTGAAATATCAGGCAGTTCCTTCACCTTCTCGACGAGCGTGTCGCCCCTCGCGGAGGGGCGTGAATTGAAATGTGCAGCACCCCAACGGAACGTCCACAAAGGTATCGTCGCCCCTCGCGGAGGGGCGTGAATTGAAATGTATGGTAATCCTGTTATGGCGGAAAGCTCCACAAGTCGCCCCTCGCGGAGGGGCGTGAATTGAAATTGCAAGAGCATCGAACACCTAAACACAACAAAGGGGGTCGCCCCTCGCGGAGGGGCGTGAATTGAAATATTCTGGCCGTCCTGATGCAGCTGTGCGGGTGGGCGTCGCCCCTCGCGGAGGGGCGTGAATTGAAATAGCTTGATAGTCCAGCCATCGTTGACGCTGCTGCCGTCGCCCCTCGCGGAGGGGCGTGAATTGAAATAACTGTCCCGTCGCCGCGTCCGTGATGGTTGCAATCGTCGCCCCTCGCGGAGGGGCGTGAATTGAAATATCGAGGCACAAGCAGACCGCGCGGGTGTAAAGGTGTCGCCCCTCGCGGAGGGGCGTGAATTGAAATAGGTGCAGCTTGCGCGCAACGAGAAGCGCGCGGGGTCGCCCCTCGCGGAGGGGCGTGAATTGAAATTCGCCGCTTGCGGCGTCGGTGACCTCGTAACGCTGTCGCCCCTCGCGGAGGGGCGTGAATTGAAATAAAAAGGATTTTCCAGCCGTTCCCGGCGATTTCCGTCGCCCCTCGCGGAGGGGCGTGAATTGAAATACAATACCCCACGCGCGATTCAAACCGTCCGCAACGTCGCCCCTCGCGGAGGGGCGTGAATTGAAATTCCTGTTCAGCCGAACCGGTTGCTGCGCTTTCGGTCGCCCCTCGCGGAGGGGCGTGAATTGAAATGGGGGCTTTATTTTTGTACCGCCCCTTGACACTATGTCGCCCCTCGCGGAGGGGCGTGAATTGAAATGGCACGTCCGCTTTCTCGCCGTAAACCTCCGGGAGTCGCCCCTCGCGGAGGGGCGTGAATTGAAATGTGTAATCGGCGGAACTGCCTACTGTGAGATTTGGTCGCCCCTCGCGGAGGGGCGTGAATTGAAATATAAAGGTACTTGATTGTACGCGGCATTTCAGCCGTGTCGCCCCTCGCGGAGGGGCGTGAATTGAAATAAGCATCCGCTGGAAGTCGCCCAGAATGGCGGAGTCGCCCCTCGCGGAGGGGCGTGAATTGAAATATATCTACGTCGGACAGGCTAAATGCCTTGATTGCCGTCGCCCCTCGCGGAGGGGCGTGAATTGAAATCATTATGCCCTTGTAGGCATCCCACGCAGCACGGGTCGCCCCTCGCGGAGGGGCGTGAATTGAAATACCGCGCGATACGCAACTGCTCATGCATTGGCTGTCGCCCCTCGCGGAGGGGCGTGAATTGAAATAAACGCTCGGATATACGCCTCGCGGAACTTTGGGTCGCCCCTCGCGGAGGGGCGTGAATTGAAATTGCTCGTGTTCGCGCTTTGTACCCGCGACACGGGCGTCGCCCCTCGCGGAGGGGCGTGAATTGAAATCATTTCGTACTTAACCGCCAACAGCAGGGCTTCCGTCGCCCCTCGCGGAGGGGCGTGAATTGAAATATATCCCGCTTCTTTTGCCTGCTCCAGCGCATCGTCGCCCCTCGCGGAGGGGCGTGAATTGAAATCTTGCCGATTGCGGAAATGTCCGCCATCGCCGCGGTCGCCCCTCGCGGAGGGGCGTGAATTGAAATGCAAGCGGAAACGTGCCAAAAGTACCTTGCCAAGGGTCGCCCCTCGCGGAGGGGCGTGAATTGAAATGTATTGCCATTTTGCTTCTTTGTTGGCTTTGTTAGTCGCCCCTCGCGGAGGGGCGTGAATTGAAATTGGCGGGTTGACGTGGTACACTACTTCTCGCTCCGTCGCCCCTCGCGGAGGGGCGTGAATTGAAATATGGGGACGCAGGAGTTCCAGACGATGGCGGCAAGTCGCCCCTCGCGGAGGGGCGTGAATTGAAATACGTCGCGCTGATACGTTGCCGTCGCGCCAGCGCCGTCGCCCCTCGCGGAGGGGCGTGAATTGAAATAGCATATCGCGGACTATGAGGACAAGCACGGCGAAGTCGCCCCTCGCGGAGGGGCGTGAATTGAAATGTCGATGCCCCCCAAAAATGCGTTCTTGTTTTTCGTCGCCCCTCGCGGAGGGGCGTGAATTGAAATATGCCGCTGACCTTCGACGCGGTGGAGGAGCTGGTCGCCCCTCGCGGAGGGGCGTGAATTGAAATGGACGCAAGCCCGATTGATTCGCTAATTGAACCCGTCGCCCCTCGCGGAGGGGCGTGAATTGAAATAAGCGCGTCTTTCCATTCGTTTGTGGACTTGATGTCGCCCCTCGCGGAGGGGCGTGAATTGAAATTGCTTCTTGTCGTTCGCGTACAGCGGCACAATTGGTCGCCCCTCGCGGAGGGGCGTGAATTGAAATTTGTTCGCGTCACAGCGCGATACGCAACCGCGCTGGGTCGCCCCTCGCGGAGGGGCGTGAATTGAAATAAAAATTTTTTGCGTATTATCTTGACAAATAAAATGTCGCCCCTCGCGGAGGGGCGTGAATTGAAATTTGTCGGAAATCATCAGACCCACAAAGGGAGGGGCGTGAATTGAAATAAGCTGACGACTACCCTGCTTGAAATCAATGCCGGTCGCCCCTCGCGGAGGGGCGTGAATTGAAATATCGCTCTTTGATTATGAGCGTCCAGAGAAATCGTCGCCCCTCGCGGAGGGGCGTGAATTGAAATACGATTTCATAGTAAATCCGCCCGTAGCAGACGGTCGCCCCTCGCGGAGGGGCGTGAATTGAAATACTGATAGCGCAGCACACAATGCCGCCGACACGCGTCGCCCCTCGCGGAGGGGCGTGAATTGAAATAAGAGGTTTGCAATGTTTTCACGAGAAAAATTTGTCGCCCCTCGCGGAGGGGCGTGAATTGAAATGCGTAATCCTTTCCGCGCAAGTCCTCCACCTTGGTCGCCCCTCGCGGAGGGGCGTGAATTGAAATAAACTCCTTCCACCAGTACAACGGCGCGGTTACGGTCGCCCCTCGCGGAGGGGCGTGAATTGAAATTCGTCCACCATCACTTTGCCAGTTTCGGTGTCCGGTCGCCCCTCGCGGAGGGGCGTGAATTGAAATTTACCTGTTGCGGCGCTTGCGCCGCGCCCCCAGTCGCCCCTCGCGGAGGGGCGTGAATTGAAATGCTATTCGCGTCCTGCGGCTCTTCCGGCTCGTGCAGGTCGCCCCTCGCGGAGGGGCGTGAATTGAAATGATTCGGGCGGCGGTGTGCTGAGCGGATTTTTGAGTCGCCCCTCGCGGAGGGGCGTGAATTGAAATGAGAATGGCTTCGCAGGGAACATCGCGAAACCCGGTCGCCCCTCGCGGAGGGGCGTGAATTGAAATAGTGCTTTTGACGTTGGACAAACGCCGAAAAAAGGTCGCCCCTCGCGGAGGGGCGTGAATTGAAATCATCAAGCGGCTTTTCCTGCCGTTTCGCAGGTTTTGTCGCCCCTCGCGGAGGGGCGTGAATTGAAATCGAAGAACTTCACGGGCATGGCTGGTGATGGGCGTCGCCCCTCGCGGAGGGGCGTGAATTGAAATCCAGTCGCATACGGACACGCCGCTGAATTCGTCTGTCGCCCCTCGCGGAGGGGCGTGAATTGAAATTGCATCGTCCTGCTTATCTGCCTCCGGCAGCGCGGTCGCCCCTCGCGGAGGGGCGTGAATTGAAATTCTACCCGCTCAAGTCGCAAGCCTCCTATCGGCGGGTCGCCCCTCGCGGAGGGGCGTGAATTGAAATGGTGTTACATGTTGGAATACCAACACGGGTATCAGTCGCCCCTCGCGGAGGGGCGTGAATTGAAATGCAAGTAAGTCCGCATAATAATTCACAATATCTAATGGTCGCCCCTCGCGGAGGGGCGTGAATTGAAATGCTTTGTATGCTTTTTTAGGGCAATCCCGCACAAAGAAAGAACAGCAAAAAGGTTAGG
>ULWY01028815.1_pt1 | contig 18552 bp, 17 predicted proteins | sample 1960761 | NCBI WGS metagenome assembly ULWY01 (sample SAMEA4835824, study PRJEB28245) | human gut metagenome | biome: gut microbiome; material: fecal sample | place: Denmark | collected 2008 | reverse complement strand
GTTTATACAAAAAAGAGGATGCATCGTTTCGACACACCCTCGTTGGTGTTATCTGCTCAGGAGCAAAAGTGTATAAATACAGCCCCATACTTTCGGTCGTCTCCTACTCTTTGGCTGCAATCAGTCTTATAGCGATAATTATTATGATAGTGCGGAAAATCTCCGATATGAAGATTCAAAGTGAACTGGACAAATATATTCTTGTGCTGAATGAGCATAAGGATGATCAGGAATGGTTACATAAAGAACTTACCTATGTCAATCTGAGAATATATAACAAGACAAACGGACATTTATACCGGTGTAAGAAAAAACTGCTGGAAGAATACAAAAATGAGGCAAACAATGAAAGTGTAGCCGAAGAACTGCTTATACGAATTAAAGAACAGGAAAACCGCCATCAACAGCAGATCGAAAAGATAGAGGAACTTCTCGTAAATGACCAGAAGCCATTACAGTATTATCTGGATGCAATAGAGAATAACGGAAATGATAATCCGGCAGATGACAAATCTACAAGATTATGCAAACTGTTTTCCTTTATTTATAATTATATCAGCACGGAATTGGACGATTGTCTCAAGCCCTATGAAATTGAATATTTTAAAAAATATGCCTTTGCTCAAATTACAGGTATGCCAATAGAAGAAGATATACAATACCCTATTTCTGAAATCTACAGAATGTCAAAGACTGACTTGGGAGCTTTCATTCATAACCTCTATATAATGTGCCACTATTGTAGAACAGACCTAAAGAAAACCGATTTCTTCAATGGATGCCAGAAGTTCATATCAGCTTCTTTCTGCACTGCCAATGTATTATTCAAGAACAGCACAAGGCTGGCAACCAATTCCCGTATTGAGGCCATTAATATGAAAAAAGCAATTTCTTCAGCGAATATCTGAAAGAAATCCAGTAAAAAAAATACCATCCTTATAACTGAAGATTCCTGTAAAACTGTATTTAAAGTTTTATGGGAATCTTTTTTTTATGTCAGTCAGACACATATAAATCATAGTATAAACACGCAGAATTACAGCATATTACATTGTAGTTGTTAAAAGTTTGAGGAAACCATGAGGACCGCATGAGGAATTCATGAGGACATACTTTTTTATCCATCATTTGCCATTCTTTTGCAGAGAAATCAAATTTTTACAAATGATGAAAAACGAAAACAATGTTTTTGGCAAAGTTACACATGATAACTTGCCGCAGGCTGTAGAGCACCTCATAAAAATGATGGAGGAACAGGCTCAGAATTCTAAAAATAACATGTCGGTGGAAGATGATGAGATATCCATCGAGGAAGTAAGTTCTCTTATAAAGAAAAGCGTGAGCACCATTTACCGGTATACTTGTCAAAACAGTATTCCCCATTCTAAGCAGGGTAATACACTCCATTTCTACCGGTCTGAGATTCTCGAATGGATGAAGATGCACAAGAAGAAATGTATTAATGAACTCTCTGATGAAGCACATATTGAGTCATTCAGGGTATTAAACCGTGATTAACAGGTATGGGAGAAAGTAGAATAACTCCAAGTGGTATAATAAATGATGCTGTCAGCATGATAGGCAAAATGAACGACTCTTCATTTCCTATTGATGTTTTCCCCAATAAGATAAGAAACATCATTCTGAATATGTATGAGTACCTGGCATTTCCTATCGACTACACTGCGTGCAGCATGATGACAGCCATTTCCACTTGTATAGGCAATACACATATCCTTCATTTCAAAACGGGATGGGATATAAAGTGTATCATATATATGGCTCTTGTAGGAAGACTGGGTGCCAACAAAAGCCATCCTCTGAAAACGGCCTTCGAACCTATGTTCAGATTTGATAAGGAGCAGAAGGAAATATATAACGAAGAGTACAGAAAGTATGAATCAATAATGAGCTTGAGTAATGGAACAGGGATTTGACATGTTTCCCAGGGAACCTGTACGCACCCGATTTCTGGTTTCTGATATCACACAGGAAGCTATGGCAAAGTCTATATCAGAGAATCCGCGTGGCATTTGCCTTTACATGGATGAACTGCAAGGGTGGATCAATAATTTCACACGCTACAACAAAGGCTCGGAAGAACAGTTCTATATATCACTATTCAATGGGTACATGTATATTTCCGACCGCAAAATGAATACAAACAATATCATGATTGACTCTCCATTTTCCAATGTGATAGGTACAATTCAGCCGGAAATACTTATCGATACATTCAAAGGAAGTAAAAGCAATAATGGTTTCCTTGACCGTATTCTTTTTGCCATACCTGAAATTCAGGATAAGCTATACTGGAAAGATGATGATATTGACATGAGCCATTTCAATGAATGGAACACGATTATTCAATCATTCATCAGGATGAAAATAGAACATGATGAGCACGGGAATATAAATCCTACAAGACTGGAATATGAACCTAGAGCCAGACGAAAGGTTATGGAATGGCAGCATCAATGGGCAGATATGTTGAACATATGGAAGAATCGGATAAAAGACGCAGTATATACAGCAAATTTGAGACTTACATTCATAGATTCTGCCTGATTATACAACTGTGTAAATGGGTATGTAATGAAGGTGACAAAAACTGCATTGATCTTGACAGTGTACTGAAATCCATACGTCTGGTGTCCTATTTTAAAAATACTGCCCTGCAGATATGCTCCATGATTGAAGGTGTGATGCTCACTCCCAAGCAGACAGAACTGTTGGAAAAGCTGCCGGATAAGTTTACACGTTCTGAAGGATTGGAGGTAGCCGTCTCCATGAACTGGAGTACCAGCACGTATGACCGCTTCCTGAAAAAGGCAACGGGAACTTACCTTTATCACGAATATGGGAATTATAAAAAAGCACAATGACAAAGTGATAAAGTGACAAACCAACGGCTGACTTTATCACTTTGTCACTTTGTCAATCACTAAAAACAGAAAATTATGGAAAACTTCAGATTTATATTGGAGCCGTACAACAGGCACCAGAGAAACAGATACACCTGCCCCACGTGCGGAAAGCATCGTGAGTTCACCCGTTATATTGATACCAAAGGGGCTATCTCCTTTCCCGAATATGTAGGAAAATGTAACAGAATCAATAATTGTGGTTATCATTATACCCCAGCAATGTATTTTGATGAACATCCGGAATGTAAAGAATACAATAAATCATTCCCTATTGTAAAAGACAAGAAACCTGTTGTATGTCATCCAAGACTTCCTCCTGTACACCGGCATACCGACACATCTTTTATACCTGATGAAATTATGCAGCATACAATGAAATGCTATGAACAGAATAACCTGTTTCTGTATCTTACCAATCATCTGGGGTATGAGTCAGCACTGCGTCTGATGAAGACTTACCATGTAGGTACCGCCAGAAAATGGAAAAATGCTACGGTATTCTGGCAAACAGATATATCCGGGAAAATAAGAACCGGGAAAATCATGCAGTACAATGCAGAGACAGGAAAACGAATTAAAGAACCCTATGCACATGTTTCATGGGTACATACAGAACTTGATATACCGACATTCCACTTACAACAATGTTACTTTGGAGAACATCTCTTATACAACAGCAGGAAACCCGTTGCCATAGTGGAAAGCGAAAAGACTGCTATCATTGCTTCATTCTATATACCGGAATATATCTGGCTTGCAACGGGAGGTAAAAACGGATGCTTCAACGAGCAGAATTTTGGCGTACTCAAAGGCCGGAATATTGTTCTGTTCCCTGATATCGGAATGACACAGGAATGGAAAGAAAAGTGTATGCAGATGAGAAAAAGAAACATCCGTACCGAGATTTCCGAGTATCTTGAAGTAAATGCAAATGAGGTTGAAAGGGTGAACGGATATGACATTGCCGACTACCTTATAAAGGTAAAATCAGGTGAAGCCGTTCTCCAATCCATGACAAGAAAGAATCCTGCCCTAAAACTTTTGATCGAGACTTTCGACCTGGAACTGTCAGGTTTCGGTACTCAATAAAACTACGTTGCCCATATCCAACAATATCCTGGAAAAAACGGAATGACAAAAGGAATGTAGTTTTTTCGGTTGGCAAGTTTACGTTTTGGTAATACCAAAACCTCTGAATCCATCCGGGAAGTACCCAACAGAAATCAATTATAAACCGAAAAAAATAATCAACAAAATGGAACAAAAAAGCAACAACAAGAATAAGGCTATCGGTGGCAGACCTACACTGGACAAAATGGAAAAACGTACAGAGATATTATCATTCAAATGTACTGTATTGGAGAGGCATATCATAAATGGTAAAGCCATGACAGCCGGTGTTACATTAGGTGAGTATATAAGAAATACGGCCATAAATGGAAACATAACAGCACGTCTTACACCTGAAGATGTAAAACTGATAAGGAGTCTTTCAGGCATGGCAAACAACCTAAACCAGCTTGCAAAAAATGCAAATACTTTCGGATATGTTTCAGTATCAGAATCCGTATCAGAACTGGCTGATGAAATAGACAAAATCATTAAACTGATAAAGGCATGATGGGAAAGATTATGAAAAGGAATGACTTCGGTAAGATTGTAAATTATACGATGAAAGGCAACAATAAATCCAAGCTTCTTGCTGCCGAAGGAGTGCGTTCAGACAGCAAACAGCATATAGCTGAAAGTTTCAGTTGTCAGGCAGGTTTAAATACAAGAATAAGAACTCCGGTCTATCATATATCATTGAGCTTTTCAAAGCAAGACTCCGCTAAACTGACTGACGACCTAATGGTAAAAATTGCCGGGGAATATATGGATAAGATGAATATCAAAAACACACAATATATTGTTGTAAGGCATTACGACAGAGAACATCCTCATATACATCTTGTGATAAACCGTGTGGACAATGACGGTAAAACCATAAGCGACAGCAATGACCGCATAAGAAACAACAGAGTATGCAGGGAACTGACAATAAAATATGGATTGTTATATGCCGAAGGGTAAAGAGAATGTCAAGTATGACAGGCTTCGTGGCAAAGACAAGCATAAGTATGAAATGATGTTTGCCATACGCAAGGCTTTGGAGAAAAGTAATAATTGGAACGAGTTTCAAAAGAAGCTGAGCAGAGACAAAATTCATTTTACCATAAGAACAGACAGCAAAGGTAAGCCATGTGGTATAGTCTTTTCACGTGGCGAATATACATTCAGCGGTTCCAGGATAGACCGTAGTCTGAGTTATTTTAAAATAGCTAATATGCTAATCAAATATGAAAATAATCTGGATATATCGGACAGCTTAGGAAATACCCAGCAAGACAAAATCCAGAAGCAAGAAAAGGATACAGTCACACCAACTGAACATGAGAAAATATATGAAAATGATGTTACCCCTCCTACTAGTAATTCTATCATAAATGCTGTTGCAGATTTACTCTTTCAGCCTAATGCGGTAATATCTTCAGGAGGTGGTGGAGGAAACAGTAATCAGTTGGATGATGATGAAAGAAAAAGGAAAAATCGTGAACATATTAGAAGTAGAAGAAGATGATCAAGAAAGAAATTGAAGGAGCCGCTCTCCTATCCATATATAATGAGCTTAAAGATGAAATAAAGGCCATACGGACAGACATTCAGAATTTGAATATTCAACAGCCCCAGCAATCAGAGAACAATCAAGAATTAAATTCATTGTTAAAGGAAACGATTGTAAATGCTGTAAACGACACCATAAATGCCCATATAAACAGTAGAGAAAACTATGCTGATGAAGTTAGTAGAAGATGTAAGAATACCATTGATTTTGCAATTGAAAGGGAAACCAAACTGGTTAATAATGTGTTATTGCCCAAACTCTCCCCTATTATTCAAATCGATAAAAAGATAGATGCCATAAATGCAAGGCTTAGCGGAATCGAAAATGACATACAGAAGATACCCAAAGATAATATAGATAATACCAACAATAACAGATTTCTCTGTATAATGTTAATTATTATTACTTGCATATTTTGGGTATTAGGAAATTTTATTTACATGGATTTAAATCAAAGGTATAATGAGTTAAAGAAAAGGCATGAAATGGTTATGAGAAATATTAACTCTGATAAAATCAAGAAATAAAAATGGCCAAGTATATTCAGTTTGCTATACCCTCTAATAAAAACATAGAGTTTATGGTCTTACAGACTAAAATTACGTACTAGTTTTTAGCCATAAAAGAATTATAAAGAACAACGAATGTAACTAGTGATAATTTTTTACACAACATCATCTTATTCCGTAATGCACAACGACAACGGTGCTTGTATTTCTATCCATGTAGGCAAAATGGATTTATACATCCGTTTCTGGGAATATAGTTGTAGCGTAGGTACTACCTAGACTGGAGCATTATCATTGTGCGCAACAACTTAAAACGAAACCAGCAGGAAAACCTTAAAGACCTTGCCCGCTTCTTCAAGGAGTACGCCCCACGCTATGGTTACAAATACCTTTGCATCGAGTATGATGACTACAAGTATTATCAAGCCCTTAGTCTGAAACTTATTCACAGAGGATTTTTCAGACAATATAATTATATGTTGCCGTTGAAGGAGTTGGAGGAATAAGAATGTATTACCATTAATTCAATAATGATATAAGGAAGATGAATTCTCTCCTCCCTTATATCATTAATTGTATATTACTCAATAATTCCTTGCAAGAATTTTATATCAGACTCTTGTAAATCATGTTTTTGTATAAAGCCCAACTGATATCTTAGAATTCTTTTTAATTTTGTTTTTCCACCTCCTGATAAAGCAAAATAGTTGCTAGAATAATTAATATCACGAATTTTATTTATATATAAATCATATGAATCTTGAATATCATATTTTTCGATAATATTTTTTAATATATCAAATAAGACAGAAATTCCTATAGTTTTTAGAATCACACTGTTTTCAGTAGCATTATCCCATAAAATATTTTTCACAGAATGAAAGTATTTTTCTAAAACAGAATATAGTTCATCATCTTTTGAATTTATGTATAAATCTCTAAGTACTGGCTTACCATTGTTTACTAATGCATGTCGTGTTTTATCTCCCCACATATTATTTTTTTTCATTGCCAAAAAATCACGATCTCTTTGAGGATTGGTAGATATTAAGCTCATAATACCTTCAACCATAGCTGCTGTTGAAAGTAGCCACTGGTCTTTATCCACTAATTCATCCATATCAGAGTATAATGGAGCCAACTTGATTTTCTGAAACAATGGAGAATTCTTTCTGAAATTAAATTTTCTTGTTAGGTACACAGCCAATTTCTCTGGAGACCATGTATTTTGTGGCTCATTCTCGACATCATATCCAAATAATTCCAATGCTAAACTTTTATCAACCCGCTTTTGATTTCCATTAATTGTTGCAAATAAATATGCCTGATATGGATTCGGCAAATCAATAAAAATAGAGCAAACCAACTCGATTTCTTTACAATTGGGGTCCGCATATTTAAATGCATTCAAACGATGTTGCCCATCAATAATTAATGAGGAAATGTTGTCTGGTACTACCAAATTATAAACGTCCGGCAAACTAGTTTTTTCAACAGTCCATCTACTTTTAACATCTTCAATGATTACTCCTTCATCATTAATATTTGCAGCAACTAATATTGAAGTTGGAAAACTCATCTCATCAGACATTATAAAATTGGCTATTGCTTTTAATCTTTTTATATCCAAAGGCCTTTGATTTCCCTTTAAATTTCCATATTTATCATATCTCGCTACTGAAGAGGTCGATATTTTCAACAATTCACCAGCCTTAATCTTGGCTATATAAAATTCTCCTAATGGTTGTTTTACTTTTATTGCGCTTATTCTCATACGATTAATCATTAAATTGTGTAGAACTTCCTCCTAGTGCATTTGCATTTTCATCAAAATTACTATTATCTTTATTCTGATGCCACCATAATCTACAATATAAAAGATAGGTTATTATCGAAATGATAGCAGACATAGTAATACATTTCTTTAATAAACCTATTACCACACAAGAGATGATAATTGGTAAAGAAACGGCTATTAATTCAATTAAATCTTCATTATTTTCAATTTTTTTTGTTCGCATAAACATTAAGATTCGCTCTGCTGATGTGTAAACAGCTGCAATCGAGATAGTCAAAAGCCCGATGATAATATCCTCCCAATCTACATCTAAAAACAACATAGACATCCAGATACTACTTGTACCAAATCCAATAAAGAAAATAATAAAAAATATCAATTTCCTAAAATTACGTTTAAACCAATTATTTATATCATTATACCAATTTCCCATAATTATCTTCCAAATATTTCTTGCTTAACCCATTCCAAATCATTAGTAATTGGCTGATCTTGCATTATTTTCATTATATAATAAAACCCACCATTAGCATATTCATTTATCAAATCAATAGCTTTTGTTGGTTCTTTCATAATATCAAGAGAACCTGCTTTGGCAATACACATACACAATAATGCTTCAGCATCTTTTTCACCACCACCATTACACATTGTATTTAAACTAAAAGGACGGTCAGCAATAGGAGACTGCAGAGATCTACGTTCATTATGTATAAAACCAACAACCGCAGCCCAAACAAAACATTGCCAATGATAAGAAAACACATTATAGGCACCACCTTGCTTATTTGAGAATTTAAGGATTACATTATCCTTAACATATTGTTCAAATGAAAATCTAATTTCAAATATATTTTCCATGTTGCCTTATTTTAAGATTGTTATTTGCGTAGAAACTTCGTGTTGTCCACGATTAGAATCTCCACTATATATCTTACTCTCTAAATTGTAAATTCTCGACACATTACTTTGATTTTGCAAATCAATATATTTATCACTTTCCAAATCCACATCTTTTGTCAACACAATGGATTGACCAAATATATCTTTAATACCAAGCAAATATTTATGAGTAGTCTCCAAATCGAAACTAGATGTTGGAGCATCACTTATAAATGGATAATAAGTACCCATAGCCTCTTGATTCAACGATAATAAAGCATTTATAATACTCATCTTCTTTCTATCCTCATGGCTAGTATTAAGACCAGCATCAAATTCTATAGAGTAGTCTTCACCTATTTTTACATTACCTTTGTATCCGTTATCATGCTCCGTAAACTTTGCATAAAAGAGATTTGCCCTTTCTTCAATTTTATGAAGCAAATCTTTTCTTGCATTTTCCTGAACCCTCTTGCAGATATCTTCTAGGAATGTTGAAATGTGTTTCCATTCTGTCTCTGGAACTTTTGCAACAGTAGAATCTTTTGCTCCTAATTTTTCCAATTCTCGCTCAGCAGCACGTAATTCACTCCTATAATTACTAATTGTCTGCTTGGAAACATCCAACTTTCGTTGTTGAGCTTCCAAATTACTTCTGCTTGCTCGAATTGAAGAATTGATAATACCTGCTGTCTCTGCTTGGGTTACAGGATCTACACCATGCTTTTTCTTTATATCTTCTATTTGCTCATCCAATTTACGTTTTTCATCTTGCTTTCTTCTACGCTGAGCCATATATTTTTCTAATTCATCTTCGCTATTTTTCCATTGTTTGTCAATTTTTGACAAAGAAATCAGTAATGAATCTGGATAATCTTGAATTTTACCAACAAACATGTTAAACTGTTTAGAAAGCTGCATATTGCTGGTATACTCTTCCATTTCTTTTAAGTACTCTTCCTGTAATCTTAATCGTTCTGTGATGTAGTGGTATGGGGCATCATTTTCAGAGAATTCAGTGCCGCATACAAAACATTTCTTATCTTTAAGTATCTCTTCTAACTTTGAACGACTAGGATTATCTAGATACTTCTTTTCAGGAACAGTATACTCTTCCTCCTTGTGCTTTTCAATAATTTCTTTACATTGTTGAATCATTGGTTCAATTCCACGAAGGATCCACAAAGAAGGAAGTTTCTCTCTTTGAAACTCATCAATACGAGTCGTTTCTGACAATAATTTATTTATATCGTTTTCACAATCCTTGTATTTCTTTACTAGCATTGAATAGCTCGCTAATCCAGAGATCTTTGTTTCTCCATCAGCTAAGGCTATCTTAATAGTCTCAATGTGAGTCTCAAATTGCTTTTTGTTCTCTTCTTCTCTAGCAATCTTATAGTTTAAGTTGTCAATGGTTGATAATAACCCCTTAACGTTTGAATTATGTTTATTAACCTCTTTTAATTTACGACTCTCAATTCCTGCAATCTTCAATTTAGACTTACTGATTATTTCAGAAAGTTTTTCATAATAAGGAAAATAAGAAATATGCTTAACAGCAGCTTTTAATGTTTCTTTATTTCTGAAGTTTATAAGACTTTCGAGTGACTCTCCTTGAAACCATATATAGTTTCTGATACCATCTGGGAATAACTCATTAATTTTGTCCTCTGCTAATAAATCATTAAGCACTTTTGTTCCTGTAGTGGAATCAAAATGAACCTTCAGCATATTACCTCCCACTTGCCAAACATCATTAGAGTCCCATTCTTCTCCTTCAAGTCTTAATGCACTGACAGAGCGCTCTATTATATAATCATTACCCTTATCGTCCTCAATTTCGATTTGTACTGAAGCTCTAATTTTATCGTTAATTTGTGCGTTGAATAGAACTCGTTTATTAATGAACTCATAACGCTGCATTGCAAATTTAGCAGATTGAGGCAAGTTATCTGTAGTACACCAACCGATACCAGTGATGTATATTTTACCGAACAATACCCAGTAAAAGGCATTGAAAAGTTTGGACTTACCTTTTCCTCCATTGCCTATGATTAGATTCAAACCTTTGGAAAACTCCATTGTTTGACTCTCATAGTACGATTGAAAATTTTCGATAGTAATATTTTTGATAATCATAACTTTGTGTATTATGAGTTACATATATTCTTAATATTGGCAATATACTGATTTGTTAATGCATCTGCATCTCCAACACTAGTTGATAAATCTGTCAGCATTTTAGCAACTTCTTTAGCTTTTTCAAAGTTCACTGTAACTTTTTCAGTACCAGATTCAACTGTTTGATTAATTTCTTTCACAATTGCCTTATACATTTCGTCTTGTATAGCCATAGTATTATTATTTATAATTATTATTTTCTTCTTCAAGCATCTCAAATAAATCTATTCTCAAAGCCTCACAATAATTCTTCAAATCTCCATACAAAATATCTATTTGATTATCAGCGAGGGCAGCAAAGTTTACAATACGTTCAACTTCACTAATGAATATATTGCGTTCTATACCGATGGAATCATTCATCACATTTGGTGGCGTAACAATCAAATCCCATATTTTTGCCTTATCTTTTCCTTTACTTTTTCTTAGTACACGTCCACGACGTTGAACAAATTGACGAGGGTTACCTGTACTTGAACAGAATATCGCATGTTCTGCACGTGGTATATCAACACCTTCATCCAAACACTTCATTGAAAGCAAAATTTGAATATCTCCTTCCGCAAAACTTTTCAATATGCCTGGAGCATCATCAAGTCCACTAATGTATTTATGATAACTGTACCCTTGATCCTTAAACATCTGTGCATACTCATCTATAATATGAATATCTTCTTGATCAATGTTATACGAATTTCTTTCGGAGTAATCAGGCTCATATCCCTCAGGCACAAAAACAAAAGTATAATTAAGTTTGCGCTTTTCTTTTAGATCTTCTAGTAAATTAGAAATCGCCACTTTCTTATTTTCAGCCTTATGTATAATTCTTTTACGTTTCAACAATAATTTCTCGGCTTCGGGTCTATATTTTCCTGTATCAGGATCAATAAACTTCCTTAACTGAGTTGAGATATATTCATACTCTTCCATTTCAGAGTCAGTTAACTCAACGAATATGGGGTAATAATCATAGTGACATAATATGTTTTCTTCTATTGCTTGTTTCATTGTATATCTATATGTATACTCTGGTGGTCTAGAATTGAAGAACTCATATAATTTTTCAGAGCCTATATCATCGTATATACGTTCAGGTGTTGCGGACAAACCTATACGCCACTGTATATTATGGGGTAAATGTTTTAATGAACTTGGGGAACCTATATTGTGTGCTTCGTCAGCTACATACATAAAGGTTTCTAGCCCCTTAACCTTATTTATAAACAGCTGTATATCCTTGCGGTTAAAAGTCGCATATGTCGTTATGATAATAATACTCTTAGATTGATCTAATAAACTTCTTGTTGTATATCGACTCAGAGTGTTCTTCCAATCTTTATCCGTATGTGTGGATATAATATTTTGGAAGTTAAAAGCTTTTGCCTCTTTTCCCCATTGAACTGCTAATGCTTGAGTGGGTACAACAATTATTGCTTTATAATAACCATTCTCTTTATATTGCTTTCTCAAGCAATTGAGAGCTGTAACTGTCTTGCCAGAACCTGTTGCCATAGCAAAAACACCTTTTTTCCCATTGCTAATCCAAGCATTATATGCATTAATTTGAATTGATCTTTCTTCTGGGAACGGGAAACGAGGTTCCAGCTCTTTTAATTCAATCCTATCTAAAAGCCTTTGAGATAGTGGTTTGATATAGGTATTACTATACGAATTATCAGTTCGCAAATTTACGCTATTGTCTAAAAGTTCTTCAATAGCTATTCTTGGGAACTTTTCACAAATTATGGTTTTAACATTGTCGATTGGGATATGTAGCAAATGGGGAGTATCATTTTCCCAGGATCTATCAAATAATGTTTGATATTCTGCTATTCTTTTATTGTCATCTGGAGATGTAAATACAGTGATTGTCTCACCATTTAATTCTAATGCTGATTGTGAAAAGTTCGCAGATCCAATAAATGCCACCTTGCAGCCTTTTTCATCTGTAAATACCCCATACTTGTCATGTCCTAATCCACCTTTAGTTGAAATAGTCGCGATAAATTCAATTCTGTTAATAGAAATCAAATACGACAAACAGCGAAAGAAATGTTCATCTTCTTTGGAAAGTGTCTTTGATAACTTATCTATATCAGATAAAACACGACACTCAAAGTCCTCAATCAAATGTTTTTGTCCATTTTCAATAGCCAGCTTATCTTCCTTGCTTAATATATGGTTTATGATAACACGCATTTTGCCTCCATTCGCTATGAACAGGGCAAAACCATATGCAAGACTTCTTATTCCACTAGATGAAAAGAATCCCAAGCCTAAATCAAAAGATGAGCTTTCAATTAGTGCTTCAGTAAAGAATTCTTTTGGCTCATCATATCCAGAAGAATAACTATGTTTAAATTTCACATCTTTCAACATAAGATATCTTCTAATCCATTAGTTATTTTATCAATCAAATAATCGTATCCATTCAAGTTTGGATTATCTCTCAACTCCTTATTCATTAGTTGCAATCCATCATCAATATGCAACTTAATATATTTAGGAATATCTTTATCTGTCTTATACAAACCGTACTTTACACATATAAGGCCAATATAGTAAGGTAGATTGCTTCCAAATAAAACATTCTCACTGTACTCCTTACCTTGTGAATCAGCAATATCTGATAATGATAACTTACGATCTTTTGATAAGGAATAAGTCAAAGCTATACGAGCAATAATATTCTCTGCTCCCAAGTTAAATTTACGACTTAAGTCTGTAACAATATCCTTATTAATCTTTGATGTTTTTATCGATGTAAACATAACTATGATAGTGTTTCAAACAATTTATTTGGAGTAATCTTTCTAAATGAAGAACACCCATTCTCATTTTCGATTATATAAACTTCATTAACATTAGGTAATAGTGCATTGTACTCATCCTCCGACAACTCTTTTCCAAGTAATGGGAAGATAACTACCTGCTTAGACACGCTCGGATAGAACTTTGTGATAACATTTCGTGAGTGAATACTATCAAACTTCTGAAGAGGGCTATCAATAAATACAGGGAATTCTATACCAGACTCCTCAACAAGAGCGTTAAGAATAGCCGTAGCATACAACTGCTGCTCTCCCTTTGACAATTTCTCTTTACTTATAATTTCTCCGGCGTTATCCAAAAGCTCTATCTCAATAATATCATTTTGTATGTCAATACGCACACTGTGTATAAAATCCGCCTTGTGCATCAAGACATCTATGCCAGCCATAATCTTCTTCTCAAGAGAAAACTTGCGCTTAGCTCTTAATTCAAACAAGAATGTCGTTAACTCACCGATAAGTCGCTCGGCTATTAAATCCTTCTCTTTATCAGCCTTATCAACGCGAACATGCTTCGCAACTTCTGATAACTGCTTTTTAACGACTTTAATATCCTTGTTTAATGTTCCTATTTGTTCCGAGAGGTGGCGGGTTTGGATATCTAACTGAGCCAATAACTCATCAACTTCTGCTTTACGCATTCGTATCTCCTTGATATCGCCGTTTCCATCATCATACTCTGCCTCAACAATCTTCCGTTGAGTTTTTGCAATGAATAGAGCATTGTTCTTTATATCCTTTACTAGCTGCTTGAATAAGGTGTTGAAAGAGTATCTGATATTGTCAAACAAAGCCTGAAACTCATTTGATTCATTATCATTAAAATCAACTAACACCCTAGTAGCTGCTGCATCTTCCTCCGATGTTTCAACGATATTATTTGCAAAGACGTCTGCGATAATCTTCTCAATAGCTTGCTTTTGAAGTGCTGAAAGTTTAATTTCAGATACTCCCTCTGTAATTTGAGTCTGTGTTAATTGAAGGGCAGCATTTATGGCAGCACGACTGGCTGCAGTCGTTTTAATTTTCTTCTCGGCAATAACCTGCATCATTAGGTCTGTGAACAATTTACCCGAAATAGCAAATGGAGCAACATCTAACATTTCGCGTAATTGACTTTTTAATTTAGAGTCCTTCTCTTTCAATTTAATAAGCAACTCTTTTTGTTTCTTAAGGTCCTCTACACTAATAGCATTACCTTCACGAATAAGTCGCTCTTGCAACTGAACGGCCTCTGCTCTATACTGCTGAATCTGATCATCAACTCTTTCTCGTTCCTCTTCCTTTGTTCTAATTTGCGCCTCTAAATTATCAACTCCAGCCTGAAGCCTATCCAATTTAGCTTTACTTGCTGTTGAGCCTGCACTCTTTCGGAATTTGAGACGAAGATTCTCAAGATTTCTCTTGATATCTTCATACTTCTTTATACCTAAAACCTCGCTATAAGCCGTACTCAATCGACGTTTTTCATCAAGTGATTTTACTTCTGCAAGGTTTACAATCTTTTCGGCATCAAAGAAAAAGAACTTTGCAATATCCTTTGAAAGAATAAAGTCATTGATAAAGATGTCGTAGCCAACATCTTTTGCTAATTCATTAACCTGTCCGTCAATTAACACTTCAACGAATTCAGTATCTAAGAAGTAGTCATAGGTTCGTCGGATTGTAATTGTACGACAAGGAATAGATGGAATAAATACATCAGAAATACTTATCTCAACATAATACTGTGCATCATTCTTAATATATTCGCTTTCCGAAGAATAACCATACTTTATAATCCGTTTTCGCTCTTCAGGGCTTGCTTCATATGTATTTACAACACTTGCTAACTCTTTATGCAAGCTTTGGCGGGCATAGTTCTTATATCCTTGAGCATCATTGATTTCGCGTCTAAACTTTTCATCAACATCGACCATTAATTTGCCATATAGACACCATACGAGGGATGTGAGAAATGTAGTTTTACCAAAACCATTGTTTCCGGCAACAAGAAAGATATTCTTGGTATCCTGTTTAAAAGAGGTTTGGTTATGCCCCTTATATGCTCTGTAATTATGTAATATTATTGACTCTATAAACATTGCTTACTGCTGGTTGAGGTAGTTATCTAATCGTTTCTCAATATCACCCTGTAGACCATTATTATTCATCAAAATGGTCTTACTCTTTTGAAGCGATACCAAATCATTTATCAAGTGATAGTCTTCAGGATGTTCTGCACATACCTTTTCAAGGATTAATCGCTCTTGGTACTGCATATTTTCAAGAGGCATATTTCGTTTATACACCTCATTATAAATATCTGTTACTTTTGGTGCAAAGAAACCATCTCGATACCAGTTAATTTGAATCGCAACAAGTTCTTGATTTGAAATCAACTCCATATGCGGCTTTATCTTCTGCATATCACGCTGCAATTCCAATAATTTACGGAGCATCTCACAGCGATACTCAAAAGTGTAATTACCTTGATTATTGCCATCAGCATCCTGAGCAGCTTGACCATTTCTGCGGGTTGCATACCTGTTTCCTGAAATATTTCGCCCTGCAACCATTTCGTCTCGATATTTTAATAAAGGAGCCATCCATTGATTGCCATTATTAATAAGGGCCATCATCGACTTATCTTCCTTAACTACAGTGCAAACCCAACAACCAAATCGACTCTGCCCACATGAAGGCTGCGTCTTATCCGTAATTACAGTTGGACACTCATAATCATCTGCTGTGGCATCAGCATATATTTGGAACAACTTCTTATTGTCATAGCCCCAAGGTGATGGTTCATTGTTGAGTATATACCATACCTCCTCCAAATATAAATCTTTAATTGGAGGATATGTGTATGTATTGGGGTTCAACGGATGCTTGGTTAAGCGTTTTCCCTTGATTTCGTGACGACGAATCGATTTCGCACGAGTAGCACTCTCGGAAAGACGAGTACCAATAAGAACAATAGCCTCTCCCATAGCATCTACTTTATCAAGGATGAACTGCGTAGTAGGCTTAATCTTTAATCGATCAGTACACCATCTAAAAGAATTATTTGGAACAGGATATCCCTTACCTAGGAAGCTAATCCAAAAACTATCCTCTAATTTTGGTACTGTTATTTGGACATTGATAGGTAGTTTTTGTTCAATAGCAGCAATACGGATACAATCCAATACCTCAACGATATAGTCTGTAATAATAGGATTCTCCACTAGGGTGTCATTATTTACAACATACACTTGTCGAACAAGAGCCGTATCGCCTAACTCTTCTCGTATAGATAGCAAGGCTCTCCACACTAATGTTAGTACAACGGTACTATCTTTTCCTCCACTAAAACCGATAATCCAAGGTATATTGTTATCTTTTTCAAGATATTGTTCCTTGATATCATCAATTATATATTCAATGCGTTTCGACATTTTATATTACTCTTTCTGTGATTTTAATAGTACACGAACATCAACATCTAACAATATCGCAATTTCTTGTAATTGAGCGATTGATGGTTGAGATCTATTAGAACACCATCTCGAAATGGTATTCTCAGATTTTTCCATTTGTTCAGCTAACCATCTATTGGTTTTCTGTTTTTCAACAAGTGTAACTTTAATTCTATTCATCACTATTTGTTGATTATTCGACATATTAATTCAATTTATTGATAAAATATCTACAATAGATATACTTATTTTTTGTAAAAAGGGACATTTTTGTTCGATTATAATAGTCATTTACATAACTTATTTTTTGGATTCGGTATGATTAATATACTACCCAACTACATAAATACTTCACTTTTTGTACCTTGTATAAAATTTTTAAAAAGCTTGGGAGATACACCATTTTTTTATACATTTATATAGAGTCAAAGGCAATTTCGGAAATTGCGAAGCACTTCTAATACTTTGATTACCAGATTTTTAAATACTACAATATTGTATCTTACGTGTATCTGAGTTTTTCAAACAAGTTTTGAACTTATTGAATACCAATGTTTGTCGAGATTTTCTAAATAACTGCGTGGGAAAGTAAGTTTATATTTTTCAAAAAATCAAATCAGATATAAAACGGGTGTAGCTATTGAGAAACAAGACTTTATGAATCAAAGCGTTTTGGTCTCTGAAAAAAGTTTTGTTATTTCGCAATAATTATATCCGTTTTGTTATTCTTTTGTTGCTTTTTTGTTACCCCGAGACAGAGAGTGACAAACCCAAACGACAGCGATATGGAGAAATCAAAAGAACCTATCAGGCTAAGAGAGAAAAAAAACGCCCAACGGCTTGGGCTCTCTCTACCTTGACATTTATCTGAACGGCAAAAGGTCTTACCATGGGGAAAGCAACACTTCAAGATGGCAGGGCTTTCGCTTGCACCTTTCGGCAAAGACGTGATGTTTGGATTTTAATTTTATGACACCACTTCAAGATAGACTATCCGCTCTGCAGGATAAACAGTACGCTGCTTTTCAAGCCAAGCTGACACCGGGTGTGCCAGAAGACAGTTTCATAGGCATCCGTGTGCCTGTGCTGCGCAAGTTCGCAAAAGAATTTGCAAAGGAGGCGGAATGCGAGTATTTCATTCAACAGTTGCCTCACGAATACCACGATGAGAATATGCTTCACGGACTTCTTATCTCTCAAATTAAGGACTACGAAGAATGCATCCGCCTTACAGAAAGCTTCCTGCCATACATAGACAACTGGGCGGTTTGCGACATCATGTCGCCCAAGGTGTTTGCCAAACATAAGGAGGAGTTATT
>ULWY01024965.1_pt1 | contig 18622 bp, 19 predicted proteins | sample 1960761 | NCBI WGS metagenome assembly ULWY01 (sample SAMEA4835824, study PRJEB28245) | human gut metagenome | biome: gut microbiome; material: fecal sample | place: Denmark | collected 2008 | reverse complement strand
TGCAGTTACGGTAAAGAACTGCCATGTCGGCGAGAGTCCGAAATGGCTTAAGGATAAATTGACAACAATAGGTTTGAGACCTATCAATAATATTGTCGACATCACAAACTATGTAATGATGGCATACGGCCAGCCTTTGCACTGTTTTGATGCTGACATGATAAAGGGCAAGAAGATTGTTGTACGCTCTATGCCAGAGGGTACACCGTTCGTTACTCTTGATGGAGTGGAGCACAAGCTCAGCGAGCGCGATCTTGCTATATGCAACGCCGAAGAACCGATGTGTATTGCAGGTGTGTTCGGAGGAAAGGGTTCTGGTACATACGAGACAACAAAGGACGTCTTGTTTGAATCTGCTTACTTCAATCCGACATGGATACGCAAGAGTGCACGACGCCACGGTTTGCAGACTGACGCAAGCTTCAGATTCGAGCGCGGTATCGACCCGGACGGACTTGTATATGCTCTTAAGCAGGCTGCATTGCTTGCCAAGGAACTGGCGGGAGGAGACATTGCAATGGAAATCAAGGATGTTGCCGGAGAGGGACTTCCTCAGGATGCTGTGGTTGATTTCAGCTACAAGTATTGTGATGATCTTGTCGGAAAACACATTCCTGCAGAAACAATAAAGAGCATCTGCGAAAATCTTGGCATGAAGGTGCTGGAGGAGAATGCTGAAGGATTGAAGCTTCAGGTGCCTGCATTCCGTGTGGATGTAAAGCGTCCGTGCGATATCGTAGAGGAAGTGCTTAGAATTTACGGATACAATAATGTTGAAATTCCTCTCACGTTGAAGTCGAGCCTTACTGTAAAGGGCGAACTCGACCGTTCGTACAAACTGCAGAACATTATAGGCGAGCAGCTTGTGGGATGCGGATTCAACGAAATATTGAACAATTCTCTTACAAAGACTTCTTATTATGACGACGTGGATTGCTGCAAGTCTGAGAATCTTGTGAGAATCATCAATCCGTTGAGCTCTGATCTCGGTGTTATGAGACAGACACTTCTTTTCGGCGGTTTGGAAAGCATCAGCCACAATGTGAACCGCAAGATGGCTGATTTGAAGCTTTTCGAATATGGCAACTGCTATTATTTCAACGAAGAAAAGAAGAATCCGGAGAAACCGCTTGCATGCTATTCTGAGGATTATCATCTCGGATTGTGGGTTACCGGAAAGAAAGTTTCTGGCAGCTGGGCTCATCCTGATGAAGATTCAAGCGTGTATGAACTTAAGGCTTACGTGATGAACATTTTCAGACGTCTGGGCGTACAGTTCGGTGCACTTGTCTTCGGCGAGGTCAAGAATGATATATTCTCTAAGGCTGTGACAGTAAGTGTCCGCAACGGAAAGGTTTTGGCTCAGTACGGTATTGTGTCGAAGAAGATGCTTAATAAATTTGATATTGCAAATCCTGTATATTACGCTGACATCAATTGGAATGTACTCATGAAGGCTGTGAGAAGCAAGAATGTAAGTTTTACAGATATTCCTAAATATCCTGCTGTAAGCCGAGATCTGGCATTGCTGGTGGATAAGAATGTTGAGTTTGCACAGATTGAGCAGATTGCATATCAGACTGAAAAGAAACTCCTTAAGGAGGTTAAGCTGTTTGACGTTTATGAAGGCGACAAGCTTGAAGAGGGCAAGAAGAGCTATGCTGTGAACTTTGTTCTTCAGGACGAAACCAAGACTCTGAACGATAAGCTGATTGATGCAGTGATGAACAAGATTATCACTAATCTGACAAACAAACTGCAGGCTAAATTGAGATAATTGTATGGATGCGTTGCACCGAACCCGGCGGTTTGAAGTGCAACGCATTGATTATGGAATAATGGAGGTCCACATGTGTGGATTTCTTGAAAAGAGTGACCATCAAAGCCACGGCGCAAGTCCTGAAAGGTATTCTGTATGGAATAGGAGCATGGACTGTACCTGCATGACAGATTTGACGTAAAAGAGACAACCTGATGAAGGGCAAACGATACAGATTGTACAGAATCATGTATTTTGTAATCATGGTGCTGTGGATATGCCAGATTATATTCGGTGGTTTCAACGAATATCTTCTAATACCTACGGCATGTCTTATTATATGTTACTGCCTTATGAAAGGTCGGCAGGTGAGTGATGATGGTCGTATGAAAAGTATTTTGATAAAACAATAAAATAAAAAAGTAAACACCAATGGGAAGAGCATTTGAATTCCGTAAGGCCAGAAAGCTCAAGAGATGGGGCAACATGGCAAAGACATTTACTAGACTTGGCAAACAAATTGCAATAGCTGTAGCTGAAGGCGGTCCAGAACCGGAAAACAATCCGCGTCTGCGTGCAATCATCGCAACTTGCAAGCACGAAAATATGCCTAAGGACAATATTGACCGTGCCATAAAGAATGCGATGGGTAAGGACAAGAGTGCATATAAGACAATGACTTACGAAGGATACGGACCTCACGGTGTAGCTGTTTTTGTTGATACTCTTACTGACAATACAACACGTACGGTTGCTGACGTCAGAAGTATCTTCAACAAGTTCAACGGAACTCTGGGTACAATGGGTTCATTGGCTTACCTCTTTGACCACTATGCACAGTTCTCTTTCAAGAAGAAAGACGGACTTGATATGGACGAAATGATACTTGACTTGATCGATTACGGAGTAAACGACGAGTATGATGAGGATGAAGAAGAAGGTACAATCACTATATATGGTGATCCTAAGTGCTTCTCTCAGATTCAGAAGTATCTTGAAGATAATGGATTCGAGATTACATCTGCAGAATTCACTTATGTTCCAAATGACCTCAAGGAGGTTTCTGACGAAGAGCGCGAGACTATCGAGAAGATGGTTGAACGTCTTGAGGAGTTTGACGATGTTCAGACTGTATATACAAACATGAAATAATAATTTATCGGCGGAGTGCATGGAGACTTTGCTTGTGGCAATGGTCTGTTGTGCGTCCGCCTTTTCTATGTCCAAATGTATATAGACAAAATCAGATGAAGAAGGAATATATTACGCAAGGTGTGTGCAGCAGATGCATATATATAGATGTTGATGACAACGGCATTCTCCAAAAAGTGGATTTTTGCGGCGGATGCAGCGGAAATACGCAGGGAGTGGCAAGACTTGTCGAAGGTATGCATGTGGATGAGGTGATACGCAGGTTGGAGGGTATCAGATGTGGTGCCAAGAGTACTTCGTGCCCTGATCAGCTGGCCAAGGCCTTGAAAGAGATGCGTTCGTGAACGGACGTTTGATGAACATTGGAACGTGGGTTTTGCCGTTAAAGCAACGTGGGTGACTGATAAAGTTGCCGTTTTGTTTTGTCGGTTTTGTAGGCTGTAACAATTTTATTATTGATATGTTCAAGCATTTTTTGAGATTTAGAAGCATTTGTGTTTTGGCTTCGGCGCTATTCTTGGCTGCTTCATGCCAGGAAAACAGAATGGACAGGTTTGAACGTGAAGCGAAGGAATTTACAGAGAAGAAATGTCCGCAGAGCTTTGACAACGGTATAGTTCTTGACAGTATGGTCTTTCATAAAGGGCCTGAAAATGTTATGCAGTATTGCTATACTGTTTCAGGGCCGTTTGATGACGAAAATATTTTCAGCAAGTTGATGGAAGAAATCAAACCGAAAATGCTCAGCGGTGTGAAGAGTGCTGTAGATTTGAAGGAACTTAAGTCTAGCGGTGTGACAATTTCATACAGATATATGTCGTCCAAGACTGGTAAGGAACTGTACAAGATAAATTTTACAAAGGATGATTACCGCATGCGCCACGGATTGTGATTGGCTGTACGGACAATAAAATGAAGACGGTATGGACGATAAAATGAAGATGGAGCGGATATCCAGGGCTAGGGAACTGTTTATGAATGGTTATAATTGTTCACAGTCTGTATTTTGTGCCTTTGCCGATATGTATGGAATTCCTGAAGAACTGGCCCTTAAGGTTTCGGCTTCGTTTGGTGCCGGAATCGGACGTATGCGCGGAACCTGCGGTGCCGTGTGCGGTATGTCTATGCTTGCAGGAATGGAAAAGGGGCAGGTCAAGCCAGGAGACAATGCACAGAAAAGCGAAAATTATGCTTTGGTGCAGGAGCTGGCCGGCAAATTTAAAGAAATGAATGGGTCTATAATATGCCGCGAATTATTGGGACTGCGTAAGGAGTCCAAACCAGACCCGCATGCGTCGGAGCGAAATGCTGAATATTACAAAAAGCGCCCGTGCCTGAGAATGATTGAAACCGCCGCTTCTATATGGTGTGATTATTTATCGGACAAGAGCGTCTGCGAATGATGTTCGTCAATTGAAACATTTTTTGTGAATTTGACCTTCATTGCTTTATAAAATGTATTTAATTTGGTGTATTATAACGCTTTTTGCTTGATAAATTTGGTCGATAACCGAGAAAAATGTAATTTTGCATTGAAATAAAATCACGATAAAAGTGATATATTATTACCGAGAATATTAATTTAATGATTGTTTATGTTGCAGGAAAAAGCTGGTAACATCGCTGGGACAATTTGGAATGCCCTTGCAGAGAGTGAAGGAATGACTTTCAAGCAGATCAAGAAAGTAACAAAGTTGACAGAAAAAGATTTTAACCTGGGTTTGGGATGGCTTCTCAGAGAGAATAAGCTTGTAATTACTGAAACTGGTGACGAGAAGGATCCTTACATTTATTCGCTTAAATAAAGATTCTATTGACTAAAGACTTCTAGGAGGATGGACCTTATTGTGGGGTTGCATCCTCTTTTTTTGCTCCAGATACAAATGCTGAGCTGGGATGCATAGTGGTTGCTGTCTGAACATGAGCGTCATCCTTATAGTTTTAAGGAATTTTGTTAATTGACGATTGTAATTTTATGATTAGTTTGTGCTATATTTGCAAAGCTTAAAGCAAATAGTGATACTGATATTAAAATATAATCATCAAATTAACATGTAAAACGCGATGAAGAAGATTTTTGCAATGGGTTTGTTGTTTATGTCTGTCATGACTTCAAACGCACAGGACAACCAGGCACAGCAGGACTGGAAACTGGTATGGCATGATGAGTTTAATGGTGTTGGTGCTCCAGATCCCGACAAGTGGAATTTCGAAAATGGTTTTGTCAGAAATGAAGAGTATCAATGGTATCAGAGTCAGAATGCTTATTGCAAAGATGGAATTCTGTTCTTGGAAGGAAGATTGGACTCGATTCCAAATCCGAATTTCAAGTCGACAGAGAGCCGCAACTGGCGTGAAAACAGACCTTATGCTAAATATTCTTCTGCAAGTATAAATACAAGCGGCAAGTATTCCTTCCTTTACGGTCGTATGGAAGTAAGAGCCAGGATTCCGGCTGTAATCGGTTCGTGGCCTGCAATATGGACGCTTGGAAGCGGTATAGAGTGGCCTTCGTGCGGCGAAATTGATATAATGGAGTATTACCATATTAATGGTGCTCCTCATATTTTGGCAAATGCTGCATGGGGAAACGATATGCACTATAATGCAGTATGGAACTCTAAGAGAATACCGTACAGCCATTTTCAGGAAAAAGATCCTTATTGGTATGAAAAATTCCATATTTGGAGAATGGATTGGGATAAGGATTACATAAGGATATATTTGGACGATGAACTGTTGAACGAAATAGATCTTTCTACAACTAACAACGGAAAGATAGGCAATGGGGAAAATCCTTTCAGAAAGCCTCAATATATTCTCCTCAACCTTGCAATAGGAGGTATAAACGGAGGTGAACCGGTGGCAGATTCGTTCCCGCTGAGATATGAAATAGATTATGTAAGGGTTTACCAGAAATGATTCGACGGTGCGCCGATGAATTTTTGATTTTGAGCTTGGCGATTGTCGGTATGACGCGCCGAGCTTAATTGATTATATATTACAAAACGAAAGAATGGACCATATAAGAAATTTTTGTATTATTGCCCACATCGACCATGGTAAGTCAACTTTGGCCGACAGGCTTCTTGAACGTACTGACACCATAAAGATTACGGAAGGTCAGATGCTCGATGATATGGATCTGGAACGCGAACGTGGAATAACTATCAAGAGCCACGCCATCCAGATGGAATATATGTATGAAGGTGAAAAGTATATTCTGAACCTCATTGATACACCGGGACACGTGGATTTTTCGTACGAGGTTTCGCGTTCTATAGCCGCTTGTGAAGGTGCACTGCTTGTTGTGGACGCAACTCAGGGTGTGCAGGCACAAACCATTTCAAACCTCTATATGGCCATAGATCATAATCTCGAGATAATACCTGTAATCAACAAGTGTGATATGGCCAACGCTATGCCGGAGGAGGTTGAGGATGAAATTGTTGACCTCATAGGATGCAAGCGTGAAGACATAATCAGAGCTTCCGGACGTACAGGTATGGGAGTTGATGAAATTCTGAAAGCTGTGGTAGAAAGAATTCCGCATCCTGTAGGTGATGAGAATGCTCCATTGCAGGCGTTGATTTTTGATTCTGTGTTCAACAGCTATAGAGGTATTATCGCATACTTCAAGATTGTAAACGGTTGCATGCGTCCAGGCGAGAAGGTTCGTTTCATAAGTACAGGCAAAGAGTACCAGGCCGAAGAAATCGGTGTGCTTAAGATGGATATGATTGCTCGCAAGGAACTTCGTACGGGTGATGTTGGATATATTGTCAGCGGTATAAAGACTGCTACAGAAGTAAAAGTAGGTGATACGATAACAACTGTTGCCAGACCGTGCGAAAAGGCCATATCAGGTTTCGAGGAGGTTAAGCCTATGGTCTTTGCCGGTGTTTATCCTATTGCACCGGAAGATTATGAAAATCTTAGAGCTTCTTTGGAGAAACTGCAGTTGAATGATGCTTCTCTGACATTCCAGCATGAAAGTTCTGTGGCTCTTGGATTTGGCTTCAGATGCGGATTCCTTGGTCTGCTTCACATGGAAATCGTGCAGGAACGTCTCGACAGAGAATTCAATATGGATGTGATAACTACTGTGCCTAACGTTTCATATATGATATATGACAAGCGTGGCAATGCACAGGAAGTGCACAATCCTTCGGGAATGCCTGATCCTACGCTTATAGACCATGTTGAAGAGCCTTATATCCTTGCGACGATAATTACTACTTCCAATTATATTGGTCCTATTATGACACTTTGTCTGGGCAAGCGTGGAGAACTGATAAAGCAAGATTTCATTTCCGGCAATCGTGTCGAAATGCAGTTCAATATGCCTTTGGGAGAAATTGTCATAGATTTCTATGATAAACTCAAGAGTATAAGCCGTGGATATGCATCGTTTGATTATCATCCAAATGGTTTCCGTCCTTCAAAACTTGTCAAGCTTGACATCCTTCTCAACGGTGAAAGTGTGGATGCTCTTTCTACATTGATACACGTTGATAATGCAGTTGTCTTAGGCCGTAAAATGTGCGAGAGATTGAAAGAATTGCTCCCTCGTCAGCAGTTTGATATTGCCATCCAGGCTGCTATCGGCGGTAAGATTATTGCACGCGAGACTGTAAAGCAGGTCAGAAAGGATGTTACTGCAAAGTGTTACGGTGGAGACGTCAGCCGAAAGAGAAAGCTCCTCGAGAAGCAGAAGGAAGGTAAGAAGCGTATGAAGCAGGTCGGAAATGTACAGGTTCCGCAGAAAGCCTTCCTTGCCGTGCTCAAGTTGGATGATAAATAAAAACTGAACGTTCTTGTGACGTGCATTTCTCGTCGAATATTCTTGCTTTTGAAAACAGCTTGTTTGGCTTAGGACCACTTGCTGAAAGACGGTGAAATCAGAATATTTTAGAGGTATATAATTTACAAAAATGGCTGTGGAACAAGCAAAAAATATGTTCTACAGCCATTTTTATATGTTAAAATTACACTTTTAACATTGTTAAAACGAAACTTCGATTATCTCTTTCATTTCTTCCGCAATCCCTTTGTTTTTGGGGCTTTTAGCTATATCGGACAACGTTAAAACAAATATTAAAAATACGTAACTCTTTGATCCTCTGATTTGAATGCTTGTCCACCTCCGATTTTTTTATTAACTTTGCAACGTCAATCAGAAAGATTGGCTAGAGATAAGTAAGCGGATCTTACTATTTAAGATACCGGATTTATTCACTAAAACCAGATTCATGAGAAAACTGATAGGATTTTTATTTTTGCTGATCAGCTTAAATGTTTCTGCAGCACCGATACATTTGGAGAAGAAATGGGGGGCAGTTATCGATGCCATTTCTCAGGTTGAAAGTAGAGGCCGTGCAAACATCGTATCAAGGTGCGGACGTTATGTTGGATATTTGCAGATATCTACTGTTCTTGTAAACCAGTGCAACAAAATTGCAGGATATAAGAAGTATACTTACAAGGATAGATATGACAAGCAGAAGAGCATAGACATGTTTATTGATTACCAGGAACATTTCAACCCAGAAGGAAATATGGAAAAGGCCATACGCCTTTGGAACTCCGGAGATATCAATTGCATGAAGCGCAAGGCAGCAACTGAAGCTTATTACCGTAAGGTTATGGCCAAGTATACAGAGATGGCCAAGGCTGATATCTGATGCAGAAATATATCATGTGACTCAATAGGTATTTTCTATAAAAAAAAGAACTGCGGATTGTGAAGTTTGTTTGAAGGCTTTGCAATCCGTTTTTTATTGTTTTAAGGCTTAGATGCTCATTTTCTCCCCTTGCTTGATTCTTTTGTACTGGTGCTCCTTTGGGGTAAAGGCGTTTTTGCCTATTTTTGTCTAAACAATTGCGAATATGAATAGATTTGATATAAATACCGCCCTTTCAAAATTGGGCATTGCAGAGCTCAATGAGATGCAGGTCAAGGTTATGGACATTTATCCGAAAGGAAACGATATTGTTCTGCTTTCGGCTACCGGAAGCGGTAAGACTTTGGCTTATCTGTTGCCTCTCATGTGCAATATCGATTGCGATTATGACCGTGTACAAGCTGTGGTCTTGGTGCCGTCGCGCGAACTTGCAATGCAGATTGATGGGGTGGTGAAGACAATGAAGAGTCCAGTGAGAAGCGTGTGCTGTTATGGAGGTCGCCCTGCAATGGACGAGCATCGCACCATCATGGGTGTGAAGCCTCATATTGTTATCGCTACTCCAGGACGTATGAACGACCATCTGCAGAAGCGCAACATTGAGGTTGATGCCATCCGTACTCTTGTAATTGATGAATTCGACAAATGTCTTGAGCTCGGATTTCAAGACGAGATGAAAGAGGTAATCGAACAGCTGCCTCTTCTAAAACGTCGTTTTCTGCTCAGTGCAACAGATGCACCACGTATTCCTGATTTTGTACATTTCGATAGTTCCTCTTCAGGCAAAGGAGCTGTCAGGCTTGATTATCTGTCGTCTGACGGTCAGACATCAGACGGACGTTCTCTGTCCGAGAGAATATCCATGCATGTGGTCAATTCTCCGATAAAAGACAAACTCGAAACTTTGTTGTGCCTGATAAAGGTTTTCGGAACGCAGTCAACCATTGTTTTTCTCAACTACCGAGATGCCGTAGAACGTGTATACGGTTTCCTGCGTTCAAACGGTGTACATTGCGAAATGTTTCACGGAGGCATGGAACAGGAATTGCGCGAGAAGTCATTGTATCGTTTCTGCAATGGCACATCGAATGTACTTGTTTCCACCGACCTCGGTGCCCGTGGTCTGGACATACCCGATGTAGACAATATTGTGCATTATCACATTCCTCTCAATGAAGATGCTTTTGTTCACCGCAACGGACGTACTGCACGTTGGGAGGCCGAAGGCAATTCTTACATAATCCTCAACGAGGAAGAATCGATTCCTGAATACTTGACCGTAGAGCCTAAAGAGTTTTTCATACCAAAGAATCTTCCTGAAATACAGCCTTCAGAATGGACTACCGTATATATCGGCAAAGGAAAGAAAGATAAGCTTTCCAAAGTTGATATCCTAGGTTTTCTATGTAAGATAGGAGGTCTGAAGGCCGATGAAGTCGGACGTATTGATGTGCGCGACCACTATGCTTATGTGGCAGTGAAGAGACGCAGGCTCAGAGCCCTCCTTTCGTCTGTGGCCGGACAGAAAATCAAAGGTATGAAGACAATCATACAGGAAGCCAGATAAGTATTCAGATTTATTTTTTTTCATCAACGTAAAATCTTTATTCCTACTTAATAAAACATGTCGGAACAATCAGACAGAATTGCAGAGATTGCCGTGGAGATGCGTTCCATGGCTCAGACAGGACTGTGCTACGATACAGACGACTATCAGCGCATGCGCTACAACCGATATCTTGAATTGAGCAATGAGCTTGAGTCAATCATATCTGGAATACCGCAGGAAGAGATAGCTTCGAGTTTCAATCTTCTTCAGGAATATGCCACTCCAAAACTCGATGTGCGCGGTGTCGTATTCTCTGCCGACAGAAAGATTCTTCTTTCGCGTGAGAAATGCGACGGATGCTGGTCTGTACCCGGAGGTTGGAGCGATGTAAACGAGACTCCGTCAGAATGTGCTGTCAAGGAGGTCTGGGAGGAAGCCGGTCTGCACGTAGAGCCTGTAAAGCTTCTCATGCTTCTCGACTACCGCAAATGGAATACTCCTCCGACAAATCTGTCAATATACAAGATGTTCATACTCTGCAAGGCGTCAGAGTCCGAACTTTCGCATTATGTTTCGCATACCGATTTCGATATACTCGGAAGCGGGTTCTTTGCCGAGGACGAGATTCCGCCTCTTTCTGTTCCGCGTACGTCGTATTCACAGATTGCGAAGCTTTTTGAGTTCTATGACAATGCATCCATGCTTCCTATCATAGACTGACATTCTTACGTTTGGAAAGCATAATAAGAAAAGCAAATGTTGAACCCATTATAAAATTTGAAGATAAAGTGAAAATTGGAATTATACAGCAGACATGTTCTGCAGATGTAGAGGCCAACAAAGCCAAGTTGGCATCGAATATCAGAAAAGCGGCTTCTGATGGAGCTGAACTGGTGGTGCTTCAGGAGCTTCACAACTCGTTGTACTTCTGCCAGACCGAGAATACTTCTCTCTTTGACCTCGCAGAACCAATCCCAGGACCTTCTACTGAGTTCTACGGCAAATTGGCTTCGGAACTGAACATCGTGCTTGTCACATCGCTCTTCGAGCGCCGTGCTCCCGGACTCTACCACAACACAGCTGTCGTGTTCGAAAAAGACGGTTCAATAGCAGGCAAATACCGCAAGATGCACATTCCTGACGATCCTGCCTATTATGAGAAGTTCTACTTCACTCCAGGCGATCTCGGTTTCCATCCGATACGCACCTCTGTAGGTGTTCTTGGAGTGCAGGTCTGCTGGGACCAGTGGTATCCGGAAGGAGCTAGGCTCATGGCTCTTCAGGGTGCAGAAATCCTTATCTATCCTACTGCTATCGGTTACGAGAGTTCTGACACGGCCGATGAACAGGAGCGTCAGCGCGAAGCATGGACCACAGTTCAGCGCGGACATGCTGTAGCCAACGGTCTGCCTGTTGTTGCTGTCAACCGTACCGGACATGAACCCGATCCTTCGGGACAGACAAACGGCATTACGTTCTGGGGAGGAAGTTTTGTCGCAGGTCCGCAGGGAGAACTCTTGTATCGTGCTTCTGTCGACAAGGAAGAAGTTGTCGTTGTTGACGTAGACATGAAGCGTTCCGAGAATGTAAGACGCTGGTGGCCGTTCCTCCGTGACAGACGCATAGAAGAGTTTTCCGGTCTTACGAAGCGTTTCATAGATTGAAATAAGATAGTGTTGCGCAAATCTTTTTTATGCGAACTGAAATCATAATGATTCTCGTTTGCGCAACCATGCCGGTATATATGCAATCATCCCGCCGAGACATAAAAATGTACATGTCTCAGCGGGATGATTTTTTTGTGTATAATTTATGGTTTATGCTATATCTTTACTTTCATTGAAACATTCTTACTGCTTGCCAATGAAGGACTTTAAGCCACAATTACCTGTCGTGCAGTCTGTCGTTCATTCTGTTTTCATAGCCGTCGCTGAATCTTTTTTCCGGTATGATAATCCACAGAACTATATATACAATTATACCAGAGAATGCAGTGAAGATTGTGGCCAGCGTGTAGAGGACACGAAGCATGGTCGGGTCCCAACCGAAGTATTCTGCAATACCTCCGCAGACTCCTGCAATCATTCTGTCGGATGAGCGGGTCAATCTTTTGTTTGCCATAATTTGATGATTTATTGATTATATGTCTTATTACTGCCAAATTTATACAAAAGTATTGACAAAGGCTTGCTTAAATGCAGAAAATCTTGCATTGACGTTGTTCTGAGCGCCTGCATTTGATTCTGCGGGCGCCCGCGGCGATGATTGCGAGCCCTCGCAGCTGCCGTTGTGGGCGCTCGCGCTGTTGAGCAATCTATATTTCTTTGATTTTTTTGAAAATGTTGGACAAATGTCATACATTTGTATAATATAACAGTCGAATTGTAAATAATCACGTCAGATGAAGGAAAAGAACATAAAATTGTTGGAGAAGTTGATTTCCGGAGGCATGTTTCTGCTGGGGTTCTCTTCGTGTGCCCATAAGGCGACAGAACTTAACCGGATGGATAAGGGTATAAGAGTGCTCTACGGTATACCTACAGCCACATACAAGGTTTCGGGAAAGGTGGTCGACGAATCCGGCAAGCCTGTTGCCGGCATCGGCGTGTATCCTCGTTTGAATGTCGACGGCCAGAACGTGCTCGACTTAGGCGAAGGTGCGGTGACCGACAGCAAGGGACGCTTCGAGATTGAAGAGAAGAGCAGTGCTTTCGGCAAGGAGCAGATGTATGTTGTTTTCCGCGACACTGACGGGGCAGAGGGTGGAGGAGAGTTCTCTGCCGATTCTGTCGACGTGGAACTCAAGCATAAGGCCGACGGCAAGGAAGGACCACTCGATAAAGGTACATACACGGCCAAGGTGGGCAAGTATGTGATGAAGAAGAAGTGACCCCGACTGCAGCTGTGCACATTTAGGGTGATGGTATCTTTCGGAACTTTTTGTTCATGATTTTAAACATTTGTCTTATATTTGCATTTCAAACATAAACATTTTTCATATTTACATACCAAGAAAACATTATGCCGAAAATATCAATACGTGGAACGGAGATGCCTGCTTCGCCTATCCGCAAGCTGGCACCGCTGGCAGAAGATGCCAAGCGCCGTGGCATACACGTATACCATCTGAACATCGGACAGCCTGATCTTCCAACACCGAAGGTTGCGCTGGATGCTATACGAAACATTGACAGAACTGTGCTTGAATACAGTCCTAGTCAGGGATACAGAAGCTACAGGGAGAAACTCGTCGGATACTACAAGAAGTATGACATCAATCTTGATGCCGACGACATAATCATAACTACAGGCGGTTCGGAAGCGGTGCTGTTTGCATTCCTTTCGTGTCTCAATCCGGGCGACGAAATCATTGTGCCGGAACCTGCGTACGCCAACTACATGGCATTCGCCATCTCTGCCGGTGCTGTGATACGCACAGTGACTACGACCATCGACGAAGGATTCTCGTTGCCAAAGGTGGAGAAGTTTGAGGAACTGATAAACGAGCGCACACGCGCCATACTTATCTGCAACCCGAACAATCCTACTGGCTATCTGTACACGCGCCGTGAGATGAATCAGATACGCGACCTTGTCAAGAAGTACGACCTTTACTTGTTCTCCGACGAGGTTTACCGCGAATTCATATATACCGGTTCGCCATACATCTCTGCATGCCATCTCGAGGGCATAGAGCAGAACGTTGTGCTGATTGACTCTGTGTCGAAGCGTTACAGCGAGTGCGGAATACGCATCGGAGCACTCATAACGAAGAATGCCGAAGTGCGTAAGGCGGTGATGAAGTTCTGTCAGGCCCGCCTCAGTCCTCCTCTCATAGGCCAGATTGCTGCAGAGGCGTCGCTCGATGCTCCTGAAGAATATACGCGCGACACTTACGATGAATACGTTGAGCGCAGAAAATGTCTGATTGACGGACTCAACCGCATTCCGGGCGTTTATTCTCCTATACCTATGGGAGCGTTCTACACAGTTGCCAAGCTTCCGGTTGACAACAGCGAGAAGTTCTGTGCATGGTGCTTGAGCAGTTTCGATTACGAAGGCGAGACCGTGATGATGGCTCCAGCTTCGGGTTTCTACACAACGCCTGGTGCAGGACGCAACGAGGTGCGCATTGCCTATGTCCTCAAGAAGGAAGACCTGACGCGTGCCCTCTATGTGCTGCGCAAGGCATTGGAGGCTTATCCGGGCAGAACCGAATAAGTAGTGGTTGACAAATATATGGAGAGAAAATGATGTGCGTCAGCAGTTGAACAGAGCGTCATCTTCTCTCCTTTTTTCATGAAAGCAAGAAAAGAAGTGAAGTTTTGAATTTTGAATTTTTCATAGCCCGAAGAATATATTCGGAAAACCGGGGCAAGAAGCGTTTTTCGCGTCCTGCCGTGCGCATTGCCATGTCGGGCATTGCCATAGGACTGGCGGTGATGATTGTGAGCCTCTGTGTGGTCTGCGGATTCAAGGACGAGATAAGTGCCAAGGTCATCGGTTTCGGCTCGGATGTGCAGGTGCTCAATGTGACAGCCTCGCAGGAATACGATTTGCCTCCGATAGTGGCGTCCGACAGTCTGCGCAAGGTTGTTGAGTCGGTGGACGGAGTGGACCACGTGCAGCGCTTTTCGCTCAAGATCGGTATGCTGAAGACAGAGGAGGATTTCAGGGGAATGACTCTGAAAGGTGTGGGCGAGGAGTATGACATGTCTTTTTTCCGCAAATATCTGGTAGAAGGCGAAGTGCCTGCGTTCAGCGCCGACTGTGCATCGAACAAGATTCTCATTTCGGGCATAATGGCCGACGAGATGAAGCTGAAGGCCGGCGACAAGGTCTTTGCCTATTTCATTTCGTCTGCAGGTTCTTCTGTCAGAGCCCGTCGTTTGGAGGTAGCAGGTGTGTATCGTACAAATCTGACGGAGTATGACCGTACGTATGCTTTTACTGACTTGTACACAGTCAACAGACTCAACGGTTGGGATGAGGACATGGCTTCGGGATATGAAATAAGCGTGGACAATTTCGACCGTCTGGAAGAGACTACCAAAAGTCTGCTCTACAAAGTCAATGCATTGCCCGACCGCAACGGAGCGCTCTACGGGGCTTTCAGCATAAAGGAACTTGCTCCTCAGATATTCTCGTGGCTCAACATTCTTGATGTTAATGTTCTGATGATTCTGATACTGATGATATGTGTGGCATCGTTCACGATAATCTCAGGTTTGCTCATCATAATGCTGGAGCGCATAAACATGATTGGAATACTTAAGGCGCTGGGCGCTACGAACATGAGCGTCAGGAGGGTGTTTATAGACTTTTCTGTGATTATGGTCGGACGCGGAATGCTTTGGGGCAATGCTGTCGGTTTGGTTCTCTGTTTCGTACAGAAGATGTTCCACGTTGTCAAGCTCGATTCGTCGGTATACTATATTGATTCTGTACCTATACAGTTCAATTGGCTTTACATTGTCGGCATAAATGTGCTTACGATTGTCATTTCGGCAATCGTGATATTCGGCTCTTCTTTCCTTATTTCGGTAAGCAAGCCTGCCAGAACAATGAATTTTGAATAAAAATGTTTACGGAGAAATTTTTGTCGGCGTCACCGAATTTTATTTCGGCGGCGCCTTTTTTTGAATTTTATTTGTGCAGAGAAGCAGTGTGTGAATACGGTCGGAATATTGATGTCAGAGAATGTCGGAATCGCCTTTTCCCTGACGTACGACCTCGAAGTTGTCGTCGTCGATGCAGCTGATTACAGTTGACGCTTCTGTGCCTCCGTATCCGCCGTCTATGACGATGTCTACGCTGTTCTTGTATTTTTCGTGTATAAGTTCAGGATCTGTAGAGTATTCTATGATTTCATCGTCGTCGTGTATTGACATTGTAAGTATCGGATTTCCGAGGTTTCTTACGAGCGACAGTATGATATTGTTGTCGGGAATTCTAATGCCGACTTCCTTCCTTTTCTTGTAGATTTTCGGCAGTCGTCCGCTGGCAGGGAGAATGAAGGTGTATGGGCCTGGAAGATATTTTTTAAGAAGCTTGAATGCCTTGTTGCTCACCTGTGCGTAATCGGTAATATTCGATAGATCGCTGCAGATTATTGACAGATTGCTTTTCTGCGGGTTGATGCCCTTCATTGTGCATATCTTTTCTACAGCACGCACGTTGAGCGCATCGCATCCGATGGCGTAAACAGTGTCGGTTGGATATATTGCCAGTCCTCCATCTTTCAGTATTGCTGTGGCCTTTTCAATTTCTCTCTCGTTAGGGTTCTCTTCGTATATTCGGGTTATCATGTCTATATTATGTTTTTGAGGTGATTGACTTTTGCAAATTTATCAATAATTCCGGTATAAAGATATTGTGGACGAGCTTTTATGGTAGTTGCTGTTGAAGGTGCAGTTGTTTTGTTCTTCCCGCAACTTTTGTGCTTAGATGCAGTAAATATGTCGTTTAGGACAATACTGTCGTATTAAATGATTATCTTTGCTGGCTTTTATCTAAATATTCAAATATATATTCCGAATTGTTATGAGCAACATCAAGAACCTGACAGTTGGCAGGATACGCAATCAGCTTTTCAGTCTGGCACTTCCGGTCATGGGCACATCGTTCATACAGATGGCCTATAGTTTCACGGATATGGCTTGGGTGGGACGTTTGGGAAGCCGTCAGGTGGCTGCGATAGGCACTGTGGGTATTCTTGTGTGGACAACCAATTCGCTTGCAATAATCGGAAAGGTAGGATCGGAGGTGAATGTTGCTCAGTGCATTGGTGCAGGACGTCTGGACAAGGCGCAGAGCTATGCTTCGCACAACATAATGACGGCTTTGGCATTGGCCGTTGTGTGGTCGGCCTTTGTGCTTCTGTTTTCTTCGCAGATAATAGATATTTTCAGTCTTGAGAAAACTGTTGCAGTAATGGCTGGAAACTATCTGCATATCGTAACTACGGCTTTCCCCTTCATTTTTCTTTCGGCTGCATTCACCGGTATATACAACGCCGCGGGACAGACGAAAGTTCCTTTCTGCATCAATGCCGCCGGACTCATTGTAAATATGATTCTAGACCCAACATTTATCTTCTTGGCCGGAATGGGGGTAGAAGGTGCGGCATGGGCTACATGGATTTCGCAGGCCATTGTGTGCTTGCTTTTTATAGGAGCTTTGAAATGGAAAAAGAAGCTGTTTCCTGATTTTTCTTTCTTTACAAAAGTGAAGTCTATTTATGCAGTTTCCATTTTAAAGGTCGGACTGCCTGTGGCCGCTCTCAATTCTTTCTTCTCGATGATAGGTATGCTGATGAGCCGTCAGGCTTCCACTTATGGTGGCTATCTCGGTGTGATGACACTCACGGCTGGTGGTCAGCTGGAAGCTATTGCCTGGTACACTTCACAGGGATTCAGCACTGCGCTGAGTACATTTGTTGCTCAGAACCATTCTGCCGGTAAGTATGAGCGAGTAAAGAAAGGATATTATCTGACGTTGGCCATAACTGCCGTCATTGGAGTCGGATGTACATTCTTGTTCTATTATGGAGGCGAGGCCATATTCTCGCTTGTCACACCTGAACCTGATGCTTATAAGGCTGGTGGTCTATATTTGAAAATAGATAGTTATTCCATGATTTTCATGATGGTGGAGATTACGATGCAGGGTGTTTTCTATGGTACCGGACGAACGCTTCCGCCTGCCATTGTGAGCATTTGCGGAAATGTGATGCGTCTGCCTGTGGCTGCCGTTCTTTGCAGTTCCGGAATGGGAATTGCTGGAGTGTGGTGGGCTATAAGTGCTTCGAGCATCATGAAGGGAATAGCGCTCTACTTGTGGTTATGGTTCCGCAGACGTAAGATTTTGTTGGGCATAAGATGAAAAAGTGTGTGCCGGTAGTTCTTTTGGAATAAATTCTGATTACATTTGTATTAGTCGCTTTTGACAGAATTGATTCTGGATGGCTTTGTGAAATTTTACTATTCAAGGATTGGGCGCTGTAACTTCTGTACTGCACTTTGGTTCAGGGCGCTTTTTAATATTATGAATTATGGAATCTATTGTTGCAATTGGGGATATACACGGTATGGAGTCTTGGAGGGATATAGTTGAAAAACATTATGATAGCAAGATTGTGTTTATGGGTGATTATCTTGATCCTTACGGATATGTTACGCGTGAGAATCAGTTGATGAATCTCTGTTCAATCATATCTCTAAAAATGAACAGGCCTCACGATGTGGTTTTGCTTTTGGGCAATCACGATCTGCATTATTTTTGTGAAGATGCGGCTATCGATTCGCGTTATGACTTTCAGATAAAAGAGGAGGCTTCGAATTTGTTTTTGGACAATCTTGATTTGTTTCAGTATGCTTGGCAGGTTGATGATGTTGTTTTTACGCATGCTGGAATATCTGATGAATGGTTCAGGTATGATTTTCGTGGTGATACTTCCAAATCTATTGCAGACCAATT
>ULWY01096998.1_pt1 | contig 18866 bp, 22 predicted proteins | sample 1960761 | NCBI WGS metagenome assembly ULWY01 (sample SAMEA4835824, study PRJEB28245) | human gut metagenome | biome: gut microbiome; material: fecal sample | place: Denmark | collected 2008 | reverse complement strand
ATTCTTCCGATCCTGAAGGAAGGCCGTTGGCTTACCGCCCAGGAAGCTTTGGAATACGGATTTGTTGATGAAATTATTGAAGAAGGTACCAGACTGAATTTTGATGATTCGATGAAAGCCCGTTTCAACATGTACCAGCTTCCGGCTTTACCGGCGATGGGAAACGATACAGAGGTTTTGGAAGAAGAATCCGCACCAAACTGGTTCAATAACTTCGTGAACAAATTTTTCAAATCTCAAAAAAGTGATGTAGCCACACAGGCACAAAATAAACCACTCAATCTTTCAATACAAATGAAAAAGGATTATCAGAAAGTCAATTCCATCTTGAACATCGAGGGTGTGGAAGTTGACAAGGATGGTAAGGTGACACTTACCGAAGAACAGGTCAAGGCCCTCAATGACCGCATCACCAACCTGGAGCAGGAATCTTCTGATAAAGATGATGAGATTGCCGAACTCAAGAAGCAGAACGAGAACCTTAAGAATGGAGACGGTGACGAAACCGCCAAAATCAACGGTGATGAGGGACAAGGTAACGATGTGGACAAGCTGAATACAGCGGTCGAAATGTTTAACTCTGTAAAAGATTTGTTGTGATATGGCAGACACTAATGGACACGTGAAAATAACAGATGAGCAGCTTGCTAAGTCTGCTGTCAAGTATAGAAAAGAACTGCTTATGATGCCGGTTCTGGCTATGGCCGTTTCTTTGCAGCACATGACCCAGAGACCGGGTGTAAGAGGAAAGGAAGTTGTTGGTGAACTCTCCGGAGATATTGAATTGGGACCATACGATGAAGGGCGTGAAGATACGGATGGAGTATCAATCAATCCGCGTACATTGGAAACGTTCCTGGGCAGTGTAGTCAAGAAGTTTTCTCCGAACTCCGTTTGGCAGACTGTATACGGAAACTTGATATCCAAGGGTGAAGCCTTGAAGAATGTGGATATAACCCGTCAGGTGCTGGCTTTTCTTACTGCCAAATTGGGAGCGAATCTGAATGCGGTACTTTGGTCTGCTGTACGTAATGCGGAAGGTACGAAGTCTAAGGATTTGTTCAATGGATTTGATACCATTACCAAAACAGAAAAAGATGCCTCTAAAATCTCTGCTTCCCTGGGCAATATGTTCGTAATTGAGGCCATCAGTAAGGACAATGCCGTGGATGTGCTGAAGACATTTTACCGTGCTGCCGATCCTGTTCTGCGTGAAGCACAGACCAAATTGTTTATCCCTCAAGGCGTATATGATAATTATGTGGACGATTATCAGGCTACAGTAGGTCATGTGCCTTACAACACCGGTTTCGAGAAGACGGTACTCGAAGGTTCGAATGGCCGTTGTGAGCTGGTTCCGCTGGCAAACAAGGCCGGTTCGCCATTCCTGCATCTTACTACAAAGAGTAACATGCTGGTAGGTTACGGTAATGGAGCCGATAACGAAAATATTACCGTAGAAAAGCATCATGCCTTTAAACTGGATTTTGTGGCTACTACTTATTTCGGTGCTGAGTTTGAAACGATTTCAAAGGAGCGTCTGCTGGTGGGTACCATCGACGGTACGACACCGGTTGTCGCTGGTATAGGAGGTTAAGTTATGGCAGTAGATTGTACGAGTAAGGGGATGTATGAATCCCTGTCCTGGTGCCCGGGACAGACATCGACGCCGGGTATCAGACGTAAGGTTTTCTTTATCCCGAAAAGTTGGATTGAAAAATGGCCGGTTCTTCCTGCTATTGATGGGGCAGAAAGTATGGCTGCATTAGCCACATACGATGGTGATTTTGTTTTGGCTGCTGACAAGAAATGGCAGTATATCGAACTGCTTACAACGAAGTCATCTATCAGCGCAGAGTCACAAGGTGAAATTCCTTCCAAGACTATTCTGAACAAAGCGACGTTGGTTCACGCTGGTACAGATGAGGAAGCATCCGGATTCTGCCGTCAGGCCAATATCGATGAACTGATTTTCCTTTGCCAGCAGAAGAATGGTAAGTTCCGCGTTATCGGTTCTGAAGCATTCGACCCTTCAGTCACCATTTCTCAAACTTCAGGAGAAGGAGATACCGGTACTGCAGGGACTACCCTCGAAGCACAGTGTACGGACGTTTGTCCGGCTCCGTTCTATACGGGAAAGATTGAAACGGAAGATGGTGACATCTCCGGAGCGGATGGCAGCGCCATTGTGCCAGGTGGATAATAAAAAGAGACTACAGTTATGTACATAGATGAACAGTTAACCATAAACATGCAAGGCTGGCTCAATACGGAGCCGGCCAAGCGTGATCTGATGAAGGGGGCGGAGATGGTACTCAAACTGACCCGCAACCGCTACCTTTATCAGAACATTTCCCGCAATCCACAGAAGTTTGCTTCCAAGATTGAATATGAGCTGAAGAAACACCTGGCCATCCGTCTGGATAGAAAGACGATTCAGGATGTGGTCAAGATGGACAAAGAGCTGGTTCCGGCCGTAGCTGAAACACTGTCCACCTTCCAACCTGAAATCAGTTCCGACGAAGACACACCGCAAGAGGCTACCATAGCCAAAGGCAGACGTGCGGATCACGATTCACTACCTGAAGAAATACGTCGGTTGTGGGAAGACAACAAAGACATCTACTTCCGTTTGAAGCAGACTTTTGAAACATTGAAAACCATGAAGGATGCTCTTCCATGCGACAGGTACGAATACCTGAAGCAACTGGAAGAGCTAGATGCCAGATATCGGGAGAACATGGAGAAGTATGATCATTTCAATCCGGACGCTCAGGATAGCGGTGGTACAGAAGGTAAATCACCTGAAGATCCCGCTGAAATGGCCAAGAAGGTCAGTGCAGCCCGTGGCTACCTGTCAGACAACAAGAAGAAACTGGCAGAGCTGAAGGAATCCGGAGACCAGGATAAGTACGAGAAGCTGCTGGCCAAAGTGCAGCAGAGATACGACTTCCTTGTCTCTACCGGTAACAACGTAGGTGAGGACCAGGTGAATGCCTTACGTGAATTGGGATTGAAAGCATGAAACATGTCAACCGATTGCTGAAGCCGTTGTCCGATGTGCCGTTACAGGCGTACCTGGATAACCGGCTTCAGCTTTTTGATGTACTCGAGTTCATCCTTTTGCAGACCGGTCCGGCAAAAGTCTATGTATCCACTTTCTCTACTTCCGAAGAGTTTTTGCGCAGGTTGTTCTCGCTACGCAAACGGATGCTGATTATCAAATCCATATTGTTGGCGGATCTGAAGGCAGCCCGAAAAACCGTGAATCTGTACACCTTCATGAGCAGTGTTTTCGATGATGTGTATTTATCCGAAAATCATTCGAAGGTATTACTTGTCGAGAACGACCGCTGGATGGTCACAGTCGTTACCAGCCAGAACCAGACGCGGGGAAACCGGACCGAATGCGCCATCATCACCACACAGCCAGACATCTTCCTGACTTTGAGAGACCAGTTTTCCGAAATCATTAATACCCGAAGTATACACCTTGATGGAATTCACTTCAGCACAGATTGACAGAATCAAAGAGCTTGCCACGATGCTCACTCCGGTATCGGATATAGCAGTCCTGATGGACGTGGACGAACGCCGTCTGCGGGAAATCATTTCCGACAAGTCCCATCCGGCCAGCATTGCCTACCGCAAAGGGAAAGCCGAACGGGCATTGCAGATCCGGCAGAACGAGCTGGAACTGGCCGAAGCCGGAAGTCCGTTGGCTGTCCAGCTGATCGGTACATACCTCCGTGACATGGATTCTGACGAGGATTTATAACTATGCCATTACCCGCAACGATTGATATTGCCAAAGAGAACCTTTTCGCCTCGATAGACGAGATGAGAGAACGTAACATTCCCGAAGTCATCCAGCAGCGCCTGATCCGGCTTCGGGACATGTATAATTACTGGCTCCAATACCCGAGCATACGGGAACAGGAAATCGTTCTGGAGCTTCAGAAGCGGTACAATATACAGAAATCAGCAGCTTACGAGGATATCCGTATCATCAAGTACCTGCTGGGTGACCTGAACAAGGCTACCAAGGATTACCATCGTTACCGGTTCATCCAGCGCAACGAAGAGAGTTACGAGATGGCCAAGCGCATGAAGGATGCCAGGGCGATGGCAGCCTGTGACAACTATTATGCCAAGTACATGCAACTCGACAAGGAGGATGCAAAGGATATGGGCTACGACAAGATTGTGGTTCAGCCTTTCCAACCTTCCACCGATCCGACGATTTTGGGCATACGTCCGATACCGAATATCCGGCAGCGCATTGCGGATAAGATTAAGCAGTACATGAATGAAGATGTGCAGGACATCCAGTTCGAGGATGCCGACTTCAATGAGGATGATATCTTCAATCCGAAAAAGTCACAGGAGGAACCTGAACCATGAGAGAATACTTTCACGAGACACAGCAGCAGGTTCTTTACACTCCGGCCAAGGATATTGTATTGTGTGCCGGTCGTGGTTGGGGGAAGGGGCCGATTCATGCCGCTATCAACCTGCGTAACATGCAGCGCATGCCGGGAAGTATCACCGGCTTTGTGGCGGCCAACTGCAAACGTGCCCTCACTAATACCATCCCCTCCATGCTGATACACTGGCAGCGATGGGGATTCAAGCGTGATGTTCACTGGACAATCGGCAAGAAACCGCCTAAGTCCTGGGGATGGGGTGAGCCTATCTTCCAGCCTGACAACTGGGAGAATGTCATTTCTTTCTATAACGGTTCCATCGGCTACATCATCAGCCAAGACCGTTCCGGAACATCCAACTCCTTTTCACTGGATTACCTCGACATAGACGAAGCGAAGTACATCGACTTCGAACAGCTGAAGGACGAAACCCTTCCGGCCAACCGTGGTAACAAACAGTATTTCGGACACCACTACTTTCACCATGGTATGTTGATTACTTCGGATATGCCTGTCACGAAGAAAGGTTCCTGGTTCCTGGAGTACGAGAAGAAGTGCGACCCGGAACTGATAGAGGTCATCCAGGCAACGGTACATGAGATATGGCGGACAAAGAAACGGATTCGTGATCTTCAGGCCAAGTCTGATCCTGTTCCTTTGTATCTGAAGGACTATCTTCGCACGTTGAACCGTGATGTGTGTCGGCTTGGATCCGTGGCTGTCTTGTACCGTGAGTTCTCTACCATCGAGAACATGCAGCTGCTGGGCGAGGCTTTCATCAATCAGATGAAGCGTGACCTTCCGCCGCTTACCTTTCAGACGGCCATTCTCTGTCGGCGTATCGGTATCAGCAAGGATGGATTCTATTCCAGCATGACGGAAGGTCACAAGTATAATGCCACTGACTTCGGTTACCTGGATAGTCTGGAGTATCATTTCGATAAACTCAAGGAGCCTTCCTGCCTGATGGATGCTGACCTGGACAGGGATAAGCCTATCTGTATCGCTTTTGACTTCAATGCCAATATCAACTGGCTGGTAGCCGGTCAGCCGGACCGGAACAGGCTGAAGGTGCTCAAGTCCTTTTGGGTGAAATATGAACGTAAGCTCGAGGCTCTGGTGGATGACTTCTGCAAATATTACCGGCACCAGCGGCACAAGGAAGTCATCTTCTATTACGACAGCACGGCCTTGGGTTCCAACTATGCAGTCAATGACGAAGACTTTCATTTCGTGGTGGAGCGTGCTTTTCGGGATAGAGGATGGGAAGTTCGGTCAGTCTATATTGGCAATCCGATGAAGCACATCGAGAAGTGGCTACTCATCAACCGGATGTTTGCCGGTAAGGCTAAGCTCATTCCTTTCTTTAATGAACAGAACAACGAAGATCTGCTTATCTCCGTACAGACAGCTGGTGTGTACAATGGTGGTAAGGATAAGCGAGGGGAAAAGCTGGCTGAAACAGAAGAAGACCAGCTTCAGGCAAGAACGGACGGTTCAGATGCCTTCGATACATTGTGTATCGGTTGTGAGCGGTTCCCTCAGATGACATTTGATCTCTTTGTAACCTCGTCCATGTAATCAGAATTGCTAATTAGATTTTTCGTTGAGGTGTGCCCCGATGACCGTGTAGATGGTTGTCGGGGCTGTTTTTTATGCACGGGTTGGCGTGTACCGTGCGTGTGGGAGTGTGTTCCCTTACATATTCCGCTTTTTTTAGATGGCTAATTAGCGGTTATGGCGTAGGGCGGTGGGGGGTCGGATTCCCGACTTCCGCATAAAATGCGGGTTGTTTCATGGCGAAATGCTTGTTAATGTGCGGGTTTTCTTGCGGAGAAGCGGAAATTTTGAAGAAAACAGGCAGATACGGACAGGATAATGGAGATAATCAGTTGGAGAATAGGCTGCTGGACTCCATGGCAAAGGCCGTTCTGACGGTATGCAGGCATCCTGACCGACCTTTGCCATGGAGCCTCGGTAGCGGTAGAAAGACACTCGCTAGTCTTTCTGTCTGTTGTGATGGCGTTCACGCAGCGGCCCACCCGCCCCGTTGCTCTCCCTACTGGCGGTATAGCCGGAGGCTATGGATTGTTTGACTGCTCTTCTTTTCTGCTCCTCGCCCGCATTTCGGTATCACTTCCGCTACGGTTTATGCCTTTTGTACCTGCAAAGGTAAATGTTCTGATTCGTATGCCAAGTTCAAGACGGGTTCCTGAAAAAATCTCCACCCCTTCAGGGTCGTATTCTAGGCTCCGCTTTTCCGGAAAACTTGTCTTTATACGCCTCAGAACACCTTTTGAGGCAGGTGTAAAAGGCGAAAACAAACCGCAGCGAAAGCGAACGGAATAAAAAAAAGCTCAGAGCAGGAAGAGCAGGGTAAAAGGCTCAACTCCCGGGCTCGGCACCAGAATAACTTACAGACCTACCGATATGAAGACCTATAGCCAAGCATTTGAACGACAATGGAGCAAGCTGATGTATGCTTTCTTCGATTACTTGCCTACCCGTTACAGGCAGGTTTCCCCTCATGACTGGGATGTGCGTCGGTTGATTTGGGGATTCAAGGAGGGCAGAAACAGTTTGCAGGTAGCTCGATTGGTTGCCGATAAGATGGTACGGACTTTCGGAAAGGAAGCGGAAAACATCGTGTTCTGCTGCATTCCGGCAAGCAGCGGAGCGAAGAACGAAATCCGTTACAGGGACTTTTCCGCAGAGGTGTGCAGACTGACGGGAGCCGTCAACGCTTACGACCATATCAAGGTATCGGGCGAACGTCTTGCCGTACACGAAAGCAAATCGGGCAAACGGGTGCAGAATGTACAGACGGTTGATTTCGATACGGATTTCTTTCGGGGTAAGCGGATTCTGGTTTTTGATGACGTGTTGACCTTGGGCTTTTCATACGCTCGCTTTGCCTGTAGGCTGGAAACGTTCGGAGCTTCCGTTGTCGGTGCTTTTTTCTTGGGTAGAACTTTATTGTTGAACTGATATAAAACGATTTGTTATGAGAGATTTGTTTGAAATTTGTGGAGAATGCAGACACCTGTCGGATGCGCAGGTAGTCTATCGGATTACTAACAGCGAAAAGGCATCGAAAGAGGTGGAACGTATGCTGGTACAGGAAGATAAGGTGACGATAGAGGACATCTGTCAGAAACTGACACCGGCACGCCGTGACATGGCGCTTGCCGTAGTGGAACTTTACAGACGACTTGCGGAGCGAAAGGTGAATGCGGAGGTTGTCCGAAGCAGTAAGGACATTTATCGGGTGATGACTCCCTGTATGCATGATTTGAAAATAGAGGAATGCTGGAGTATCTTTCTGAACCAGTCTAACCGTATCATCCGCAAACAGCGTATCTCTGTAGGAGGTCTGACGGCTACACAGGTGGATATAAGGGTAATTATGGCGGAAGCCTTGAAGTGTAATGCCACCGCCATGATACTTTGTCACAACCATCCGTCAGGTAGCTGTCGGCCGAGTAACGACGACAACCGACTGACGGAAAGTCTGAGGCAGGCTTCCATAGTGATGAATATCCGCTTGTTGGACCACCTGGTCTATGCTGACGGGGATTATTTCAGTTATGCAGACGAGGGACGTCTGTAGGGGCTGCAAATGGCTGTAGCAGCATTTTAGGGAGGTGGGTAGCGTAACTGCCGCCCGCCGCCCGATTTTACCGCTTCATCACTTCGTTGGCGGCAAAATCGGGCGGCAGGGTCAGAGGTATGGGTTTTCTACGCCTGGAATCGGCGAATATGGATGGTTTGACAGGTGTCTAAACCATAATAAAATAATGCATTTATTCTTTTGGTTATAGATATTTATATCTATATTTGCTATAACTTATAAAATAAGTATGCGGGAGACCGTGTACTTATTTTTATAATATAGTATGATTCATCTTTTTATGATATAGTATATGGCTGAGATAAAACGATATAGAGCAGAACAATTACATTTTGACTATAAGAACCCTCGATTGGTAGAGTTCCAAATAACACCCAAAACTTCAGATACTGAAATAATAAATATTCTTTGGGATGCAATGGCTGTTAATGAAATAGTTATGTCTATATTGGCTCATGGTTTCTTTGAAAATGAAGCTATGTACGCAGTCATAGAAAATGGTGTCTTGGTTATTGTTGAAGGTAATCGTCGTTTGGCTGCAGTTAAGGCTATTTTAAATCCGGATATAATTAATAATTCGGGGATGAAAAAGTTTAAATCTAAAATAACTGATCAATTGTGTGAACAATTGGAAACAAATTTGCCGGTTATTGTCTTAGCAAATAGAGAAGAAGCATGGAGATACATTGGATTTAAGCATGTGAATGGCGCAGCCAAATGGGGATCATACGCTAAAGCTCAATATATAGCATCTGTACATAATGACTTTGGTATTTCTTTAGAGGATATTGCACAACAGATTGGCGATGCAAATAAAACAGTTCTTAAACTATATCAAGGTTTAATGATTTTACAACAGGCTGATAAAGAGACAAGCTTTAAAATAGGGGATGTTTATCATAAAAGAGTCTTTTTCTCTCATATATATACAGCTTTAGGATACGAAGGTTATCAGGAATATTTAGGTTTAAAAGGAACAGATAATCCAGAAAGTATCGTACCTCATGATAAGCTTGATCACCTTGAAGATGTAATGTTTTGGTTATATGGAAGTGATTCAAAGAATATTAGACCTGTGGTAGAGAGTCAAAATCCGGATTTGAAGATATTGAACAGTGTTCTTCGTAATCGTGAAGCAACTGCGGCATTGCGTTCTAAAAATGATTTGTCAATTGCATATGATTTAAGTCAGGATGGTGGTGATGTTTTATATAAATCATTAGTAGATGCTAAGGTTTCTTTACAGAAAGCTTTATCCAAGATTTCTTACTATCAGGGTGATATGGAGACTTTAAAATTGTGTGGAACAGTAGCTGACACAGCGGATAGATTATATAGTAGTATTGAAGAAATTCAGCAAGAAAAAGAAGGAAAGAAAAAGAAAAAACGCATTTCTGAATAAATTTAAAAATTATTATGATAGAAGTACCTGGTATTACATCTAGCATAACAGATATTGCTGATTTTCTAGAAGCTCGTTGTATCTTAAGTGATAGTCATTCGTATTCACTATTATCAGCTCGTAGTGCAATGTCTGGTGGTTCTGATGAACTAGATTTTGAGGGGATTGTTGATGATGATGACCGAATTATGACTAAATTGGAAGAAGCATTACAAGAAATTGAAAGTCGAAAGAGGAGATGCAATCAGAAATATCCATTTAGGGTTGAATATCGGTCCATAATTTTAGAAGATAATGCTTCTTTGAATTTCAGCATCTATTCATACCTTTTGTTTGCTACATTATGGAATATGGGTAGTAGACGTGTTATGGATGGTATAGATGGAACATTATTGTTTGAAGAAATCTCTGAAATCATAGCAAAAGCTTATTTTGGTAGCAATACTAAATCTATGATTTTTGGTACTGGATCTGATGGCCGGTTATCTTTTAAAGAAAAAGTGGAAAGGCTTTTAGCGGAGTTGAATGAAGGGGGGGAATATAAGGAACCTGCTGGTAGCCAGAGACGGCAAAAGGATGGTAAACTTGATATAGTAGTGTGGAAACCCTTTTCCGATAAAAGAGCCAGTCAATTTATAGGTATGGGACAATGTAAAACTGGTAGTTCTTGGGAAGATTATGTCTCTCAAATGAATCCAATGGCGTTTTTGGGTTCTTATACAACGCTAAATCCTTTTGTACCTCCTATAAGAATGTTTTTTGTGGCAGCGTCTTGTAAAGAAGGATGGGAAGAATTGTATAGAAATGGTGGTATATTTTTTGACAGGTGTAGGATAATGGATTGTTTGCCGGACTCTTTAGATGATGATTTGTTTACTCGGATTCAGCATTGGCTTTCGGAAATTATTAGTGCATGCGTTGATGATTTTAATTGAAATTAATCTTACCTTTGCGGCAAAATGAAGATATGAAGTATTATTCTCCCCTACGTTATCCAGGTGGAAAAGGAAAAATATCCACCTTTTTTGTCGAGTTGTTCGAGAAGAATAACTTGATAGGAGGGACATATATAGAGCCTTATGTAGGTGGAGGATCTGTCGCGTTGTATCTGTTGATGAATAATCTTATCAATAAGGCCGTAATCAATGATAAGGATCGCTCACTGTTCGCTTTTTGGTATTCGGTACTCCATGAGGCTGATGCCCTCTGTAGGATGATTGAGAATACACCGGTATCCATGGAAACCTGGTATAAACAGAGAGAAATCCAGATGAATAAGGAAAATGAGGATCTGTTGACATTGGGCTTTTCTACTTTCTTTTTGAATAGGACAAATAGGTCTGGTATCATTAAGGGGGGGGTTATTGGAGGTAAGGAACAAACGGGTAATTTTTTGATTGATGCACGGTATAATAAAAAAGACCTTATCAATCGTATTACTGATATCGCTAGCTTTTCTGATAAGGTTGAACTCCATAACATGGATGCCGTAGACTTAGTGCACTCTCTTAAAGACAAACTAAGCCAACATTCTTTCTTCTATTTTGATCCTCCTTATTTTAAGAAAGGAAAAGGTTTGTACATGAACTATTACGATGAGGGTGATCATCGTGATATTTTTCAGGCAATATCGACTATTGATGTCGCTAAATGGGTGGTTACTTATGATAAACACACCTTTATCCGTGAACTTTATAAAGATTATCGGATGTTTACATATAATCTGAATTATAGTGCAGCAACCGTAGGTATGGGAACAGAATATATCGTATTCTCTAAAAACTGCCGGATTCCAAGGAAAACTTCACTGAATTTGCTTCGGATAAAAAAGAACGAAGATTGAGATATACGTAGAATTTATGTCAGTCACTGTTTAATTCAACACTTTACTTTGACTGAAAAATAGAAGGAGCCTTTTGAAAGAGCTCCTTTTTTTGTCGAATTTTTGCCTCCCTCTTAACCTTTTATTACATTTGCGCTATAATCTTTATATCAAAAATTAACGCATACTATGGAAACACTGGATTTTGTTGCAGTAGATTTTGAAACCATGACACCGGAGCTAACAAGTGCATGTTCAATAGGGTTGGTAAGAGTGCATAACGGGGTTATCAGTCAGAAGCTCTATTCACTTATCAAACCCATACCTGACTCTCGGACTGAACGTAATACCCATGTACACGGACTGACAGATGAGATGGTAGCCGATGCCCCCACTTTCGCAGAACTGTTCCCTTTGATACAATCCCTCATTGAGGATCTTCCGATAGTCTGTCATAACAGTTCCACAGACATCAATGTCTTCAGGTACTGCATGGGGTATTATGGACTGACCGGGTTGAATCTGGAAAATTACGTTGATACTTTGGATTTGTATGGAAAAGGTCTGAAGGCTTGTTGCGAGGAAAACGGAATCATATTGTCCAATCATCATGATGCTTTGGCCGATGCTGAAGCTTGTGCCAAACTGTATCTTTGTTACAATGGACGGATTTCAATGGATCAGGCGCACTACAGCCTGAAGGAAGTGATGGCTAATAAGGAGGCGCGCAAGTATGAACATGATACCCTGATGCCTTTGTCAAGTGATGAAGTTGAAAATAAGGATACGATATTTTTCCAGAAGAAGGTGGTGATTACAGGTACTTTTTGTGCTTATCCGGACCGTGATGAACTCGGTTCTATTCTAAAATCATTTGGAGCTGACATAAATACAACGATTTCCGGCAAGACTAATATTGTCATCATCGGAGAGGGCGCCGGACCTTCAAAGCTCAAGAAAATTGAAGAGCTTAAGGCTAGAGGAAAGGATATCCGACTCATTTACGAGGATGAACTGTGTAATATTATGAATAAATTAAATAGTCTATGAAAGTAAAACATTTCATTCTTATTCCATGCTGTGGCGTTTTGTTGTCTTGCAATAATGGGGAATTAGAGAAAAAGATTCAAAGTTTGACATCTGAAGTTACGTTGCTGAGAGATTCGTTGAATAGTGTAATGCCCGAGCTTGAAGGATACAGAAACAGTCCGGAAAAGTTATGCTCAAACATTGATGAGTTGTACAAAGCTGGTAATATTTATGAGCTTAAATCCATTAAGGGTAAATTGGAAAAATATCACCCTGAGTCCAAGGAATATACTAAGGTGAAAGATTTGGTTTCTAAATATGAATCTGAACAGCTCAAGAAAGCAGAAGAAGAGAAAAAAGCTAGATTGCAGGCTGTTAGTAAGCTCAGGAAAAAATATGATGATATAAATCACATTACTTGGTATGAAAATCCATATTTCATGCATTATACAAACACCAATTATACATCAATATATATTGGCCAAAATGAGGGTAGTATTTGGTTAAGATTGAGGATGTCTTACGAAGGTGAAGATTGGATTTTCTTTGAATACGCTTATCTGTCGTATGATGGCAACACATTTAATATACCTTTTGATAAATACAGAGAGAAACAGACTGAGAATGATACGCGAGTATGGGAATGGATAGATGTTCGTGTGAGTGATGATTTACTTGCATTCTTAAAGAAGATGGTTAACGGTAAGAGCATAAAAATGCGTTTGAGTGGGAAATATACTAAAACACGAAACTTAACTACTACAGAAATAAAGGCGATTAAAGATGTCTTATTAGCCTATGATGTATTGGAAACCGAAATGCGTAAAGAAGCAAAAGACGAATTAGTGAAATCCATAAAAGGCGAATGATAACCTTATCTAGTACTCTTTTTATCCAGTATCGCAGTATTTCCGCGACAGTACTGCGGTACTTATAAGGAAGTACCAAGAACATGACTCAAAGACTCGATAAAAGGCGGAAACTCCAAAAAGTTTCCGCTTTTTCTTTTGCTAATTCAAAACAAAAACATACATTTGCAATGCACTACATTTGAAACAGGCGACGATGGCTCGCCAATACTTTGCTGCGGGCATTTTTTATGTCCATAGCTTTGCTATATACCCATAAGGTTCCGACCCCCGTGTGGAGCGTTAATGCGCCCACTGCCTGTTTCAGGTGTAGTGCAACGGGAAAGCGGAACCTTTTTTTGTTTCCTTTCCCGTAATTAACCTACATATTGTTTCATTTTAAAGCACTACAAGAATGAAAAATCAAATCGCATTGCCTGTACGCCAGGCAAAAGAAAGCCGTATATCGTTATGGCTCAAAAAAGAGAACCGGTTCTTTACTTTCCTGCTTGAGGAAAAGGTTACTAACTACCGTGCCCTGCTGTTCTGGCAGCTGGTGATTTCCTTCGCTCTCTTAATCGGTACCGTATTCGCCCATCCGTTGGCGGCTGTTGCAGTTACGCTGTGGCTCGGTCTGTCTGTTGGTCAACTTAAAAAAGCGGAGCGGTATGGCAGATAAGTCAGTTTACAGAATAGAAAAGACCGTGGTCTACGAAGATGGTAAGGTCTTCAATGAATGCTTCTCTATCCAGTTTTACAAGAAACAGATACTGTATTGTGTGCGTGAGGAACTGATAGAACTTCAGCAGATGATTACTTTGGCGTTGAATGACAGAAAGGAGGTTTCGGATGAACAAGAAAGCTGAATTTGACGAAACGATACTCATCCGGTACCTGGAGCATTATCTGCCCGGTAAACCCGGCGATGAACGGGTGATATACAAGACGACACAGCAGATCCAGGATGAACTGGCCGATATGGTGGAGATGGGCATCAATGACATCGCCAGACACCTGCATGAATTGGGCTATGAGGTGGGGTTGTCACCGGACAACCGGCCGGCATGGATCCTGATGGAACATTGATATTTTTTTCTACATTTTATAGGAGGGCGTGGCGCTGGGATAGCGTTGCGCCTTTTGTCTTTTTAGCCCTTTCTGCATCCGTATATCTTTGAGAAAAACAACGAAAATGCTTACTGTCAAACAAGATATACCGGATTTTGTACTGTCTTCGCAGTTGGACAATTTCATCATCGGAGCGGATAAACAGGTGACGTTCACCTTGAAGAAGGAGAGTTCTGTCATCCTGCAGGAAACCTATACACCGGATTCGAACCAAGAAATCAACGTGTTGGACCTGTTCTCGCTGATGGAACCTTATCTACTTTCCTCCCAGCTGCTGCAGTTTAGCTATTCCCTGTCCGCTTCCGGAGAAACGGCGGTCAACAAATCCTTCATTGTCCTGTTATGCCGGCACATTGTCCCCTGTTCGGCGGATGATTTTGTAAACGGTTATTTCCTGACAGCTTTGGCCGGACGTGACAAGGTGACTTCGTTTGAGCGCACGGAAACGCTGTATCTGACTACCGGTAAACTGGCTTCCGGAGGTACCACCATCCCGATAACGGTAGAATGTATCTTCGTCAATGAGCAGAACCAGCTGCTTTCCTCCACCCGTTCCCTGGGTAACGTGGCCGATTACGGCATCCGGTCCGTAGATGTGTCCCCTTCCCGGTTCACCCAGTCCGGCTACCGACTTTTGCGTTATACCGTTTTGGCAGGTGCCAGAAGATTGACTTTCCGGGTAGATCATGGGGAGCCGGAAACAGTGGGACTGAAATTCCGTAACTCGTTCGGTGTGCTCGAGACATTCTATTTTGCGGGGGGAGAAACGGTGGAGCCGGAACTGACCCGCAGCGCCGCCTACTTCAGCGGCCGGTATCGAACCTATCATGTGGACGAGCAGCGCAAGCACACGGTCAGTACCGGATTCATCCCGCAATCGATGTTCCTTTTGGCTGATGACGTGGCAAGGTCTTGCGAAGTCTACCTGATGGATAGTTCCGGAGATATTCCGGTCACAATCATCGAAAGTGATACGGACCGGAACGATTCCGATGACGGGCTGTTCTCCTTTACGGTGACTTATATCCATGCATCCCGATGCCAGCAGCGTATGACGTTGTTGCCGGACATATTCGATGACTCATTCGATGACACATACAATTAAAGCCTATGAACGTAATACATATCAAAGACGCATTAAGGCTGCTCGAGTCTGGGAAGCCATGTAACCTGAAGCTTTGGAAACTCAGTACAGGAGACATCCTGGAGTACAAGGGAGCAATCTGTATAGGCTCCCATTGGCGGGGCGGTACACATCGGGTACGTCTCCCGAACTCCGGACTGATACGCAGCTTCCGGGATATAACGCTCTTCGAGATCAACAACATGACGATTTACCTATAAACGACGATTATGGACAAAACAACTTCACAATACGATGCCGCATTCATACCAGGGGAGATTTTTAATATCGAGGTTTCGAATGTGGCTACAGAAATGGCTTCCGTGACAGACAGTAGTCTGGTATTTGATGAAGACGCGGATATTCAGACGACACCGGTTCCTGGACGGAACGGCATGGCGTATGTCAATTTCGGGACAGACAACCAGTTGCCGTTTGAGATTATCAAGATGATTGGAGTGGATGAGGTGATGAGTCAGAATAAGCTGTTTAATGTCATCACCTGTTACGGTGCCGGTCTGAAGTACATGGACGTGGATACTGAGAAGCCGACCAGGCATCCGGAAATCAGAAGATGGATGCTGCGGAATAGCCTTCCGACATTCCAGCTCGAGCAGGCCACCGACATGAAGTATTTCTTTTTCTGTGTGTCGGTAATCATCCTGTCCAAGGACGGGAAACAGATTAACCGGCTTGTACATAAGGAGGCTTGCTACTGCCGTTTCGAGAAAGCCAAGAACGGCAAAATCAACCATGTGATCTATGCGAACTACCGGAGCAATACGACACTGGCTGCAGGTGATTATGAAGTGATCCGCCTGCTCGACCCGCGCGACCCGATGGGGGAACTTATGGTGTTGATGGGGCGGGAACCTGGACGTGATGGCGAGACCAGAGTAAGAACCGGTGAGCGGAAATTCGCTATTCTGGTACGTTTCCCTACTCCGGGATTCCAATACTATCCCATACCGTATTACACCAGCATTTTCCGGGGAGACTGGTACGACATCAAACGGCTGATAGGAAAAGGCAAGAAGGCAAAGCTCCGGAATCATGCCAGTGTAAAGTACCAGGTCGAGGTACATAAGGATTACTGGAGTAACATCTGTGCTGAAGAGCATATCACGGAACCGCTGAAGAAGCTGGAACGCATCAAAAAGGAAAAGGAGAATATCAAGAACTTCGTTTCCGGTATCGAGAACTCCGGGAAGGTATGGATTACCGGTTATTACATTGATCCGAATGGACGGGAAGTGAAGATGGTACGAATCAATGTCATCGAGGCCGGGAAGGAGGGAGGCGACTGGAGCGAGGATATCCAGGAAGCCAGCAATATCACCTGTTACGGCGACAACATCCATCCGAATCTGGTAGGCGCTACGCCTGGCAAGAGTCAGAGTAACAACTCCGGTTCGGATAAACGTGAACTGTTCACGCTCAAGCAGGCTCTCGAGATACCTTTCCATGACCTGATGAATATCCCTCACAACATCGTGATAGAATATAATGGCTGGAGTGAGAAAGTATATCCGGATGTTCCCATGGTGCTGCTTACTACCCTTGACCAGAATACGGATGCAAAAGTAAAAACCTCTCATATTTCACAGACAGATGATAATAACTAAAGAACAATTCGAACAGATCGTATCATCGGCCACGAACTCCACATCTGAAGTGTTCGATATGATTTCACCGCATCTTCAGGATGTGGAGCTTCAGCTGCGGAATGAACTGCTTGGTGATACGGCCGACAATATGGACAAGGTTCCGGGACTGGAAGCTTGTGTGATGAAACTTATCTGCTTGCGCACGTATGCCGAACAGATACCTCAGCTGGATTTGGTTCTTACCCCAACGGGGTTTGGCGTTGTTTCTAACCAAAATCTGGCTCCGGCTTCCGCAGACAGAGTGAAGAACCTGCTGCAGCAGGTCGTAAATGCTTACGAAGATACCTATGACCGATGCCTGGAGATGTTGGTCGGTACCGACTGGGCGGATACCGCATTGGCCCGTGTGAATATTCCCAACCTGATTTATACGGCCAGACAGTTGAAGCTGTACGCCGATTTCCCGTCAGCAGACGTTCATCGCTCCAAACTGATTGAGCTCCGGACAAGGATGTATCAGGCTGAAGAGAAGATTATGCAGCACGTATCGGCTGAGTTCTTCGAGCACATGCTGGAACAGGCACGGCACAACGCTTTCACCAAAGAGGAGTCCGCCATGGCCGACTACATGTGTAAGTTCATCGGTTTCTGCATCGCCAAGAACTGGCCGGCAGCAAAGAGTATGCTGGAGCGCATCGAGAACTATGCGGAATCCAAGGTGGAGGTATTTGTCAGCTACAAGGATTCGGCAGCTTATAAGGTCAAACATTTTGAAACTTACCGAAATGAAAAGGAAGATTCCACATACTTTTTCGGGTAGGGTACTCGATTTCCGGTTTCCTACGGCATGGCAGCAGCTCAACCAGGAACAGCTTCGGTATGTGTTCCTGGTCATTACCCTGTTTTCTCCGGTCAAGGCAAAGACCTACGTCTTTATGCGATTCACTGGCATCCGTGTCCGGAAGCGAGTGAAAGGAGGATGGCTCTGCACCTTCCGCCTGAACTGGCGTAAGAAACTGAGGTTCATCCTTCAGGACTGGCAGGTGCGCAGTTTCCTCCGGCAGATTGATTTCATCTCCGAGCCCAACGCTTATCCCGTCCGGCTGGACAGGATAGGCGGCCGGTATGCCATCGATGCAAAGCTGCACGGATTGAGTTTTGAAGACTACCTGTGTTGTGAGAACCATTACCAGGGCTATCTGTATTCTCAGGATGTATCACAACTTAAATCCTTGTATGGCTTCCTCTATAAAAAGAAACCGGGCTTCAGGGGTTCATTGAAAGCTGCCTTCTCTCGAATCAAGGGATATGAACTGGTTTCCATATTTCTTTGGTGGGGAAGCATCAAACTGTATTTCGCTTCGCTTTTTCCTCATTTCTTTCAACCGTTTCAACGGATGGATGACGCTGATCAGCCGGAAGTGCCCGACCTGATGGGCGCGATGAACGCCCAGATCCGGGCGTTGACCGGCGGCGATGTGACGAAAGAGAAGGAAGTACTGCAGATGGACTGCTGGCGGGCGCTGACAGAACTGGATGCAAAAGCACACGATATTCAAGAATTCAAATCGAAACAGAAAAATGGACACAACTAGATTCTTTGACGGCCATACTTATTTCACGGAACTGACAGAAAAGAATAAGCTGGCCAAGTCGAACACATTCTTCCCATGTTCCTGCAGTGGTATCAATTCACTCCAGGATGTACTCGATAACTTCCGTAAACGGTCTGCCTTTATCTGCATCGATGATACCAACGATGCTGCCGTCGAACAAATCGGGGGTGGCTGGTTCAAGAAACGTACCTTCACGGTGTTTCTTCTTATCCGGTACAAATACGATGACATGA
>ULWY01057268.1_pt1 | contig 18869 bp, 30 predicted proteins | sample 1960761 | NCBI WGS metagenome assembly ULWY01 (sample SAMEA4835824, study PRJEB28245) | human gut metagenome | biome: gut microbiome; material: fecal sample | place: Denmark | collected 2008 | reverse complement strand
CCGTCGGCGAGCTTGCGTCGCGCCTCAAAGTGACCGCCGCCGAGGTGATAAAGCGCCTCATCATGATGGGGGTTATGGCAACGGTCAACCAGGTCGTGGACTTTGACACCGCCGCGCTCGTCGCCGATGAGTTGGGCGCCGAGGTAACGCGCGAGGTCGTGACCTCGATAGAGGACCGCCTTTTCAACGAGGACGAGGACCGTCCCGAGGATCTTGTGGAGCGCGCACCCGTCGTGTGCGTTATGGGTCACGTTGACCACGGCAAGACCTCGCTTCTTGACGCTATCAGAAACACACATGTCACTGCCGGCGAGGCGGGCGGCATCACACAGCATATCGGCGCATACCGCGTCCGCATCAAGGGCAAGGAGATCACATTCCTTGACACGCCCGGACACGAAGCGTTCACCGCAATGCGCGCGCGCGGCGCAATGGCAACGGATATTGCCATTCTGGTCGTTGCCGCAGACGACGGCATAATGCCGCAGACGGTCGAGGCGATAAACCACGCAAAAGCCGCGGGCGTTGAGATAATCGTTGCAATAAACAAGATGGATAAGCCGGGCGCGAATCCCGATGCCGTAAAGCAGGAACTGACCAAGTACGACCTCGTTCCCGAGGAATGGGGCGGCGACGTTATGTGCGTTCCCGTGTCTGCGCTCAAGCGCACCGGTATCGACGATCTGCTTGAGGATATCCTGCTCATCGCCGAGGTCAAGGAATACAAAGCCAATCCCAATCGCCGCGCAAAGGGCGTAATTATAGAATCCAAGCTGGACAAGGGACGCGGCCCGGTCGCGACCGTGCTCGTCCAGAACGGTACTCTCCGCAGCGGAGACATCGTTATAGCCGGGACCTCGGTCGGACGCGTAAGAGCTATGACCGATTACGCCGGCCGTACCGTAAAGGCTGCAACTCCTTCAATGCCCGTTGAGATAATCGGTCTTGCCGATCTTCCCGCCGCAGGCGATGAGTTCAACGCAGTCGAAAATGAAAGAATGGCGCGTGAGCTTGCCGACCGCCGCCGCGCACAGGCAAAGGAGGACACCTTCAAGGCGAACAGCCGTGCAAACCTCAACGACCTGTTTGCGCAGATCTCCGAGGGCGTAAAGGAACTCAACATCATCGTCAAGGCAGACGTCGGCGGCTCCGCCGAGGCTGTAAAGCAGTCGCTTGAGAAGATATCCAACGAAGAGGTCAAGGTCAGAGTCATCCATTCCGCCGCGGGCGGCATCACCGAGGGCGACGTTATGTTCGCCGCCGCGTCAAATGCCATTATCGTGGGCTTCAACGTGCGCCCCGATAAGTCCGCTATCGACTCTGCGGAGCGTCAGGGCGTCGATATCCGCACCTACCGCGTTATCTACGAGTGCATCGATGAGATCACCGCGGCTATGAAGGGTATGCTCGCACCCAAGTTCCGTGAGAATCTGCTCGGTCATGCCGAGGTCAGACAGGTCATTCACGTACCCAATGTCGGTTTTATCGCCGGTTCGTACGTTCAGGACGGCAAGATCACCCGTTCCTCGCTCATCCGCGTTGTGCGTGACGGCGTTGTGGTGTTTGAGGATAAGATATCCTCGCTGCGCCGCTTCAAGGACGACGTCCGCGAGGTAGCTCAGGGCTACGAGTGCGGTGTGGGACTTGAAAAATTCAACGATCTTAAGCCGGGCGACGTGCTTGAAGCGTACGTGATGGAAGAAGTAAAGCCGGACTGATATGATCCATGAAAAATCTTGCGGCGCACTTGTGGTGCGCCGCGGCAAGGACGGAAGACGGTATATATTGATGATCCGCCAGCGGCGCGGCGGCAATCGCTCATTCCCGAAGGGACATGTCGAGGTGGGCGAGACCGAGCTGATGACCGCCGAGAGAGAGGTCTTTGAGGAGACCTCGGTGCGGATAAAGATCACGTCGGCGTTCCGTAAAACGGTAAATTACCATCCCGCCCCCGGCGTGGATAAGGAAGTAGTCTACTTCCTTGCGTTTACCGATTGCGAGGCGACAATGGCGCGCGAGGGCGAAATTGCCGATGTTGAATGGATAAGACTTGACCGTGCCGAGAAGTATCTGGTGCATGAAAATGACCGTATAGTTCTGCGCGCGGCAATGCAAACACCTGAGCTTAAGGAAGCAAATTGAATAAAAGTGGCGTTAAAAGCTCTACGCTTTTAACAGCACCATAAAAATGTCGGTTGGAAAGCCGGCATTTTTTGATGCGATCTTGATTGGTTTTACCCGCTGTATCATTAAACAACCGATGCTCCGACAGTTTAGAGCAGCCGCCGCGTGAGATACACGCGGATAAACGAAGCCTCAATATGCGGGGAACCCGGTACAACGCAGCTACATTCTCATCCCGGTGACGGGACGGGCGGTAACAATGCTTGCGCTCCGGCAGTCCGCAGGGACAGCTCTCACGGAGAGAAGCCCTCACAGCAGCGACAACAGGCGGTCGCGGATATATGCAACGATGTCCGCGATAATATGCGCTCGGAACGACCGAAACGCGACGGTTCAAAAAGTAGAGATCCATCCTCTTCTTTCGCGTATCTTGACCCCGGCATAGGGGTGATGGAAATGCAAATACGCTTCACAATGTGCGGCAAAGAAACATTGTTTATGCAAACACGCTTTGCGATGTGCGGCACAGAAACATCGTCCTACCTGAAATTTCGTGGCTGAAACAAAATCTTGAGCATATAATAATAGTGTAAGCGCCGGCGTTTTGCGTTCATTTGTAAATTTTTCGAATTTGCAATAAAAGGCTTGGACAAAGCGGCTCTTATGGACTATAATTATAGTGCAGAATAGCTACACGCTGTCTGCTATCATTTTTAGTAAATGTTTGCCGCTTGCCGATGGCGCGGGGTATAAGTTATTCGGTTCGCAAATGTTTACCGCTTGCTGATGGCGCGGGATATAAGTTATTCAGTGTGTAAATGTTTACCACTTGCTGATGTGAGGATACTTTTTTCTTCTACGTGGTTGACAACATGCGACATTTTGGATATAATAATATTGACACCGAGTTAATTACGCTTATTTTACGCCAAAGAGAGGAGAGTGCGTATGGCTACATCGAGCATATCTACCAACTTTGATTTGACTAAAAAATCTTCTGCGAAAAATTTTGTGAAAGCCTTGTCTGCTGCTCCTATAGGAGCAAAAGCAAAGTGCAATGAAAATGTTACGATGCTTACAAAACAAGAGGCGCTGAGTATTCTCAAGAAGAAAAACAAATGAAGATAGTCAACATCTTAGATTGGATCGAAAATGAAGCTGTCAGAGAGGAGGAAATCCAGTCTGTTCTCTCTGACTTTTCTTGTTCCAAAAATCCGGAAGTCGAGAACTTTATTCACAACCAAGCGATTGATTTTGCGAAACGAAAAACGGCAATTACATATCTGATATATAATGAGAATGACGATTTAGGCGGCTTTTTTGCAGTAACTCATAAAAGTATAACAATACCAGATAATTTGCTTAGCAAACGAGAACAACGAAGGCTTAGGCAATATGCCGTTTTGGAGGATGGCAAATATGTTGTTTCGGCGTTTTTGGTGGCTCAGTTAGCTCGGAATTTTCAGCAAACGGACAGACATATAATAGGCGGTGCAGAATTGCTCGATTACTGCATAAATGTGATTGAGCAGATTCAACACATGGTCGGTGGCCGTATCATCATACTGGAATGCGAGAGCGGCAACGCGAAGCTTGAGGAATTCTATAGGCGAAACTGCTTTCGCGATTATGACAATCGGGTAGATAAATACGGTAACAGATACAGAATGTTTTTGAGGCTCCTGTAAGCGGCGTAAACATCTGGACGTCGTAGTCACAGACTCCAAAAAGAAAAAGCGGTGTACCCTACCATGAGTGGGAGCCAAAAAGGCTCAGGCTGAGGCGTGGTGTCTCGGTCTTTTTTAATGCTCGGAGGTCGTTTCATCTCCGCAGAAAACGTTGAGAATTCACAATAAACGGTTGCAAATTACTCCGCAATGAGGTATAATAAAAGTGAAAGGAGAATGTGCAATGGCAAGTGTATTTGATGTCGCGCGATATATCTTAGAAAAACAGGGCAAGATGTCAACCATGAAACTCCAGAAACTGTGTTATTATTCGCAGGCGTGGTCCCTCGTTTGGGATGACAAGCCCCTATTTGACGAAGAATTCAGGGCGTGGGCTAATGGCCCGGTGTGCAGAGAGCTATTCCGTGCAACACAAGGGCAGTTTGCAGTAGTTGCCGCCGACGAAAAGAGAGGCGACTCCGGGCGTTTGACAGCCAACCAAAAAGATACCATCGACAAGGTGCTGGAGTATTACGCCCCTCACGATGCGCAATGGCTCAGCCGCCTTACTCATCTCGAAGACCCTTGGAAGCAAGCTCGGGCTGGGCTGCCGCTTGGCGTTGGCAGCGACAGAATCGTTACCAAGGAAAGCATGGCGATTTATTATGGCGGGCTCTAAAAAGCAGGTACGCCAGTGTCAGACCCCCTCACCCGATGCACCGTCCATCCGCCAAAACCCGAACAGTTATTATAGCAAAACCCCATCATGGAATTTCAACATTTGCGACACTGTCAACTGGGCATTCACGCGAGAAGCAGTCGGAGATGTGATCTGGACAGAAATCATTCCCCGCTTGAAATCATGGGAGTCTCAAACGTGGCAAGACATATTGATAAAGCAGAATAAAAGCAATCACTCCATAGATTTTGAGAAACTCAACCCAAAAGCCCGGAAGCTTATAGCACAAAAAAGGCTCGAAGGCGAGATGCTGATATCCTTAAGGCTGAACGGAACTCACCGGTTGTACGGGTTTATAGTCGGAACGGTTTTTAACGTACTTTGGTATGACCCAGATCATGGAGACAATGACACATGTGTGTGCCGCTCGCACAAACCGCACTCATAAGTTCCACGACCAAAAGCCCACTCGATGGTGGGCTTTTTTGGCGCTTCGGCTCAGAACTTTGCGCCGCAGTTATTGCACTTGAATTGTGATTTTGCCGTCTTGCTGAACAGACCGAACATGAAGCCTCCGAACGCCTTCTGCGCCAAGGTTATCTTTTCGATATCCGGGGAGCCGCAGATGGGACAGTGGGGGACGTAGGTTCGTTTTGGGGGTGACGGGCGGGTGTAGGACGGTGTGCAGGACGGTGTGTCGCTCGCCGTGGTGATGTACTTGCGGTCTGCCTCGGGAATATTATTCGGGTCGGACATTACGACGCCTTCGACTCCGTTCGGGAAATATTCCTTGATGGTTTTGATGCGCTCCTCAATGGGTTTGGCGCATTCTTCGAGGCTGAAAAGGCGCTTGTACATGGCGATTTCATCGGGAGTGGGAAATTCGACACGCCTGTAACTAACGTAGAATGTTCCATAAACATCTATCTGCTGTTCTCCGTTCCCATCAATTATTGTACGGTTAAAGGTTAGTCCTGATTGTTTGCCACCCGAGTTATAGTTAATGTTTATTGCAGCTTCCCCGAATGGTTTAAGGTGCCCGTAGGTTTCAGTCGTCTCGATAGTGTGTTTCAAATCCAACAAATCAACTTCAAATTCTTTAGGGTCGGTCGCTGGAGAAATCTCAAAACCCCTAATGAAAATAGCGCCGTGATTCGGCATCGCATTGTCCTCCGTAGTGTTAACTATGGTAATTCTATCATATTTATGTTTGTGTGTCAAGCGGTTTCAAGAGCCGCAACGTTCGATTTTTAAGAAAATATCACAGTACAAACAGACATTCAATACAGATAGTGTTTTCGGTAAAGACTTTACGAGTGCCTTGGAAAGCGATACTAAGGCAATAGAAGATTACGCGTTTGCGCTGACGCAGATTAGGATAAGTGCCCAAACTGCCTCCGAAACGTACTTGGCTGGAGCCAGTGAGCAAGCCCAAAAGTTTGTAAAAGACAATGAAGCGGCTTTTCAAAGCGCCGCCGAATGGTTCAGGATGGGCGATAAATTCAAAAAACAAGCCCGACTTGACCGTTTGGGAGAATCCACTGCGTCCTCTTTCGAAGGGGCTGTCAACGCGATACGGTTGTATAACGAAGGAACAGAAAAAGCGGGATTCACCACAGAAGAGTTCCACGAGACGGTTGCAAAATTCAACCCTACGCTTGAGGCATATATCTCAATGATGGATGCCAAAGGGAAGAAACCGACTGAGTTCGGGTACTGGAAGCTCACGCACAAGGCGACAGTTGAAACCGCCATATTTACAGCTTCAATCACTGCCGGAACAGCGGCTTTAGGTCTCTTGGCGCAAAAGGGCAATACGACCGCTGCTCAGGTAGTCGGAGGGCTCACCGCCGTCGGCGGGGCAATCGCGGGAGTCGTCGGTGTCATCCAGCTTGCGAAAGGTGCGCTGAGTCTGACCACCGGATTCGGCATTATATCGGCTGGCATTTCCGCTGTAATAGCCGGAATCAGCGCGTTTCAGACCGCATCGGCGAGAATGCGCGAGGCGTGGCAGGCGGACATCGACAAGGTGGAGCAATTCAAGCAGAGCTCGGAGGAGCTTACCGAGGCATACACCAACGTAAGCAAATATCTGACCGCGCTCCAAAACGGCGAGGATGTAAGCGACGCATTCGAAATCTTTATGTCTAACGCCAGCGAGGAAGCACAAGAATACGTTGATACGCTACAGGAGACGACAGATGATTAAAAACTTCTTGTGTTCTCCTATGCTCACAAAACCCGTAAATTCCAGTTTGGCAAATCCCTTTTTGTGTTATTCAAACTGGCTGTTGTACAGTGCGGCATATGCGCCGCCCTTGGCAAGCAGCTCGGCGTGATTTCCCTGTTCGATGATATTTCCGTGATCCATGAACAGGATGCAGTCCGCGTCGCGGATCGTGGAAAGGCGGTGCGCGATGACAAATGAGGTCCTGCCCTGCATGAGGGATGCCATCGCCTTGCCTATCTCCGCTTCGGTCCTTGTGTCCACGCTCGAGGTGGCTTCATCAAGTATCAGTATCGGCGGGTCGCAAAGGAACACACGTGCGATCGTCAGAAGCTGACGCTGACCGACCGAAATATTTGCGGCATCGTTGTCAAGCACCGTGTCGTATCCTTGCGGCATGGTCTTTATGAAGTAATGTATCTTTGCCATTTTTGCAGCCGCTTCTATCTCGGCGCGGGTGGCGTTCTCCTTGCCGTATGCGATGTTCTCCGCAATGGTCCCGTTAAATAGCCATGTGTCCTGCAGGACCATACCGAAATTACTGCGCAGCGTTTTGCGTGTCAGATCGGCGGTCGGAATGCCGTCTACCGTTATCCTGCCGCCGCCTACCTCATAAAAGCGCATGAGCAGATTTATGAGCGTGGTCTTACCCGCGCCCGTTGCGCCGACAATGGCTATCTTCTGCCCCTGTTTGGCGGTAAAGCTGATGTTTTTCATAAGGAGCTTGTCGGGAGAATACCCAAAGCTGACATTCTCAAAGGTGACAACACCCTTTGCACGCTCCAGCGGGACGGGATGGTCGGTGTCCTTTATTTCCTCGGTATCGTCAAGGAACTCAAACGTTCTCTCAGCCGAGGCAAATGCCGATTGCATGGAGTTTATCATATATGCCGCCTCGGTCATCGGCTCGTAGCACATTCCCATGTACTGAAAATATGCCTGTATCGCGCCGAAGGTCATAAGTCCATTTACCATGCGGTAGCAGCCGATAAGCAGTATGAACATCTGCGAAAGTCTTGAAAGAAAACGAATGCTCGGGTTGACGCTGTTGGTCAAAAAGTCGGTGCGCTCGTTTGCAACGGCAACATCCTCTATCGCACGGTTCATCGTCCGTATGCTGTTTTCTTCATTATTATATGCTTTTATAACGTTCCTGCCGGTGTAGTATTCCTCGGTAAGTCCGGTCAGCACGGCGACCTTTTCCTGCCTTTCGGAGGAAAGGTCAAGGTTTTTGCCGGCAACGATATTTGTGATGATCAGGCTGATAGCCGTAAAGCCGAGAAAGATCAGCGTCAGCAGCGGGCTGAAATAGAACATAAACGCGAGTGGGCCTATTATCGTGCCGAGCGAGGTGATGAAGCGGAGAAGTCCCGTCTGCAGCGTTTCGGAGATCTTGTCAAGGTCGCTCGTGACCTTTGAAAGTATCTCGCCGGGCTTGTTGCCGTCAAAAAATTTAAGCGGCAGCTTGTGTATCTTATCGCTTATCTGCTCGCGCAGCGTAAGTATCAGCTTTTCGGCAACGCTTGACATTAAGTAGACCTGGAAAAAGTAGAAGGCTGCCTGCGCCGCGTACATTACCGATATTATAACGAGCTGTTTTCCGAGCGGCTCCCACGGAATGGTGAAGCGGCTGCCGGTCGAGATCGCCGCCTTGACTATATCGACCAGTGAATCCATCACGTCCGCACTGCAATACGGCGTAATGATGTTCAGCGCCGTGGAAATAACGACAGAGAGGATGACGACGATAAGACGTCCCTTCTGGTTGTTCAACTGCCCGAAAAGGCGCACGGCGGTCTTCATGGCGTGCTTGGGCGCATCCTTTTCGATCTCGGTGCTTTTTTCAATTTTGTCGATCATCTCTCATCCACCTCCTTCGTCTGGGATTCGTAAATTTCTCTGTATACCTCGCAGTTTTTAAGTAGTTCCTCGTGTCTGCCTATGCCGACAGGCTCGCCTTCATTGAGAACTATTATCTGGTCGGCGTGCTGAATGGAGCTTACCCTCTGCGCGATTATCATTATCGCTTTGTCGCTCTTTTCCTTCAAAAGCGCCCTGCGGAGCGCCGCATCTGTCTTGAAGTCAAGAGCGGAAAAGCTGTCGTCGAAAATGTAAAGCTGAGGGTCCTTTACTATGGCACGGGCAATTGAGAGGCGTTGCTTCTGTCGAAGCGGAGGAAATGCTGCGCAGATTCAGAATACTTGAAAATATGATAAGTCTGCGCATAGGGCAGATCACCTTCGGAAAAGAAATGTCAAAAAAGCCGTTCCCGGCATTTTCGGTCATAGAGATAGATGAGGATATTCCACTGTACATCGGTGGTGAGATCAATGCGTCTCTTGACGATATCTCGGATGATTTTATAATAGATTTTTATGCGGATTGCGAAAAGCAAGGCTTCCCGCTGATCTTTTCAAGCGGACAGATGAAAAGCATGGAAAATTTCATGGCGGGCAGGACCGAGGTCGTGTCCAATATGTGCTTTACGTTAAAGAACGACGAGAGAGCCAATTCCGTGATACCCAAGGGTAAATACGCCGTCGGTTATGTGCACGGCGATTACGACAATACCGATCATATCTACGGGGCGATGCTTTCGTTTATAAAAGAGAACGGCATGAGGATCGCCGGGAACGCCTATGAAGAATACCTGCTCGATGAGCTGGCGGAAAGCGATCCCGCTAACTTCATCATGTGGATAATGATACGCGTAGAATGATCCGAGACGACGGTACCCCCGCGCGGCGAACACTGTAAAATAAAGCACTGTCGGCTTGACAGTGCATCGGTCATATGTTATAATGAATATGTGTACCAATGCAGGCATAATGAAACGAAGATATATAAATAACGTAATGAACAACAGAACAGTTATTAATTCCGGCCGGTTGTCATGGACCGGGCATTAACGATTATATTTCAATGGGCAAAGACGCTTTTTTTGACAAGTATAACGCAGTGAGAGTTGGTCCACGATTTATGGTTCAATAACTTTTTATAATAATCAGCTCCAACAAAATAGACTTGTTGTTGTGAGGAAGGAGTAAGTATCATGAAAAGAAAAAAAGTGTTTTCGGCGATATCTTTTGCGGCTTTTTTGGTATTGTCTACGATCACGGTGATGATCCTTCCCTGCATACTTGTTATAGGGTCGAATCCTGACAATATTGCGGAATGTATCATGTGATCGGGCATTGCTTTCCTTGCCTGCATTTTACTTGTGGGACTGATACACCGTAGTGCATTATCTGTTGTGAGCATGGATTCAAGCGGAATAAGCAACGGACGGTGCAGGATCAGATGGGAGGATATCGGTCAGGTCACTACCGCAGAGGAGGCGTTCTGGATATATAGCCCTCTGACCGTGCGGTTTACATTCATATGTATACGTCGCGACGCACTGCAACCGATCGAGCGTAAAACGCTCAAGGGGAAGGTGGTGGCTGCGATCTTTATGCCAACATACGAGATGTAGGTCTACCAGCGCTGCGGAAAGGATGCGATCTTACTTTCAATGAACCGTAAAAACCTGAAAGCTCTCGCGAAATGCTCGGAGGGAAAATCGAAGCTTCTTGATGAATACATAACACTGTTCACCTCCCGAGATCGACCGGAAAATAAAGATCCGCAAGTCATGTAATGATATGCCCGGCGGCATGTCTCCGCTGACATTACAGCAACGTAATGCGGCGGGGAAGGAAGTATGTACTCAAATTAATTATTGAAATAGGGAGAAATAAAAATGTCACTTACGGGTCTTTTTAAAGCAGTGTGTTATGATAGCTTGACTTCCTACGGATTCAAGTACAAAAGCCGCACCTTTTATCGTATACACGGTGATGGAATGTTTCAGGCGATAAGCGTGTGGGACCGCACTCATTATGAGATAAACGCCGTCAATGCTCCGATATGGTCACTTGAAGACAAAATACATTTGTATGTTTGTGAGTTCTGCGGAAAAGGGGGACTTTTCGTGGGTCGAGGGTGAGCTTGAGCGCCGTGAGCAGTATGGCAGAAAGATAATAAAATATGTGCTCGGTGAAAAGGCGCTTGATTAAGATAGATCATCCGGCAACCGACTCCCCGACCACAGCAAAAAATATTCTGAAGATTTTGGAGGTCACCGCATGAAAAATAAGGTTTGGCGCATATTGTTTGTGCTTTCGTGTTTAATAGTATTGTCAGGGCTTTTGACCTCATGTCTTTCGATAAGGTACAGAATTTACTATCCTGTGAAAGATAATTATATTGAAGTATCCGGAGTTGTGATTTACATGGAGTACAGCGACGACCATACTGTTCTATATATTGCTTTTTCGGACATGGATCGCAAATTAGACGATCGCACATTTGAAATTGTCGGCGAAAATCTCCGGATCGTCGAGAAAAATGGGATCGATGATAAAATAAAAATCGGAGATAGGGTAACATTCGTCACAGCGCCGAAATACTTCGGGGACGGATATGTAATGCCGATCGTTGCAATATCGGCAAACGGCGAGAGCCTACTCGATTTCGATGAGGGCTTTAAAAATTTTATGGACTACTTGAATATCAGAGTGCCTGATGGGGAATGAGGCATAGGGCGGCGGCACTATACGACCATCTAATGATCCGCAGACGTGCCAATGGCACTGCGGGGAAGTGGGCATGGTGAAAACATGAAACGGCAGCGCTCTCGCCCGGCATATTTGGTTTGGGCTTTGTTGCCCGAGTAAGTGATAGGAGGTATAGTATGCTAAACGGGAAGAAGTATTTTAATAACGATATTATTTATACAGTATTCAAAAAGCATTATTGTCCAACATGTGGAACCAAATTGACTCGTGTAAAAACCTCAAAAGTAGTTAATTCAAGGTCCCCGGAGGCAAAGAATTACGATTTTTCATCAGGTGATTCGTTTCTGGTCGGTGACGTGGAATTTATTTGGAAAGAGTTTTACTGTCCGACGTGCCAAAAAAGAATTTCGGTTGAAGAAATGAGACGAATCGAAAAAAATAACAGGTGACGATCATACAATCGCTGATACCATACACAAAAAATGTGTGGGATAATTGCGCTGGAAATAACAAAATAATAACAAATAATATACGACGGGCATGGCTACATAAAAAAGAAGACCCGGCTGTTGATATGCCGGGCATGCTCGCTTCAATGTAGCAGAATATCCTTGTGCGTGCTATGAGGAGGAAAAATGACGATCGAAACATATATGGGAATAATGTGGTTCGTGGTTGCGGCGTGCTCCGTGATCGGAATAATCGGTATAGTCTACAACAAGAAAACGGGTGGGCGCAAGCCTTTGGCGCAGCATCGTGAGATCGAATACAAAAATTCGCCGTACATATACATGTATATGGTGTATACCGCTATCATGACGATGAATGTATTTGCCTTCTTGACACTTCCGGAGGAAATAAATATTCCGTTGGTTGTGGCGCTATCTGTCGCGGATGTCTGCATGATTGCCGTATACCTCGCTTTTATGCATAAGAAAACTAAAAAAATTGTTCTTTACGATGATGCATTTGAAATACAATCGGCTTTTCCCGGTCGTGTGCGGAGGTATAAATATTCCGATGTATCGTCAGCCGGACAAAATGATGGCGGAGACATCACGATTGTAGTGAATGGTAAAACGATCGAGTTGCGAAAGATGAATGACGCCAAGGATTTTTTGACGCTGATAAACGGCCGTATGCATTCTTGAATATCAGGCTTGATCTGCACAGTGCACGCAAAAATCACATTTGGTTTTACGGACCGTAAATGAGGAATAAAATGGATAAGATGATATTTTTCAAAAACAACAATTTAAAAACCGACTATTGTTGCGGACAGGTGTATTATGATTTTTTAGACTATGCTTTTTCCCGTGCGGACTATTTTATGTTGGTTTACGTTAATTACTACGGCAATGGGTATACGGCTGCACAAAAGTATTATTAAATTCTTTTAAAGTTAAAAGTCGTACAAACCCAAGTTGGGCAGGTACTCCGAGAACGTATTGTCCTAATTCCACATACAAGATTGTGTTTTACCGCACCGATCCCGCCGCAAAGGAGATAACTTAAAGAGGTCGATCATTTAAGTGCATGGTCTTGTCCGTCATATCCGGAGGATCTGTCATTCTTCATAGGTAATCAGTGTTGGGCATATTCTGTCGGTCACGAAAACATCCAAGGCATAATTCACGCAAACAAGCAGGATATAGAATTTGCCGTAAGTCACGGACTTGCCGATTATTCCGATGCTGAGCCGTATGACAGCTATTATGATCTTTATGACGAGGTATTGGTCAAAAATAAGTCGGGGCATTGAATGGGCGTTTAGTACCTAGGGCCATTCAAGAGTTGCTAAACAATTCAGATGTGATTAAGGCAATTGGAAAAGGGCTGCAATATTTGTGGTATTAAAAAATGAGAACAATAGATTTAATTGAGTCGATCGTTAATATTTTTAATTTTAAAGTTGTGCGCGACGAATGCGGAAATGAGTATGTTTTGTATGACAAATCAGGCTTTGATTCTGCTTGCGGTATGAACATTACTGATAGAACCGAATTTGAAGCAGTTGAAAACCGCACATATATTGCAAACAACGTGAAAAAGAATGAATTCGGGCGATGGATTCATGTTATGAATGAACTCGGAAGGCTACTTGCGGACCGATTGAGAAAACAGTTTCCGCAAAAAAAGTTTATTGTTTTTGTTACTGTCAGCTTGAATGATTCGGCAATTATACGTTTTCATCAGATGTGGCCCAATGAGTTGCCGTATTATGATGTTTCTATACCATGTAGCGATGGCGAATATCTTGCTTCATTTGAATAAAAGCAAACACGATAAAAGTAATATACGGCATATTGATTGGGGAAGTGAAAATGCATTTGAGCGAGTGGAAATCATTTTTGAAGGATAAAGGCTTTGCGCATAAAAGCCTGAAGGTACATGGATGGGATGCCTTTTTTCGCGTCCACGGTGACGGAGTGTTGCAGGTCATTCGCAAAAACTCCGAGAAGGGCAGACGCTTTGTAGACGTCGGATTATTTTCAATGTACGGCAAAATACTGCCGCAATGGTTGACCTGCGCGGGCTGCATACCACGATACGAGGTTTTATACCTGTCAGGGAGAAGTGCATATCAATTAAAGCAAATAGGGGAGAGAGACGGGGTGCCGGTTTATACGGATGATATCATTGGTATCGACGAACAAATACGTTTTTTATGTGAATCAGGAGTCCCTTTTCTTGACAGCATTTTGACTCAGCGTGATATGATCGAAGGTATCAAAAAACTGGAGTATAGGAGGCAGGGACACTTGTGGAATGATGATTTGCTGTATCCTGCATATCTTGCTGTTCGTGATTGGAATCGCGCGGATATGGTAGTCTCTGCAATATTGGAGCAACACAATATTGATTCCGGGATCAATTGTTTATCGATAGTTCCCGCGGAAGAGCGATCAATATATGCGCAATATATCCGCAGCAAGCCTCCGCGAAAGAGTCAGTCGGAGTTTGACAGCATGGAAATGGAGTATTGGGATATGCTCCAACACATTCGTTCGCGAGATGAAGAATGGGTAGCTGGATACACCATGACAAATATGAAAACGAATACTGCGCTGTGCGCAAAAAAACACATCATCTGAATAATTTTGCTCGTGCATAAGGCAATACCTTCTTTTGCCCCAAGAAGTGTTGGCTCACCGCCTGCCACCGGCACGGCGCGGAGGTATCGTATATGACTCGGAGGGGATCAAAGATGAATACAAGACATATGAACTTTCCTGTGGAAAATGAGATCGAAATATTAGAGATGAGACTCAAAATCATAGAGGATCGGCTTGAACTGTCGTTGAAGCTCTATTCGGAAAATATGATCTCAGAAGTAATATTCAATAATGTTTCGAGGTTTAGAGTTGGAGAAATATCTACGCCTTTAGTAGTGCATGGCTTTGAGATCATTGATCATTCTCAAAATGGTTGGGAAAAGGATTCAAGATATGAGATTCGAGATTTTGAGGACGATCGCATAAATTTCTTTTGTGAGAGCTTCAAATTGGTCAGGTGACTAGGTGTATCAGAGATTATCGTTATGATGTTTCTGTACCATGCAACGACGGCGAATATCTTGCTTCATTTGAATAAAAGGAGTGATGACTTTAGGTAATGACGAATGGTGGACTTTAAAATTGGACTCATACGATGTCAGGGTTGATCTTATGGGAGAAAAAGATGCAATTGAAGATTTGTTCCGAACGAAAAAAGTTGATTATCACATGATTGACAACAATCAGATCGCAATTAGATCAAGATTGTTTGCACTCGATATTGATTTTTATCTTTCCTTTGTTTTTGCTCGCGAAAAAATCACCCGAATAATCATCTCGCCATGTGTAAGTCTGGAAGGCAAAGCTCTTTGTTCACGTTATAATAAGATACAAAAGGCTTTAATATCTCGATATGGTTTTCCATCTAACCGTATTGGGGCAATTATTAATTTGTTGGATAGAGATAATAGCTATTCGCGTTGGAAGAATAAAGGCGTGGAGATCGAACATTATCTTGTGGACAGATTCGGCGCGGAGGAAACTATAAAAATACAACTGAGCGGCATTGTTTGAAAATATAGTGTTTATTCAATTGAGCGCAGCCTTCGGTTTGTCCGAGGGCTGCGCTCGCGTTTTTTATTTCGGATAACATGGCAATATACCATCCGCATACAGCTCCCTTGTACTTTTTATATTTGCTCTTGACCGTTTTTGACGTTATTTCGGGTCATTCCGGGTCGTTCCGGTAAAAATAGAAATCGCATATGTCGCTGCCGCGGCCTATCGTGCCCTGCCGCTCAAAGGCTATGCCGCACATATCTCCGTATACGCGGTCGTCGCTGAAGCAGAAGGTGCCGCTCAGCTCTTTGCAACCGAGTAATTCGCAATACTTCACATAGGGGCATTGCAGAACATCGACCCGGTAATGCTTGCTGTCTGCTTCTATCTCCTCAAATCGGAAGCCCGCGTCTCCGTTGAACATAGTGCCTATCATACCGCGGAATATCTTAAAGAAAAGCGGGCGTATAAAAGGAATTTTCGTCGCGATGTGCAGTCGTTTTCTGTCAGGCTCCACGCCTCTCCTTACGGCGTCTTCTATCAGCGCTATGGCTTCCTCGCGCGGAATATATCTTATCATCTGCTGATAGATAGCCGCCCGCGGGAAGATCATCCGTTCGGTATGTATCTTTTCCTTGGGGGAAAGCCCATTGTATTTTTCGCACAATTCGTTGCAAAACTTTACCGCGTCATTGACAAGAGCATCGGCCTGCTCCTCGCCGAGCTTTTTTCTCAGCTCGCCAAGGAGATACGAGAAGCCGCCGAGCTTTTCATAATATCTTTTGCCGATCATAATTCTGTGCTCCTACGTGTTTTCAAATTGATATCTTATTATACCATAGATCCGCCGGGGGCTGCAACTGTTCCGTATTAATGATCGGGAACGCCGGGGCGGCATTTATCATTGTTTTCAAAAGGGCTTGACAGCTAACGGGGAAACAGCATCTTGACGGCGTCAACGTTCTGTGATATAATCTCAAAAAATATATTTTGCCGCTCGTTTATAGCATATTCGCTGTTTGTGGGGAAGAATTTTTGCGAAAGCCGTGTTATACTTTTCTTCGGAGGTAGATAAAAATGGATCAAATCAAGATAGGAAAATTTATTGCCGCTTTGCGGAAAGAGAAGGGCTTGACGCAGGAGCAGCTCGGAGAAAAGCTCGGCGTGACCAACAAAACCGTTTCCCGTTGGGAAAACGGGAACTATATGCCGGATGTTGAAATGCTGTCGCTGCTGTCAAAGGAATTCGGCGTCAGCATCAACGAGATTCTAAGCGGCGAGCGTCTCGTGGCTGAGGACTTCCGTAAAGCCGCCGATGATAATCTTGTCACGGCGCTGAACAACAGCACCTTTACGCTGAAAGAGAAGATAGCCTTCTTCAAGAAAAAATGGCGCCGTGAACACATCTCAACAATTATTGCATGCACAGTTGCATGGGTCGTTTTAATTGTTGCATTGAAACTTCAGGAAGTTGATGTATATCTCTGCGGCACTGTTGGCGGTATACTTGCGGTTCTTTATTATGCGGTGCTAAATAATAGAATGATGGCGTATGTGGAGAAGCACGCATATCGATCGGAGCCGGACAAGACGGTCAAAACCGAAAAATCTAACCGGTCAACAGACGATTTTTGACGCAAGCCCGCGGAGATCGCAGCTGCACCCAAGCAAAAAAACTTGAGAAATTTTCGGTCATAGAGTGGCGCGGGCACAAATATTTTCGTTTATTGGGGTGAAGGACCTTCAAACCACCTGAAAGGAGTGTGAGGCAATGGAGGATAAGCAGATCGTTGAACTATATTGGGCGCGCTCCGAGGCTGCCATTTCCGAAACCGAAAAGAAGTACGGACGGTATTGTCATTATATCGCGTATCAGATCCTTTACGACGATGAGGACGCAAAGGAGGTCGTAAACGATACATATTTGAAAACGTGGAACAGCATACCCCCGCAGCGCCCCGACCCGTTAAAGCCTTATGTCGGTATGATAAGCCGTCAGCTTGCGCTCGATGCTTACAAAGAAAGGCACGCGCAAAAGCGCGGCGGCGGGCAGGTGCCGCTTGTTCTTGATGAATTATCGGAGTGTATTCCCGACAGCGACAGCGGTACGGATATCGGCGAGAGCGTTGCGCTCTCCGATGCGCTGACCTGTTTTTTGCGGGCGCTGCCGCAAAAAACAAGAAATATCTTTGTGCGCCGCTATTTCTATATGAGCTCCATCACCGAGATCGCCAAGGATTTTTCCATGAAGGAAAGCAACGTAACTATGCACTTGCTCCGCACCCGAAAGAAATTAGAACGATTTTTGAGAAAGGAGGGCTTTTACCTATGACAAACACAAATTTGATCAACGCTATGGGGCGCATCGACCCCCGCCTGATCGCAGACGCGGCGCCCGACGCCGCGCAGAAGGGACCCACACATAAAGCGTGGGAAAAATGTGTTTCTGCCGTTGTAGCCGCATGCTTATGCTTAATGATCGCAGGCGCCGCGTACTACTTTGCGGGCAGTAGCGGCAATGAGCCTTCCGTGATCTATCCGGGATATACGGAAGAATCATCGTTCTATTACAAAGGCGATATATTCGAAAATGGGTTTGCGATCATTACGCACGAGGACTTCGGCGAAAATTCGATCACTCTGTTGATCGACAAAAAAACCAACGATACCCTGACCGTAGCCTTCAGAGGCTGGAGGTCCGATAGCCCGGAGACGGTGGTCAACGATTTGGCGGATCTGGTTTTGTATGTTGACGGTAAGAAAGCAGGCGCGATCCCCGCGTCCCCCGGCAAATATGAAGTGAAGATCGATTATAGCCAATTTGCCTTGAAATGCGATGAGCTTGATCCGTATATGTTCGTTTCGGGCGTTGGATATTTCTGCTTGAACTCCGAAGGATACAAGATCAACGGGGATGTCGATCCTTCGGATTTGACAGAATAAAGCCCGTGATAAATCTATTTATTGAGGTGTAAGATGAAAAAAACAGTAACTGTGGTTGTGCTGATCTGTATGTTAGGCTTGGTTTTGAGCGGATGCGGCGATCATTCTGTTTCATTCGGTACTTATCTGAATGAAAATAATGCAGGGGAACAGGTCGTCATCACGCAAAACAGCATTCGGTTCGTTAATGTTTCCTTCGATGGATTCAACGATGAATTGCGCCGGGACATGGAAGCGGACCTTCGCCTGACCGATTTTTTGAGTGGTGAAAATGCCTATACGTTCAAAGACGGCGTTCTGTCGGTCGATATAGGAGCCGCCATGGCTGTATCCTTTGAGTGCGGTAAAGATCATATTATCGTCAACGGGGAAAAATTCAATTTGCGTTAACGCCCGCCGGGGTGAGAGGGGGCTTGGCAGGGTAGATAAAAAGGGACTGCCAAAAACTCAAATTGAGTTTTTGCCAGTCCGTGGATCAGTTCGATTCCTTCAAATTTGACGAGCGTGAGAGAAAAAACAATGCCGTAAACCATCAAAAAACGGCTTACGGCGGCGAGGGCTTTGCCCTCGTGGTTTGGCGTTCCCGATGTGATTCTGAACACAGCATTAAGCGAG